>Ga0123353_10005838_pt1 | contig 16263 bp, 9 predicted proteins | sample TergutLab28metaG_3_FD_92763 | JGI IMG/M metagenome (GOLD analysis project Ga0123353, IMG submission 92763) | Labiotermes labralis P3 segment gut microbial communities from Petit-Saut dam, French Guiana - Lab288 P3 | ecosystem: Host-associated > Arthropoda: Insects > Digestive system > Gut ... | reverse complement strand
GAAGAAGGTAGTGGTGGTTGTAAGTGGCTTTAGTTTGGAAAAATAAATAAATTAATGTTTCTGGCGATTCCTTTTCTTTTTTTTTTTTTTTTTGCTTAAACCTTCCATATACAGACGGATGACAGACAAGGTACTTGGCAATTTTGAAAACAAATCATATAATTATATTATTTACCGTCATCAGCTAGTAACTAGCTAACTATGAAACCAATTAACTAGCACAGCAGAAGGTTACAATATATTTTCAGAAGAGAAATGTAACGTTGTGGATCGTGTGATAAAGCACGGAACAGGCGTACATCTTGTGGGGTAGGGCCTGAAACCAAATACTTTCCTCTCAGAACTCACTTCGGTTTCTGACAAAAGTGAAAGTTCAAATACGATGGTTGTTGTGTGAGCTCCTTTACTGAGGATTTGAAAATTGTCAGTAAGCAAGAGGAATCTGTGCTCTAGGAGAAAACTTGTAGAACTTTCGATAATTTTTAAGCATACATCGGTCTTACCTGACAACAAATCCAGATCTGTTTTTAGGGGTGCTCGCAGAATTGCGAAAAGCGACTATTATGTTCGTAATATTCGTTCGTCTGTCCGCTTGGAACAACTCGGCACCAACTGAACGGATTTGCATTACATTTGATATTCAAGAATTTATTGAAAATATGTCAAACAAATTCAAGATTTATTAAAACTGGACGAGAATAACGGATACCATACACGAAGACCAATATACATTCGTATCATATACCTCTCGATTCTTCGTAGAATGGGAAATGTTTCAGGCAAAATGCAAAGTTTTCCTAAACAGTGTTCTTGTCTACATAAAAAAAAAATATTGAAAGATTTAATTATTATGTAATATCAAAAACGCCATGTCAGATTCGGTCCATTTTCCGTAAGTTTTGTGGCGAGAATTCAAGTACGTTGTCCGAAGAGTGTACAACCTGTAACAAATTAGCTGAAGACCGAGTAAGGGCCGAAGACCCTCCGGAATTCAAGATCATTGTCGTTTTGGTTGTGTAAAGAGTTACCATCCTTCAGAAGAAATACCCCAACTTTATCCTCAGGCTAGAAATTTGTGGAATTAATTGGCGAAATAACCGTTAAATTAAGCCGACTACCGAAAGAACACGCCATTACGGCATATAAGGATGTGGGAAAAAATACATTTGATATTCTCACAGTAATTACTACAATGACGCCATCTGGTCTGATAACCTGAAGATGGTACAAGCACAACACTCCAAAACGCTGATGCGTGTCTTCCTCATTGCAAAACTTCACTACACAAAAGACTACAGTCTTAGTGTCGAAGTAACCCGAAGGAACAGCCTGCATCTGGGGAAATTATTGTACCTTCAGCTAATCCAGAAATTCCTCGGAATTTCGGGGAAGTCGAAATCTCATGGTTCTTTTTACAGTAACCCGCCACTGGTCACGTGTCATAAGAATCCACTCAGCACCATTCCATCCTCTTCATCTAAAGTAAACTGCTGTCGCTTTCGCAAAGCAATTACGAAGATGTATTAGCTTCGTCATATCAGTCCGTCTGTCTGTCCGTCCGCATGCAAGAGAACGACTCACACCAGATCGAATTTCGTGAAATTTCGTGTGTGGAATTCTTACTAGAATTTGTAGACAGTTTCCGATTTTATTTCAAGTGGGACAAAAACAAAGGACGTTACATGAAGACCTGTTTATGTATACGATCTCCCGTCGTATACGGCTTTACCATTATAATATATTGTGTTCTCTATGAGGTACGTGATGACGTGGAAGGACACTTTGAAACTCTATTTGCTACCTAAAAGAACTTGTATTTGAGACCATGTCCATCTGTCTGTGTGTGATCTAGAGCCAGAATTTTAAATCTTTTCGCATTTCCATGAAATCTGATACAGAAACCTCTAACGAAAAGTGTTCAAACAAGAGGGGGGGGGATATTGTGACAATCATCTCAGTTGACAGCAATATTTTGGAGAGCTAAAAAAGTTATACATGTCATTTTCAAATTTTCTTTTGACAGATTTGTGTGAAATTATGTATTTGAAGAAAAGTAGTGCCTTGAGAGCGGCAGTTTACCTAAATTGAGAAAAGAATATTTATCAGCGCTTTGTATATTTCGCTTCCGGCTTGGGGAAAATAAATTCTATGTCATAGACGTCCACAAATATTGACAAGGTAACTGTGAGTTACACAATGATAGGTAAAGCTAAAGCTTTATACTACTTCACTAATTGGCTTAAAGGAATTTTCATAGGCATTCTCGACATTCGTTTTCGACATTAGGTGACATTCAATATAACAGTTCTACAGGTAATGGCTTTCTTATGGTTGTAAAGGAAACTACAATATTCGCTTACCATGAAAATATATGCTCAGATATTTTATGCTTTCGTCTCAGTGTAGTTGAGGTGTTCGCTTTTCTGGGACGTAATGGAACGTAAATTTGTACCTTCTTACATGTAACCAAGAGAATAAAATTTTTTGAAGTATCTACAATCTTACAGTGTTAACCGAAATTTAGTGTCGAAAAGTCGCTGAGGAGCTACCAAATTATGCTGCTCAAATTCCAACGAGTGACAAACTCAGAATAATTAATATTTTGAAATACAGAAGGCTTCGATCAAATCTGTTCACCCCGTTAGGGTTTGTGCCATTTGCATGATCGAACTTTAAGGGACAGTAATTGCAAACCTTCCCGAAATGCAGCTTAACGTTCTAGGAAGTGTGTCATCCCCGTTTTGTGTGTGTGAAACTAGGAAAAGGCATGTAGTCAAACACAACTTAATCACTGAGGTGTATTTAATGACTATGCGATGGAAACAACTACATATTTCGGCATGTATTGGCCATTATCAGGTTGTCTAGGGAACTTAATGACTAGCTATATGCATGCGCGCGCGCGTGGTGTAGAGATCTCCACATACGCATAGCTTGACAAACCGAATTAAAACAGGAGTCAAAACAGTTCATATATATTGTATTACTATCTGTATTTGTTCTGCTTCATAGTGTTTTGTTTGACTCCTGTTTTGATTCGGTTTGTTAAGATATGCGTATGTAGAGATCTCTATACCACGCGCGCGCGCATGCACACAGCTAGCCCTTAAGTTCCCTAGAAAACCTGATGATGGTCAATACATGCCGAAACATGTAGTTGTTTCCATCGCATAGTCATTAAATACACCTCAGTGATTAAATTGTGTTTGATTACACACCTTTTCCTAGCAGCTTAACGTTACATCGTTGATAATGATTGCGGAGAAGTCTTGTAGCCTGTTGTAACATTCAGCGTTTCTCCGGAAAAATTCCGCGATAAATATTCAAGGACAGCTACAGAGCGAACGCGCCAGAAATGTTGCTCTGTGGAATTTCCTAATTTCTTCTCACATCCAGCCGTTCACTCTAAACACGTAACAAATTTCCACGCACTCGTCAGCCCGGCATTAGATGCGGATGACCTCTGTTCGTTTCTGAATTACCAGTTTTCAAGAATTCCTGTTCGAAAGCTAAGATATATTGAAATTACACGAAAATATACACTATAATATTACTTATAAAATATATAATTATTTGTATTATTTATTTTCGAGGAACCGGAAAGCAACTAAAATAAAACGAGTCTCATTGTTTTGCCACCTTGCATCATGGACCACATAACAATATACTCAAAACCTACAGACAGCCATCACGCACTGTTTGTAAGGTTGGACAAGAAGGAAGTGACGTCACTGTGTTATTTCAGATTCCACTGTCAATCACATATTCATCCACAAATGGCCTGGATCTAATAGCAGAACCAGTGTAGCTGACAACCCTTTTCTCATTTCCTCTAGTGCGCCATTGTTTTCTCTGGATGTTTATGTGCTGGGGAAAGTGGACGAACGGTCTAATGAGAGGGAATGGAACTGAAGGACGAAAAGAGGAAATATGACGATCACAAGCAGTAAGTACGGATGGGATTCGTTGCTTGTCTTTGTGAAAACGAATTAATCTGCTTCATAGTTTCTTATTCCGTCAAGATTTTAAAATAAATGTTCTATTCATTTTCTGAATCTCATACGGATCTGAAAATCAAGTTTAAGTTTTAAACCATAGAACAAATAACATGCTACGTACGTTAAGGAGTGTAGCATCTTCATTTTCAGGGTCAAGCACTCCAAAATTTGAACATTCCGAAAAGTTGAATCTCCATCATCGCTGGTTTCAAAATAACAAACATCTTCAAAAACGAAGTATTTTTTTAAAAATTTTACTCGGAAAAGTAATATGAGATGTCGAGATTTTAGGTTTTAACAGCGGTGACTATGAACAGCGTTGTCTTTTGGGACATGACACCGTGTAGTTTGGTAGGTTAAAAGTTTACCGACTTTTCAAACGAAATGCCTACCTACACTATAAATGTAATCACTTTTTTTAAAGAGATTTATTAGACAGACAGTATATACAAGGTGTACAAGGATGGATTGTAAAATTGTTCCTGTAACTAGTTCCAATAGATATGTAGAGTATGGAGCAAGTGGTAAGGGGGTAGTAGAAATACAGGTGTGAATAACGGCAATAAAAAAGGAACAGAAAGAAAAAACGTAATCGCTCTAAAAGTATGTAGATAAGTTTACGTTGATTGTGTAGAAAAGAAATGCTCCTGAAAAGTTGGTATAATCCTACTCCTAACAGAATACTGTGCGATACATATCAAAGTATTCCAATCTTCACTGCTGTAAATTCCAGAAAATTCATCTTGTTTTCTTCATAAGGAAACATTTCTGACATTTCATTCTGACTAGCGGTAGTACAGAACACTGACCCAGAAACTGCTTCTTTCTCTAAGTCACATTTTCGCACAAACTGTCAGATGAGGGCAACACATAAAACTGAAACGTCAAGGCTACTTCTTAAAGTAAGACCTCTAGCAAGTACTGCAAATTATCCTGAAAATCTTACACCGAAGGGAGGAGAAGAAATATCCAGAACAAGAGAAACAACTTTTCTCGGAGAAGCTAGCATAGAAGTTGCTAAACCTAAATACAAGTAATTATAGGTCCAAGAAATTTACCTATACGAAAATCAGCGACAAATCTATATAATGAAATTGCGTGTCTAATATTCATTCACAATATTTCAGACTCTACGAGTCCTATATAGGGACAATGGAGCAGGGATATTTTAGTCGGTGCTGGGACCAGGCTTCTGGCTGGATTATTGTGGTATCGTGTTTCGGCTTGCGGGTGGGCAGGAGTTGAATCTCTTCCCCATAAACTCCAGACTGACTGTGGGGCTCATAAAGTCTCGTAATAGATGAGTATCTAGGGAGATTTTCCTGAGAGTAAAGCGGCCATATCGTGAAGCTGACCTCAGCTACATTCAGTGCCAACTGTTACGATAAGGTCAAGGTGTACGTCAACACCCCTATATGCCTTCATAAAATTCAAAGGGAGAGCTGTGGGTTTTAGCTGTCTGGGGGAAACTTCGGAGAGTTCAGCCTATTAAGGGAATAATTCCAATTGGAACTTATGTTGTAATTCAGTTAAAATACTTTAATCATCCTGTCTGATTTTGTAAACATTAATCTTTTAAAGCCTACTGACTGCGTGCACCAACAGGTTTAGAACATTAAACTGACATTCTGCCTACATTGTGTTTATTTGTTTTGTATTTGTCTCAGAACAAATAGCGAATTCTGCACCATATAACATAAACTGATTGGTTTTTATAACCGAGATGGAAAGTGTTTACTGCGCGGTACGAACTGACTCTTTCAATAAAGCAGTCTGCGCTTCATCTTTAAAGGGTTAAAGAGGCTACAATGCAATGAATTATTTTGACACTTCCTTGGTATATTTATGAAAGGTTTTGTGATGCCTCGAAGGAAAATCGTAAATTTGGCACGTATTAAAAAAAGTGTTCAGCAAAATATTTATACATAAGAATCATAAGTTGGTAATTAGTTTTTCATTGGTTAACGAGGAACTATTTAAAGCCAACTACTTAGTATAAAGGGTGGATCAGAAATACCGGCTGGTTTTTAAAATGAAGTAACTAGTGAAGTAACTAGTGAAAGAGATGTTGCTATTTATTAACAGAGGCATTACAGACATATTTATATCTCAAGGAGAAGAAACGGCAAACACCAGCGTTTATAAATAGCATTTGCCAGGGGATCTCCATCGCCAATTTTACAGTCTTGCATTCGACCTTGCAGAGGGATTATTCCGTTCTGCAGCAAGTCGTCAGGGATGTTGTCATTAAATTGTTAAGTTGTTTTAACTCAGAGATGCTGGCAGGATATATCTCATACATTTTCCTTTTCGGGAACCTCACGATAAAAATCCTTTAGCGAATAATGGGCGTGTTGATCTCTTTGCATGGCTGAATGCAGGAACCGAGATTTCGGGGTGGAGGTAACCTAAAAAACATAATTTTTAAACGCTTATTGCCACAGTTACTTCTACAGTGAGCTGTGAATATAGTTAAACGTTACTAAATTGGATTTATTCTTTCAATGGTCATTTAATTTCAAATATTGTCGGTATTTTGAGGTGCGTCAACCCCGTTGTGTGTTTAAACTATAAGGTGAGGTAAATTCAGTCAAAAACACAACTATGAATATATGGTTAAATGATGGTGTTTATTAGCAATAGAAAGCTACATGTTTCGGCCTATAGTGGCCATCTTCAGGTTTTGACAAATTTCTTGCTATAGGAGTTATATATAATAGGCAATATTATATAACTCTTATAGCAAGAAATTTGTCAAAACCTGATGATGGCCGCTATAGGCCGAAACATGTAGCTTTCTATTGCTAATAAACACCATCATTTAGCCATATATTCATAGTTGTGTTTTTCACTGAATTTACATCAACTTATAGTTACTGTCGGTATTTGTTTACCACTATGTGTAACTATGCATGCACGATGTTTGTTGTGGTTGTAGGAACGAGAAAGATAGTATTAGCTTTAGATATGTAAAGAATTTTTAAAATTTGCATGTTTGCAATGGGTATGTAGAAGAGAAGCCATTACGATGAAGTGTGTCTGTCCGTCCTGATGTTTAACTGGCGGTACAACTCAAAGAATTTATATTAAATTTGGTATTATCTGTTTATATAAAATTTTCTTACGAATCTGGTTCCGTCCTGTACAAGATGAAGATAATTATGTAAAACAGAGCTTCGTATACTATGCTGGTTGCCAACGATACTTACATTAGCAGTTAAACCACGATATGTATAACATTAGAAATAAATCCTAAAAGTTTAGGTTTGTGCACACGGACTGGATTCAAAGGAAACATGGTAGGGTGCAGGTTAGGCTGATGTAAACACGTTAATGAAACTTAGGATTACACAAAGGAGGAAAAGTGTTTGATCAGATGACAGATTATTGGCCGATCAAGAACAATTCTAGCTTGCGCAGTTAAGATTTCAACAATGGATATTTTGCAGTGGAAATCAGCATTCCTTAAGGGCAATGACATCGGCGATGGGCAAATCAGCTCTTCTTTATTTCACCCACTTAACCTTTTAAAGACTACCGGTTACGTGATACACCAACAGGTTTAACATTCAACAACTGTACGCTCTGCTCACACTGTATTTATGTGTTTTGTATTCATCTGAGAACAAACAGCGACTTGTGTCACTACACCATAAACTGACTGGTTTTTATAACCGAGATGAAAAGTGTTTACAGCGCGGTACGGACTGGGTCTTTAAATATAGCAGTCTGCGCTTCGTGTTTAAAGGGTTAAAGTATGTAGTGACACTACAAATGATCCTCTTGGCTGATTGAAATGTGTCGATATTAAGGTGCGCACTGTTGCTAAAGACAGCTCATATCGACGAAGAGATGGCTGCCAACCTCTGCACTAACTACTATCAAATTGCTCTTTATAACAAGCCCCAGTAGGGCTATACTTTTGTTCTTCTACTCCATTATTTTGATATGTACTTGCAAATTCGATATTCTCTACTATCAGACACAAGACACAAGAGCTGTTTACTCTTTGCAATATCTTTATCCATTTTAATTAAAAATTCTAGAACTTGCGCAAAACTGACAAAAGCCAATTTTCTTCCTTTCGTTAAAGAAAATCACAATGAAATGAAAATTGTTTCATTTGTCAACCTGTATGTTTCCATTCCGTTACTGCTGACTGTGTATCAATAAGATTTATACAAATACCCGTTCTAAATATGTCAAGAGCACTGAATATTAGCTTGTATTAACCAAATGTAAAATTAACACAGTCCGAATGTCTATTAAAAACAAATGTTTGATGATCTGTGTAGCAAACAGCATAACACAGACCTTTGATAAATCTCGTTTTCTTTACAACTCGGTGGTAGAGGAGTCAGATTTTCTGGGATGTGACGCTGGATCTTTTGAAGAGTGGTCCTGACGTTTCAAAGGAATGCGTTCCTCTCATTTTGAAGTGTCAAGGGGTCCAAGACTTGTTAGACTGCTTCACGCCTGAAGATGAAGGAACTTCCTTCCTTCAAAACGTCGATATTCGTCCAAAGACATAGCCTTACGTCCAAGAAAAAATGAATTCTGAATACAGAGCTCATTAAGACTTACAAAATTTGTTTCTTTTTCGTTGTTACACCGTGCATGTTGTCGAGTTACTCAATTATTATGCCAACTACTGCACATATATCAAATTTATAATTTTTTTACACATTAAAACATTAAAACGCTCCGACATGTTTCGGTCCTAGGACCATCATCATGGAGCCATATCGTCCTTGCTAAGGTCACACTATAAAAAGTCGTATTAATTTCGCTGTACCAGTTGGGTATTGTGGCAGCATGCCTGCTACAGCATGGCACTCTTCGCAACATAACATTACACAACACGGCATGCTGCCACAATACCCATCTGGTACAGCGAAATTAATGTGACTTTTTATAGTGTGACTTTAGCAAGGACGATATGGCTCCCTGATGATGGTCCTGGGATCGAAACATGTCGGAACGTTTTAATGTTTTCATACTTTAATGTGTAAACTTTATAAATTTTATATATGTGCAGTAGTTGTTATAATAATTGAGTAATACAATACATGTTATGCACATAACACACATTATGTATGTTACGCTATACGAAACTTGTAAACTCCAAGATCTCCTACAAATATTGCAGTAAAATACATAGCATACGCCTTACATATTTTACATAACACTTGTGTAAGCTCCGAGATCTCCGACCAATATTACAGCTGTGTAATTTCCTTCTTTTTACATTGTTGGGATCGGCCTGATGATGGCTACTTACAGTAGCCGAAACATGTAGCTGATTTGTTAAATAATGAACTGAAGTGACAAAATGCTATGATATGAAAGAAAATAATAGTGTTGTGTCTCTGGAATGTTCCATGTGTTCCAGTTAAGAATCCGCATTACTGGCGGCTTCAGTATGTAACACACAAGGAACACAACGTTTGTCATCACATGGGTGTCTGTCTTCTGCCACTGATTATTAGATACAAAAACTTGTACATAAAGTCCAGGAGATGGAGGAAGTGTGTGTGTGTGTGTTTGTGTTTGTTGCGTTGCTAGAATGAAAGAGGATGCATTAACAAAGGCACTGTATTATTATTCGCTGTCGGATTGATCATAGATATTGTCCCTGTAACACACATATTGTCCCTGTAACACATATATTGTCCCTGTAACACACATATTGTCCCTGTAGCACACATATTGTCCCTGTAACACACATATTGTCCCTGTAACACATATATGCCATAATTCAAACTCTTCAAAGAATAACGAAATTGAAAACTCTTTTCAGGCGCACAAAATTAGGCAGAGTCTTCGGCGATTCAAAGAGAGAAAAGTCTTCAAAATGTCAGTCAATATTTACATCTCTACATGGTTTAATACTGAACATGACTTATTTCACCATAAACAATGCTGTGAAAGCCAAAATATCGCAAAATAGACATTGTCTTTGCACATTCTCGGACTTTTATTTCTTTTCACCCATCATTTCTCTTTCCTTTCTTCATGTAATTTCACTTGAGACTCGCTGACACGGTTTCAACTCTGCTCCCTTTCAGTCTGACCTCTAACTGCCCGGCAGGTCACGCTTTCTAATTGTTAAGGACCTCTTTGCTCCATTAAATACCATCTCTCAAATTCCAAAGAGCTCCATGCTACCGTAACTGCATTGCCTTTCAAGTTCCTAATTGGATGTATCTCCGATCTCTTCAGCAATCCTCCCACCCGGGTAGAGCTGAAAGATGATCATAGTTGGCAAGGGAATAGAATTCGAACGAAGTTACAGAAATTATCATCTTCAAGTAGGCCAAAGTTTCTACAGCCAGTCCTCGCCTTACGAAGTTTTGCGTTACCAAATTTCCCTCATAATAACTTTCAAAATGAAGCACAAAATTTCAGTTTGGCTTGTTACTCGAAGACATGGCATTTGCCCATCAGACACCCCTCGAAAAACAAACCCTGCCCTCAAATCATTGAAGCCAGAAGGGAGAAGTTAAAGGGCAAAAATAATATTAATTTTTCGCTTTTGTGTGCACGAAACTGTTCGGTTGCTTTTAAATTTTTTTATCACAACCTGAAACATTCCTGATGTTTGATTGTTTAATTTCTGCTCACAACATTTCTTATTTCTCATCTGCTTTGGCTATTCTTCTCTCGTTCAGTCAGGCAGCACCCAATTATAACATTGCATTTACGGTAAATAGCTATCACTTTAGGAAATTTAACCTTACACGTCCTAACCAGGAAAGTTAACTATTTGTAGCAGCACAAAATATCTGTTTATCCTTTGTGTTTATGCTAACTGGAGAGGGGAAATAGAAGAATTGCTACACTAGTATGTTCGATATCCATCCACTGAGAAAGGTTATATAATATGTGGCAAACCAACAACTGCACTACGACAAAATATGTTTGTCACATAGTGTCATTCACCGACATGTTCCGGTAGTTTCTGAAACCACCAACAGGGTGTAACACAAGAATGCAAACAATATCCAAACAGTTGCACAAAATGCATAACTAAAACACCCGATGTTACAGCTGACAATCTAAATGTTCCGTATGTTCATATGTGATAACGTACAATTTTTCATGGTCTATTTACTGGTTTGTTCAATAGTAAAAACTTGTAAAGAAACATCATTTCTTTAATAATTTTTGAACATAGTATGAAAAATTAAAGACTTAAATGTGGGAATGATTTGTACTAAATTCTGTCCGTGTATTTATATTTTAAATAAGTGCTCGGGGTTGCAAGAGATGAAATGAAACAAGAACTAAGGAAGCACTAAATTATATGCAATAAACGGACTACACAGTTAGAGGGAATTTAGAAAACCAAGTTGAGCAGATAAAGAGCGACAGGCATCTGCAACTTACACTGAACAAAGATATACAGAAGTATAGGCGGATGATTCAAGATAATAGACTTGAAACCGAAAGAACTGAGTTTTATTTTTTAAAACTGCCGGGTCTCTAAACCCAATTTCTGGGTCGTACTGACCTTATTCTAGTCTCTACACTGACTGCAATATTCTGCCTGCCCGTAGCCTAGCCTCTGTACGCACTGCAATATTCTGCCTGCCCGTAGCATAGCCACTGTACTGACTGCAATATTCTGCCTGCCCGTAGCCTAGCCTCTGTAATCACTGCAATATTCTGCCTGCCCGTAGCCTAGCCTCTGTACGCACTGCAATATTCTGCCTGCCCGTAGCCTAGCCTGTGTAAACACTGCAATATTCTGCCCTTCAAACAGTTTTATTTTTTTTTCTCTAATTGTTGATCTTATATTTCGCACCTCAGAATTTCACTCAGCCACTAGGCTGCTGTTACAGATATCAGGTATTAAGAGTTACTCAAAACATTTTGATTTTTTTCGTTGGCATTACACTGTAGCAAGTTCCATACGAATTTATCCTTGCATAACACAAAAGTCGTAGTGGTAATGACGAGTACTGTCAAGTGTAACACTGAACTTCTACAGCCTACATTTAGCCCACCCTCTTTGTTTACGTATTTCTTATGATTCTTATAACACACAACCAACATTCACGGATCCACAGGAAAGAGGCGTGTTCTGTGTGGGATAAGGAATGAATAAATGAGACAGTTAGAAGTAATCAAAGTAACCTCCATTTTTTAAATTGATTTATATAATCGTAGCCAGTAGCGTCTGAAAAAGTATTTAAAAATTCTGTGTTTTTCATTATATACAAAACCAAATTGTATCGGAGACTTTATGCCACCGAGTTCAGCTGCTATAGCAAGTCAGCTATATCAGGTTGTATGTTAAAAGCAAACCTGCCAATCATAGTCCATATATCGTGTCAGAATTTTTCAAGAATGTTCATCATCAACATCATTACCACCACAATCATCATCATCATCATTATCATCATCTAGATAACATGAAACTGAGCCACTTGGTGAACTTTTCCTATCTCACACACCTAGAAGTTTGTATGATGATCTCCTCTGGTTTCTTCTGCTTTTTGGTCTGTAGTTTCTAATTATTCTTGGTATCAAGAATGTTATGTTACTAATTCCGAAAACCAATTACGTTGTATTGGCCTCTAAACCATAAAAATGTAGATTCTGTACTTGTTTTTAAATTTAATCTACATGCTAGTTGTGACGTGTGCTTGTCGTGTTGTTTACAGTGTTGTTTATTAAGAGGTCGTACTGAACGTCGGTCTTCAAGGGACGCCTTGACGTCATGCATATTCATACGGACTACTCGGCCCGTAACCAAACCCTTGGACGAAAGATTCGCATTTGTACTTTGATGAAGCCGACTGCACTTTAATAAAACATAAGTCTGTCTGAGTGTTTCGTCACGAAGTGTATATGAAATTTTAGTAGCAGACTTAAAAAAAAAAAAGATGACTTGGCACAGAAATTTTAGTCGTTGGCTACTGGATTATGCAAAATTGGTCTTCACTGTCTCAAGCACAAAAGTCTCATGCATAATATTTAAATATTCAGTCCACGTCTCACAATCAACACTTAAGTTAATTCTCTGCAGAGGAATCGTCGCTGTTTATATTTACAGTTACACAAAACTAATAAATATTCTGTCTGGGAAGGTTGCAGTATGACTGTAATGTTACAGCTGGCGGTAAGCACATATTTTACGACTGTGACTAAAAGGGTTAAAATGTATAACAAAAAGGGCGGATCGTCCCATCTATAGTGCTTGCTGTTGTGAACACTCAGACTAATAACAAATTTCTGTACATTGAGATGATTTTCTTAATATGTAAGCCACAGTCAGCTTCTCATCAAGAACTCTGCTGCACTGAATAACTGAGTTTTTACATGGAATATAATCAGAAGGGGTAAAGTTCATATATTAGAATTTATTAACAGTTTGAAATTAACTTCCAAGAACTAAGGGTCCATCTGTCTTTGCTGGTCTTTCCACGTTTGACATTATCACATTATCACATTATCACATCCAACCATCCAACTAACTGCCTAATGTTCCCAGTTCGTGTGCGTTTAATAAGTAGTGATAAAGAAGTTGCATTCAGTAGCATTAAAGTTCTCTTAATTAATCGAATGGCCGGGAATCTACAGTTCTCAAGAACATAAACTACTCACGTAAATGAGAAACATGCCGTATCCTTTCAAGGGAATTGAAATGTGTTTTCTACTTATGTAACAAATTTCCAACTAAAACAGTTCCTTCTCCTTGAGATGTGTGATACATTTCCAACGGGTATAATGTACTATCCTGTTCTGTTTTCTTCGCTGAAATTATGAAACCTGTTCGCTGTGTTAACACAGCGAACAGTACGTACACCATACCTATGACATGCTGCCACACCGCCAAATAACGCACAACGACATGGTATTTACCGAATTCTAACCTAAATATAACTTTAGCTAGGCTCTAATGAAGGTTCCCTGATGATGGTCGTACACCGAAACATGTAGGAGCAAGTCAAAGTGATTTTTAATGTAAATTCTAAAACTCTATCAATTTTAATAAAGAGTGCATTTGTTGGTGTATGAACTTTATAGATATCAAAATGCACAATACAAGGACAAAATTAAAATTATGAAACCTCACATTTGTTGTGTTATATCCAGGTTACTTTTAAATCAGCATTGTTCTTCTGCTGTCAGAAAGGACTAAAAGGCCGCTCCGTAATAAAGGGAGATATAAAAAATTATTCCTTGGTCTCTCCTTTTGCCTGTTGTTTGGTGGAGTGCCGAATCGTTCGATCTTATCCGCTTCCACCCATTTTAAAATGATGAACAAATAGAATTTTGAAGAATAAGAGACCAAATTGATGTCACTAGATATTAAGTTTTATTTCACTTCTTCTATGCTCGACATGTTTCGGTCATTAATACATCCATCATCAGGAGCCTGCGACTTTTCTATTGTATTACCACATTGGTCGTGTGTTCTTGTTTCGATGTGTGTTGGAGTTCCGGTGTGGCTGGGTTGGGGTGGTATCCGTGTAGCAGGCTTCAGCCTCTTATTCTTCAACTATCACAATGACGCACGGTCCAATATACAACAAAAAAATAGAATGTTCTTTGTATTGAAAACGAATCACTTAATACGGGATTAAGAACAGGCCCCGAAAGCTGTAGGTCAGACATAGTTCAGAAAATGGACAGTTCAGGAAATGGAATTGGTCAAGTCAATCAACAGTTGTCACATACATTGTGTGGATCGTAAAAAGGGAAGTCATAATATCCGTGTCAAAGCAAGCCTGATTGAATAAGAAGCAAGACTTCATGGGTTTTACAGCGTCGAAAGAGATGTGACGCTTTTAAACATTTGTCAAGGTCTCAAGGACATGTAGCTGAAGAGCAGTGACCTGTTTCAAGAAATATCTACGTGTCCAGAATTCACATAATCCTGCCAACGTTCCCATGATTCTTCCACCGAATACACGACATTAACTAGAAGATTATAGCAACTTCTATATAACTCTTATGTATGGAGTGTCAGTGTGTCTAATTTTTAAATTAAATGCAAGAGAAATACTGGCTTTCTGAAATACATCTGCAAAGCGATTGGTTCTGCAAAACTGAGTATGTGTCTGGAATACACGAATACCAAGACCAAAAATAAATTGCGCAGAACAGCATGTGGAGTTCCAGAGTGCTGGCTGATTGTTGTTGGACACTTTGAAGAGACCTTCCACAGGCAAAACAGAGCAGAAAGTTATTTACCGTTACTTTTTAAGTAATACATGTACTCTCCGTAACATAATGTAAACACGGGTTTTCTCCAAATTTCAACCGCTCGTCACTTAAAATCTTTGCCTAATAAAAAAAACTAACAACATATTTGAATTCAGCTCAACAAATTTTACTGGGATGACCTACTTTATTTTGTGTGACAAGAAATAAAAATTAGTTTGTTATCCAGTGTAGTGCATATGTTCAAGGCTTCTTCCACGGGAATAGCCTGCAAATTTCCACGCTTCTTCAGTAAATTGTTGTAAACAGCAGCTACGGCGCAACGATCTGCGCAGTTATTATCTCTGTTTACCGGCCGGCGAACACAGAGTGCTTGCATAGACCCTCACCGGCTTCTATTTCGAGACGATGTAATCTGGCCTGAGTTCCAGCAACTAGTAGTGCACTCCATCACAGCTTCGATTACGATCCTTCCTTTGTCAAGTGTGTGTTTTATCTCGGAAATCTCTTGTACAGAAGCTTTACATAAATACTAATGGGTTTCATTTTCTATCGGTTGCTTGTATCTGTGTAAGAATGAAAGTAGTGTGATGCAGAAAAATGTTAGTCGATCGAGATTTGAGATTGAATTTAATGTATTCAATGTATTAATAAAACATCGATAGCAAACTTAGTCCCCGCTTCGTTGATTTAAAAATATCACCAAAGAAGATCTGAAGCAAAATTTATTCAATAAATAATTTTTATTTAATCAGTCACATTTAGTTTCTCCTTGGTTGAAGTTTGACGGATTTTTTATTAAGACTATATTAAGATATTCCTTCAAATAGGCAGCTACAACTATCTTGTTTACTTTCCAGACTCACTCCTCATTATCATTATGCTTTCCTTGCGACGCCACTAAGACCTCCGCTTTTAAATAACTTGAGGTTAAGGAGATCTATTCGTGTCATGCAATAAAACATTTTTCTGTGTACATAAAAGACTCTGCATGTGTGTGTGTGTGTGTGTGTGTGTGTGAGAGAGAGAGAGAGAGAGAGGACCTTGCTTCGTGCCCCGAGTCTGCCATGGAGCAACACAAGTTATGAAG
>Ga0123353_10005837_pt1 | contig 16265 bp, 13 predicted proteins | sample TergutLab28metaG_3_FD_92763 | JGI IMG/M metagenome (GOLD analysis project Ga0123353, IMG submission 92763) | Labiotermes labralis P3 segment gut microbial communities from Petit-Saut dam, French Guiana - Lab288 P3 | ecosystem: Host-associated > Arthropoda: Insects > Digestive system > Gut ... | reverse complement strand
TGATATTTTAGATATTTAGATAATTGATATTTTAGATATTTAGATAATTGATATTTTAGATATTTAGATAATTGATATTTTAGATATTTAGATAATTGATATTTTAGATATTTAGATAATTAATAATTTAAACAATTGATACTTATTTATCGAGTGTTTTTATGGTTTCTCACATTGGTACTCAAACTATTGAAACTGATAGATTGATTCTTAGAAAATTCAAATATGAAGATAATCAGGATATGTTAGATTATTGGATTAGTGATTCTAATATTCAATTTCTATATTATGAGCCTATATATGCCAGTTATGATGAAGTTAAAAAGCTTTTAGATAATTATATTTCATCCTATGAAAATATGGATTATTATAGGTGGGCTATTATAGAGGAGGATTCTAATTTTTGTATAGGGCAAATAGCTTTTTTCTTAATGGATACTGATAATCATTTTGGGGAAATTGAATTTTGTATTGGTACTAAATTTCAAAAAAGAGGATATGGAACAGAAGCTACTAAAGCAATAATAGATTTTGGTTTCAATCAAATTGATTTACACAAAATTCAGATATGTCATGATGAAAATAATTTAGCTTCTAAATCACTTATTGAAAAATGTAATCTAAGATATGAAGGAACATTAAGAGATTATTTTTTTGTTAATGGAAAATATTTAGATAGGTTATATTATTCTATATTAAAAGAAGAATATATATTATAAATTTATATAAATATATTATAATAGATTTTATAGATATATTATAAATTATATAAAAATACTATAAATTTTATAAATATACTACAATTTATATAAAAATATTATAAATTTATATAATAAAATAGTTTTTTTAAGAAATTATTCATTATTTAATTGATTTCAATGATTTTAAAAGTAAAAAAAGTATCATCTATTGGAGGGATTGTTAAGGCACCTCCTTCTAAAAGTTATACTCATAGGGCTATAATAATAGCTTCTTTAGCTGAAGGAGTTTCTAACTTGTATGATCCTCTTTCTTCTGAAGATACTCTTGCTTCTCTTAATGCTTGTAAGTATTTTGGAGCTGAAGTTGATACTTCTAATTTTAATCCTTTAGCCAATAATCCTAATTTAAATAATTTTTGGAAAATAAAAGGGGTTGATGGTTCAAAGGATCTTGAAAACTCTTCTAAAGAACCTATTGATTTAAAAAACTCTGGAACTACTCTTAGAATTATGACTTCAGTTGCTGGTTTATCAAAAAATAGAACTATTTTTACTGGAGACGATTCTCTTAAAACACGTCCTATGGGTTTACTTCTTGAAGCTTTAAAACCTCTTGGAGGAAATGCTAAGTCTTTAGCTAAAAATGGAAAACCTCCAATAGCTATTGAACCAGGTTTTATTGGTGGGGAAACATTTATTGATGGAAGTGTTAGTTCTCAATTTATTTCTTCTATTTTAATAGCTGGAGCTATATCTAAAAAAGGTATAAATCTTCAAGTTAAAGGAGATTTCATTTCAAAACCATATGTAGCTATGACCTTAGATGTTATGGAAAAGTTTGGAATTGAAATAGAATCTGATTTGTTTACTAAACATGAGAATTGTGATTTAGAGGATAAAAAATGTTCTTCAACCACATTTTCAATTAAGCCACAAAAATATAAAGCTACTGATTATACTATTGAAGGAGATTATTCTTCTGCTTCTTATCTTCTTGGAACACTAGCTGTTTTAGGTGGAAAAATAGTTGTTAAAAATTTATTTGAGGCTTCTAAACAAGGAGATAAACTAATTCTTGAAATTTTAGAAAAAATGGGTGCAAAAATAGAACTTAAATCAGATTCGGTTACACTAAGTTCAGATGGAAAGTTATATGGAATTGATGTTGATTTACATAATGCTCCAGATCTTTTACCTACTGTATCTGCCTTAGGAGCTTTAGCTAATGGTAAAACTACAATTACTGGAGTTAAACATGCTAGATATAAAGAAACTGATAGAATAGCTAAATGTGCTGAGGAATTAGCTAAATTAGGCTGTGAAGTTACTGAAAAAGAAGATGGAATGGAAATTATTGGTGGAATTAATCTAGAAAAATCAGATTCTAATAGAGTCACCTCACATGATGATCATAGGTTAGCTATGGCATTTACTTTAATTGCTTTAAAACATGATATACTTATTGAAAATGGTGCTGTTTTCAATGTATCTTTTCCTAATTTTATTGAAGCTATGGCTGAAATAGGTGTTGAATTAGACTTGTTTGAAGAGTCTTCTATTTGAATTAGTATATTATTTTTATTTTTATTCTTAAATTATATCATTTATTATATCAAATTAATTATATCATTTATTATATCAAATTAATTATATCATTTATTATATCAAATTAATTATATCATTTATTATATCAAATTAATCATATCATTAAAGTATATTATTATTAATATCATTATATTTTTTATTAGTTCTAAAAGTAATAGTAATTTATTTATAAATTAAAATTAAAAATAAATATTATTTAATGGAGTCTTTTTTATGAAAAGTTTACCAACTGGAATGCAGGATTTTAAAGAAATAATTGAAAACAATTATATATATATGTTGATAAAACAGAATTTATTCATAACATAGCTAGTTCTGCAAAATATTACTTTTTATCTCGTCCTCGCAGATTCGGAAAGACTTTACTTGTAAATACAATTGAAGAATTGTTTAAAGGAAACAAAAACTTATTTAAAGGTCTTTATATTTATGATAAATGGAATTGGGATGAGAATTACCCTATAATTAAACTAGATTTTGGGGAAATCAGTCATGATTCTTCTGAAAACTTAAAATTATCTCTTATAAAATTTTTAAAAGACACGGCTATTAATGAAAACATAGAATTAGAAGATATAGATTTATTGCCTGATAAATTTTCTGAATTAATTAAAAAATTACATGATAAAACAGGTAAAAAAGTTGTAATTTTAGTCGATGAATATGATAAACCAATTATTAAGCATTTAGACAATATAAGCTTAGCTAACCAAAATCGTGATATTTTAAGTAGTTTTTATCAAGTTTTAAAAGGTAGTGATAGATATTTAAGGTTTGTTTTCTTAACTGGTGTGTCTAAGTTTTCTAAAACATCTATTTTTTCTGAACTGAATAATTTAGATGATTTAACTATTGATGCAAGTTTTTCAAATATTTGTGGATATACTCAAGAAGAACTTGAAAACTGTTTTCAACATTATATTGAAGAATTTAGTCAAGATAATAATATTTCAAAGGAATCTTTACTTGAAATTATAAAAACATGGTATGATGGATATTCATGGGATGGTTCAACTTCATTATACAACCCATATTCTATTTTATTGTTATTTAAAAAGAAAGAATTTAATAATTATTGGTTTGATTCAGGATCTCCAACATTCCTTGTAGATATTATTATGAGTAACCCACATAATATTCACACTTTTTTAAAGCCTGAAACTAAGATTGTGGGTAGTTTTCCAAGTTTTGATTTTGAAAAAATTAATCTTAATACAATCTTATTACAAAGTGGTTATTTGACAATCAAAGACAAAAAAGCAGTTATAGGTAAATTATCAGAATATTTGTTAGATATTCCAAATAAAGAAGTTCATGATTCATTTTATAGCTATTTACTTAGCTATTTCTCTAATGGAAGTGCTGAATCAATACAACCTATGACTGAAGATATGTTAAATTACATAATATCTGGTGATGAAAGTAATCTTACTAAATCATTTGAAATATTACTAAATAACATTCCAAGTGTTTTACATGCAAAAATTGAAGATATTAATGAAGCTTATTATCATCTATTGTTCAGTTCATGGCTTCAGATACTTGGTTTTGATGTGAGTAATGAAGATAGAAATTTAGGTGGAGATGCTGATAGTATTTTGCAAATAGATGATGTTGTAGTTATTGTAGAATATAAATACAGTACAAAACTATCATTGGATATTATGCTAAAAGATGGAATCAATCAAATTAAAAAGAAAGGTTATTATAAATCTTATCAAAATAAAAACTTAATCTTTGTTTCAATTGCTACAAAACCTAGAGAAGTAGCTTGTAAAATTGAAAAACAATAATAAATATTAATTTTGGTGATTAATATTAGTAAATCTAGCTCTAAAAAGACTAAAAATCAGAAAATGTATCTAAAAATAGAAAAAATAATGAAAGAGCTAAATAATCTATATAATCTTCGTGTTTTTGAAGATAGGGATCCTTACAGAGTACTTGTTAGAACAATTTTATCTCAAAGAACAAAGGATGCAAATACTGATAAAGCTACTACTCAGCTATTTAATAAATATAAAGATATTCATGAAGTAGCAGATGCTCCTATTGAAGATATTGAAAAATTAGTTAAAAGTGCTGGATTTTTTAGAGTTAAAGCTAATAGAATTAAAGAAGTATCCTATCTTCTTTTAGATCATTATGAAGGAGTTGTACCTGATAATATGAAAGAACTTCTTGAATTACCTGGTGTTGGAAGAAAAACAGCTAACTGTGTTTTAGTTTTTGCTTTTCAAAAACCAGCTATTCCAGTAGATACACATGTTCATAGAATTCCAAATAGATGGGGAATTGTAAATACAAAAACTCCTGAAAAAACAGAAGAAGAATTGATGAAAATAGTTCCAAAACATCTTTGGATAGATATTAATGATTTAATTGTTCAATTTGGTCAAACTATATGTAGACCAATTCATCCTAAATGTGAAGAATGCCCACTTACTGATTTATGTGCTTATTATCATGAAAATATTGAAATTAGCTAATTAAGCTATTTATATATAGTATTAATTGTTTATTAAGTATTATTTGATTATATTATTTAGTTATATTCTTTTTTTTATATTATTTTTTTATATTATTTTTAAATTAAATCTTGATTTATTTTTATATATAATATGAAATTATAGTATAAAATGTAATTTTTTATAAAAGTATTTATAATTTTTTATTATATAATATCATTTTATTTTATATTTTAAATTGTATACTTTAGTTATTTATTTATATAATTATATATTTATATTTTTTTATAATATTTAATAACTATTAGCTATTTATTTTAAAAAATATTCTTTTTAAGTTAAAATTAAAAATATTAAATTAAAATTAAAAATATTAAATTAAAATTAAAAATGTTAACTTTTGTCAAAATTTTGTTTTTAATTATATTAATCAATCCTAACTTTTCAAAATAAATTTTTTAATAATTGTCTGTAAATGATTTGTTTTTTGTATATTTACAATAATAAAATTTTATTTTTTTATTAACCTATGGTATAATTAGTATTATAACAAATATTCGTTTTTCTTAGGAGTATATATAACACAGGGCACATATAAAAGAAATACCATATTTTACATGTCAAGATTTTCATTTTGACTGATTTTTTTTATAATAAACTATAAAAGGAGGTGAGAAGATTTTAACAAAAACAAATAATTCTTCAATAAAAACAAATAATTCTTCAATAAAAACAAATAATTCTTTAACTAAAACGACTAATTATTTAATAGCTATAACTATATTGTTAACATTGTTATTGGTTACAGTTTCATCAGTTAATGGAGCTGAATATGTAGTATATGATGATACTGAGAGTATTAATGATGCTACAACTTGGATTAATACACAAGGTTCAGGAAGTCATAATATCATAATTAATCCTGGAACATACAATAAATCAACTGATAGAAACAATATTATCACAGCTAATGATACGAACTTAACAATAATAGGAAACAACACCAATGGTGAAGTAATTATTAATGCTCAAAGTTCTGGGAGAATATTCTCAATTACTGGAAATACTAATCTAACTTTCATAAATATAACATTTATAAATGGTTTTACTGGAGGGTCTAATCATGGTGGAGCTATATACAAAACTGGAAATGAATCACTAAATATTATAGACTGTAGATTCTATAACAACAATGCAAGTAATGGTGGTGCAGTGTATTTTGCAGGTTGTGGTGATTTTAATGTATATGGATCTGTCTTTGAAAGCAATACAGCATATAATGCTTTTGGAGGCGGTGGTGCAATTTGTCTTTATTACACTACTACTGACGATATGAATACTGGACTTGCTTATTATAAGGTGTTTAATTCAAATTTCACCAATAATACTTGTGTTTTCAATGGTGGTGGGATTTGGTTTCAGTCTCCAGCTTATCAAAAATTTATTGAAATAGATTTTTCTAGATTTATCAACAACTCTGCTAGATATGGTGGAGCATTATCTTTAAATGGAGGAAATTTTACTGATTCTTCATCCATAATTGTTTCAAATGAAAAATATAATGGTATTAAAGTTATTAATTCCTTATTTGAAAATAATACTGCATCAAATGGAGCAAGTGGTGAAGGTGGTGCTATTGAAGCTAATGATAATACTGGAATATACATATTCAACTGTACATTCACTAATAATTTTGCATATCGTTTAGGTGGTGCAATCTCTAACTATTATGGAAGTGATTTTGCAACTATAGTCAAATGTACATTTATTAATAACATCGCGCAACAGGGTGGTGGAATTTCTAATTATTGGAATGATTATGTAAGTATAATTAACTGTAATTTCATTGATAATACTGCAACTGTATGGGGTGCTGGAATCTCTAATATTTGGTGTTATTTCACAAATATAATCAATTGTTCTTTTATTAATAACAAATGTTTCAATGGAACTTTTTATGACAATTCACAAGGACAAAGTAACAACATAATCAATTCTTCTTTCATAGCTAATGACAATGCTATAATATTAAATGGATTAGAGGATTCTATAATTGGATCTAATATTATCAATAACACTCAAGGAATATTTATATCATCATCAGCAATTAACACAATAATCAATTATAATAGAATTTTCAATAACACAGAATATGATTTGAATAATACAGGTACTGATACTGATGCAGATTATAATTGGTGGGGTAATAATACTCCTTCAAATTATGAAGGTTGTGTCCTTAACAATTATTTCATCATGAATGTTACCAATATCACATCTTTGGACTCTACAGGAGATGTTACATTCCGATATACCTTTGAATTAAATAATGGTGATACTGCTGATAATTATTTATTACCATATTTTGTGACTGAGGTTTATATTAATGTTATAATAGGAGTTATAGATACTTTTGATGCTAGATTTGATGGAATATTTGATATTACTTTAACTACTAATGGAATGGTTTTGTATACTTTTGTAGCTGATAATGAAGTTCAAACACTTGAAGGTACAATATTTAAATCTTCAAATGATTCAGAATCTGTTGATTCAGTTACATATGATAATGATAATGATTCAGTTAATCAAGATGATGATTCAGTTAATCAAGATGATGATTCAGTTAGCCATGACGATGATTCAGTTTATCATGATTCTAAGCGAGATACTTCAACATATTTAAGATATGTGAATAATACAAATGATATTCTAGTTGCAAATGCATCTTTGAAAAAAACAGGAATACCTATAAACTTAATATTAATAATACTATTAAGTGTTTTAGGAGTTCTAATTACTAAAAAAAAGTAAGAAGTAAGAATTAAGAAGTAAAAAGTAAGAAGTAAAAATTCAAAATTTAAAATTTAAAATTAAACGCCATTTGGAGGAAATTCATTTTTCCTTCAAAACATATTTTTTTTATTAATTAACACTCTTTTTTATTAATTAAGATTTTTTTATTAATTAATATTCTTTTTATTAATCAATTTAATATTCTTTTTATAAATTAAGATTTTTTTATTAATTAATATTCTTTTTATAAATTAAGATTTTTTTATTAATTAATATTCTTTTTATTAATTAACACTTTTATATTAACTAATTAACTATTTTGGCGAAAGTGTAGCTATTTCGTTTACAAAACTACCTAAGACTTCTTTTGATAAACCTTCCACAAATTTAATAGAACCAGCTACTTCATGACCTCCCCCATCAATACCTGCTTCTGGTATTTTATCTTGAAGTTTCCATATTATCTCATTTAGATTAAATCCAAATGTTTTGTGTATAGTTTCAGTAGCTCTTACAACACCAAAATCAGGACCATAACTAAGAGTGATTACTAATGCATCTTCTCCTAATTCTTTCACATAGTTGTCATGAACAAATCCACAGGTTTTTCCTGGTGCTGGGAAAGTAAACTTATGAGCATACTTTTCAACATCTAATACATTTAAATGAATTCCATTAGGGAGTTTTTCTTCCTTTACATTTGGAAGTGTAGCTTTCATTTGTGTATTTATTCTCTTATGATATTCTTTGAATAATGCATCCAATAATCTTTGATGTTTATCAAGGTTATCCACACCAAGAATTGTATCCATAAGTCCCCTACCATTCATAAATCTAAGGTAATATGCTTCAAAATCAACACATGCAGCAATTTTATCAAGATTTTTTCTTGAAAAACCTTTTTTCTTAGCTAAGTTTATGTATTGTTTTGCTTCATCAGAATCTGCATGGTCTCCAATAGCTGCAACTCCTGGAAGGTGACTAATTAAATCTGTAACTTCTGGATTTATAATATTAGCTATTTCAGTAGCTAATGCTCCAGCTGTAATTTGTGAGTTTCCACCTACAAGATAAGGGTTTACATGAACATCTACAAATTCATCAACTTCTACTTTACCATCTATAACTTCTCCTGGGAAATGATGATCTATTACAACTATTTCAATATCATATATTTTAGCTTTCATAAGAGCTAAAATATCTTCTTCTGTTGACCCATTATCAAGAAGAACAATAAGAGGTAATTTTTGACCATGTCTATGTAAATCTTCAAGTGCATATGAAAGATCTTTTATAACATCTTCAAGTTCATAAAAAGGAGCTTTACTTGGAGATCTTCTAAAGTAATGCCATTCTGCATCAGTACTAGGACTTATTTCTCTAAGTAGTGGGAGAATAGCTTTTTCCACAGACACACCTGCAGATATTCCATCAGCATCATTATGATGTCGTAATAAAACTGTTCTTCCATCCATAATAGCTCTTCGAATAGTTTTTGCAGCAGCTCTCATTTTTGGTTGAAGTTTATCTAAAATAGGACTATTGATAAGAGTTGCTACTTCTTCAGGTTCTGCCTTCTCATCAAGTGCTTTTTCAATAAGTTCACGAATTGAATTTTCTTTTTCTCCTTCTAATTTTTCAATTATTTCAGATTCAATTTGGATTTTACCACTGTGCTGGTTAACTTCACCTATTACTTCTACAATATCACCAAGTTCAATATGTGGATAAGATCTTACTCCAGCTTCATTAAATGCAGCAGCCCAAGTAATACTTGTTTCATCTGTAATTGTGAATATAGTAGGACCTGAAGTTTGTTGTACTTGTATTACTTCTCCTTCAACTCTAACAACTTTTCCAAGGGATTTATTATCAAGAGAGCCAATTTGGGTTTTAGCTATGTTTTTTTTGATTTTTTCAATTTCTACATCCCCAATAACTCTAGCTGGACTCATATCTACTTCTTTTTTATGAGAATTAATTTTAATTATCTTTACAAATATTTCCTCACCAACATTACTATTTGTATTTTTACTTCTCATAAGCCCCCAAACTTGATTATTTAAACTAATAAACAGCCCATAATTTTCAACTCTTGTAATCTTTCCTTTATAAATAGGACCAATTTCTAAATCATCCATTTCACAAAGAGGGTCAAGTATGAAAACTTTAGTTTTAGATTTTATATCTTTTTTAAGTTTTTCTACTCTTTTTTTCTTTTCATCTTCAAGCTCTTTTTCTTTCTCTTTTTCTAGCTTTTTTTTCTCTTTTAAGATAATTTTACAATCTTCGCAGTAATCTTTTTCTGTTCTGATAATTTTACCACAATTTTTGCAGACATTAATTTCTCCAGTTCCATCACAAGTTTCACATTCTTCATGGACAAGGATAGTTCCTTTACCTTTGCAAACTTCACAAGGAATATCTTGATCCATTTCTAAATCGAATTTAGCTTTTGCATTAGAATTAATTCCTTTAAAATGATTTTTAGATTCAAATTGGTCTTGAAAACCAGTTCCATCACAAGCAGAACAAATTTTATCTTCTTTTACTTTTAGACCAGTTCCTTTACATTGTGGGCATGTTTTTTCCATGTTATACCTCTATGAATGATTGAATAGTATAATTTTATTAAATAAGGATAAAAATGATTAATAAGGTTTATTTTAATTTTTGTAAGTTTATTTTATATGTTTTTAATTTTTGTAAGCTTATTTTATGTATTTTTAATTTTTATAATTTTATAGTATATAATTTTAGATTTTATAATTTTATATTATATATTTTTAATTTTTATAAAAATAATAATATATAAAAATTTATATTTTTATTTTATATATTATAAGAGTAGTTTATAATATAAGAGTAGTTTATATTATAAGAATAGTTTATAATTTTGTTTTAAATTTTATAAGTATAATACGATATTTTATAAGTATAATAATATATTTTATAAAAATAATATGATATTTTATAAAAGGAATAATATATTTTATAAAGATAATATTTAGAACAATAACCTATTTTATAAAAAGAATAATATATAAAATTATTTCATTAAGATGTTTTAAACTTGTCAGGATTATCTAAAACAAGCTGTTCTCTTTGATTTTGAATCACTATTCCTTGGTTCATAACATTATTAGCACTTGAAACATACCTATTTCCATTTGAAGGATTATTATTTTTAAAGTTTTGAATAGCTATCTGAAGTTGAGAAGTAGCATTTTCTTTTAAGCTAATCTCTTCTCTGAGTAAATCCATATATTGGATATAAACTGTATCATTAATATCTTCGTAATGCCTTTTTATATCTAATAGATTATTCTGTGCTTCTGTGAAATAATTAAGAGCAGTTTGGGCTTTTTCATCTGCAATAACATAATTCTTATTATTAGTATAATTTACTGCATCATTAAAATTTGAATTCCCATTCCGAATATTTTCACTTAATTTAGGAATAATATCATTTACATTGTCTATAGGACCTTTTATACAACCACTAATAGCTATTGTGGCTATAATTACAGATATTATAATAATTTTTTTATTCATAACATTTTATTATATGTCTTTTATAAGATATAAATTTAATTAATTTATTATATAGGTATAGATTTTATTAATTTATTTATAAAATATGAAATTAATTCAATTAAATAGTAAAATTTATCTATAATTTAATATAATAAATAGTGTTTATAGGGTGATGATAGTTTAATTATATTACTATCAAAAAAAGAGATTACTAGTAAAAAAGGAATTACTAACAAAAAAGACATTACTAGTAAAAAAGGGATTACTATCAAAAAGAGGATGGAAAAATGACTAATAATAATCAAAGGAAATTAATAATCTTGAGTTTATTAATCTTCTCATTATTTATGATATTAAGTTCAGTGAATGCTGTAGACATAACAATAAATTCAACAGAAAATTTCAGATTACTTATAGAAGGAGCAAAGGAAAATTCTATTATAGAATTAAACTCAAGTCTAGGAGAGTTTAGTTTAAATGAAGAAAATGTGAATGTAACTATAGATAAAACTGTTACAATACAAAGTTCTAACTCCTTACAAAAGGTAACAATAAACTTAAATCAACTTGGTAGGGCATTTACTATAACAGGTGAAGGATATTTAACACTTATAAATGTTATTATAATAAATGGAACATCAATTATGGGGGGTGCAATATATAATGAAGGAGGTATTGCTAATTTAACTGCTTGTACTTTTATAAATAACAATGCGAATAATGGTGGTGTAATTTATAATGCTGGTGGTACTTTAATTGTTAATGATTGTAATTTTATAGAAAATGAAGCTAATAGTGGTGGTGTAATTTATAATGATTGGGGTAATGTTGATTTAATTAATTGTACATTTACAGAAAACATAGCTACTGTTGAGGGTGGTGTGATTTCTAATATGGGAGGCTTTTTTACTTTAATGGATTCTAATTTCACAAAAAATATAGCTAATGGGAATGGAGGAGTAATATATAATGAAGGAGTAGTTAGTGGGGGCTTTGATGGTATGACTTTTAGAGGGAGTATTACTTTAACTAACTGCAATCTTATAGAAAATGAAGCTAATAATGGAGGTGTAGTTTATAATGGTGGTGGTGCTTCTTTAACTGCATATATTTGTAATTTCATTAGAAATACTGCAAATTTTGGAGGTACAGTTTATAATATGGGTGGTGCTTCTTTAATTATTAATGCCTCTGATTTTACAGAAAATGAAGCTAGTTATGGTGGTGCAGTTTATAATATGGGTGGTGTTTCTAATTTAACTGCTTGTAATTTTATAAAAAATATTGCTGATAGTGGCGCTGCTTTTTATATAGGGTGGGGTAATTGTAACATTAGCTATTCTCGATTTATAGATAATATTGGTGATTATCAAATTTATAATGAAGAAGGTTCTGTATTTGTTGATTATAATTGGTGGGGATCTAATAATCCACAAGATAAATATAATTCTAATATAACTCTAGATAATTATTTTATAATGAGTATTAGTATCAATACAAGTAATTTAACTCTATCTATTGGTGAAAATTTAGTTGTGGATTATATATTTGTTTTAAATGGTACTGATGATAATAATGATGCTGCAAGTAAATTCAATCCTTTTACAGTAGATATTGTGGTTAATGATAAGCTATATCAAAATATTGATAGTCGCAAATCAGCACAGTATAATATATTGTTAGCAGCTATTGATAATATAATCACAGTTCAATTAAATAATGAAACCTCTACAGTTAAATATAAAGCTAGTAATAAGACTAATAATACTAATAATACTAATAATATTAATAATAATAATAATACTATTAGTAAAATAAGTACTTCTTTGCTTATTAATAGTTTTAAACCATTGTATAATAAATTGAATACTATAAAAGTCACAGTTTGTGATAAAAATGGTAAATTATTAGTCAAAAAACAAGTTACTCTTCTTATTAATGGTAAACCTGTTGCTATTAAGAAAACAAATAAAAAAGGAATAGCTACTTTTAAATATAAATTTACAACAAGAAAATCTCATAATATAACATTTAAACTCATTGAAGATGATACTCATTTAGCAAGTAATTCTAAAATTTTATCTTTAATTCCTAAGGACAAAACTTTCACACGTTTAGCCAATTTTTCTGCTAAATCCAAGAAAAAAGCTATTCTTAAAGCAAGTTTAAAAAATCATAATAAAAAAGCAATGACTAAAAAGTATATTAAATTTTATGCAAACAAGAGATATTTAGGTCAAGCTAAAACTAACTCTTATGGTGTAGCTATTTTAATTAAAAAAATCCCAATTAAAGGCAATGTTAATTTCATAGCTAAATATACTGGAGGCAAAATTTACCATAGCTCTAGCTATACTCGAAAAATAAAAGTTAAATAAGGTATCTATCACTAGGGGAATATAAACTTATATAAACAAAGGATTTAATCATATATTTAGTAATCATATATTTAGTAATCATTAACTTTATTAATTAAAATTAACTATATAATATTAAATTAAATGTATAAAATATTGTAAAAATAATCAAATTTTGAATATAAATATTCTATTGAAAATATTCTATTGATTAGTTTTTTTAAATAAAATAGTTGAAATATTAAAATAGTTGAAATATTAAAATATTCTGAATAGAAGGTGAAATTATGTCAAAAACTCTTGAAAATTTAACAAAGGCATTTATTGGTGAAAGTCAAGCTAGAAATAGATATACTATTTATTCTAAACAAGCAAAAAAAGAAGGATATGAACAAATATCTGAATTATTTATAGTAACTGCTGAAAATGAAAGAGAACATGCAAAATGGTTATTTAGGCTTATTAATCAAATCAAAGAAAATGATGATGAGATTGTTGTAGAAGCTGAAGCACCTACAATTTTAGGTGATACTGTAGCTAATTTAAAAGCATCTATAGCTGGAGAAAACTTTGAACATACTCAAATGTATCCAGAGTTTACTAAAATAGCTAGAGAAGAAGGGTATGGAGACGTAGCTACTAGATTACAAGCTATTGGTGAGGCTGAAGTACATCATGAAGAAAGATTTAAAATCTTACTTAAAAACATTGAAGATGGAACAGTTTTAAAGAAAGATAAAGAAGTAACTTGGATTTGTCGTAAATGTGGACGTACTCAAGTTGGTAAAGAACCTCCTGCAAAATGTCCAGCATGTGATCATCCACCAAAATACTTTGAAGTATGCTGTGATGAATATTAATTATTATAATATTTGATTAATAATTTATTTATTAGTTATATGAGGGATTTAAATGACAAAGTTAAATGAAGTATATAGATGTAATACTTGTGGAAACATGGTAGAAGTTGTCAAAGAAAGTGTTGGTCAATTAGTTTGCTGTGGACAAGAAATGGAACTTTTAGAAGAAAGAAAACTTGATGTTGGACCTGAAAAACACATTCCTGTTATTGAAAAAGATGGAGATAAAGTCATTGTAAAAGTAGGTGAAGTACCTCATCCAATGGAAGAAGAACACCACATATGTTTTGTGGAATTATTCGTTGGGGACAAAGTTTATCGTAAATCTTTAGAAGCTGGTGATGAACCTATAGCAGTATTTGAAGTTTGTTCTGATGTTGATGAATTAAAAGCTCGTGAATACTGTAGTGTACATGGTTTATGGCCTTCTTAATTGTTAATACTTTTTTTAATTTTATTTTTTTAATTTTATTTTTTTATTTTTTTAATTTTATTTTTAATTTTTTTAATTTCACATTTTTTTATATATTTTATCTATTTTTTGTTTTACTATATTTTAGTGTATTTTACTATATTTTACTATATTTTAGTGTATTTTAGTGTATTTTACTATATTTTAGTGTATTTTAGTATATTTTAGTGTATTTTAGTGTATTTTAGTGTATTTTAGTATACTTTTTCTAAATATTATAGTATATTTTTTAATTTTTTTATCTTATTTTATAAATTTTTATAAATTTTAAATATTATTTTTTTAATTTTAAAGTATAATAGACTATATAAGCATAATAAAGTTTATTAATTAAATAAATTTAATATAATGAATGTAACATATACTAATTTTTATAATATAATTTTAGTAATAATTAAAATAATAAATAAGATTATAATTTTATTGATGGTGCTTTTAATGAGTTTAATCATAGCTTATGTAGGAAAAAAAGGATGTGTAATGGCTGCAGATAAACGAAGAATAGCTTATTTTGGAAATAAGGAAGATCGTGAACAATTAGAAGAAGAATTGTATTCTGGCTCAATAACAAATGATGATGAGCTTAAAAAAAGAGCAAGTGATCTTGATATAACTTTAAAAATTTCTGATGATGCTAATAAAATTAGGTTTATTGAAGATGTTGTTGTTGGAGAGGTTGCTTCAAAAGGTACTCAAGAAGTTAAAAGAAAACGTGTTTATGGAACAACAAATGGTTATCAAATTATTGAAATGTTAGGTTCTAATGTTACAGATACTCAAAAAGGATCTAAGGCTATTGTTATTTTTGGAAATAGAATATCTAAGTCATTAGCTAATGATTTAATTAGTCAAAGATGGAAGTCTGATGTAAGTCTAAAGTATATGGGAGATATATTTGAAGATATTTTAAAAACTATATCTGAAAAAACTCCTTCATTAGGTAAAAATTGGGATGTTTTAATAAAAAATGGTAATTTTAAGGAAGAAGAAGCTCAACTCTATTTAGATGAGACAATAGAAAGAGATGTCAAACTTTTAGGAAAATTTAGAGAAAAATTAGCTAGTGATTTATTAAAACAATCTGAAACAATACAACTTGCTTCTAAAATCATTGATGAAGGAGATATTGGTAAAGTAGCAATAGTAGATGGGTCTATGTTACAAGTAACTCTTAATTCAAATGTTCAAGCATATAATACAAATTGGAAACAACTTGCTAAACCTGGTGAAAATGTTTTATTAATTATAGATGAAGATGAAAGGGCTGAAATTGGAGATGAAGTTATTATTGAAAATGAAACATTATGTCTTAAAAAAAGTAAAGCTAGGTTAAAATGTGATATAATTTTATGTAATATCTAGTTTATAGTATTCAATATAATTTTTATTCTCTTTTTTTTTATTCAATATTTTTCATTATTTTTTATAATTTATTCAATATTTTTTTATAATTTATTCAATATTTTTCA
>Ga0123353_10005836_pt1 | contig 16265 bp, 15 predicted proteins | sample TergutLab28metaG_3_FD_92763 | JGI IMG/M metagenome (GOLD analysis project Ga0123353, IMG submission 92763) | Labiotermes labralis P3 segment gut microbial communities from Petit-Saut dam, French Guiana - Lab288 P3 | ecosystem: Host-associated > Arthropoda: Insects > Digestive system > Gut ... | reverse complement strand
TAAGGAACTGTCAGAGTCAAATGGTGCGGTAGCACCATTCTGACTCCTGACTCCTGTATTCTGCTCCACGGAATGCGATAAGGCTGAAAATGGCATGTTAATTTCTGGCGAAAGCCTATGGATACCCCGCCCCCTCCCCCCCCGTTTGTTTACCACTTCTCATGTCCCACTCTACTCTCGAAACTCTCTCTTGGCATGGCGACCGTTTTGGCGTACTCAAGATGATTGACCAAACATTGTTGCCGACGGAAATCAACGTCATCGAGTGCAAAGATGTTGAATCCGTCTGGGAAGCGATCAAGATGCTTCGGGTTCGCGGTGCTCCGGCGATTGGAATCGCCGCTGCTTACGGGGTGTGTCTCGGGTTGCAAACGCTCGCTGCCGATGTGCCAGCTTTTCGGCAGCGGCTGGGCGAAGTGACCGATTATCTTGCGTCGAGCCGACCGACTGCCGTGAACCTGTTTTGGGCGTTGGACAGAATGAAAGCGAAAGCCGAAAGTTTGTTTTCAACGAACAGTGTCCAAGAAATGGGGGTCACGGAAATTGGGGAAACGCTCTTCGCCGAAGCGAAGGCAATTCACGAAGAAGACCGGCACGTCTGCCGATCCATCGGACGTTTTGGTCAGGAACTTGTGCGGAACGGCAGCACTTGGCTCACGCATTGCAATGCGGGGGGGCTTGCAACGGCGGATTATGGCACGGCACTGGCAATCTTTTTTGCGGCAACGGAGTCGGGCAAGAAAATCCACGTCTACGCCGACGAAACCCGACCACTCTTGCAAGGAGCAAGACTCACGGCTTGGGAGCTGATGCAACGAGGAATCGAAGTGACGCTCATTTGCGATTCGATGGCGGCACTGGTCATGCGGCAGGGAAAGATTGATGGCGTGGTCGTGGGAGCGGATCGCATTGCTGCCAATGGAGATACCGCCAACAAGATCGGGACTTACGGTGTGGCTGTTTCGGCAAAGGCACATGGTATTCCGTTTTATGTGGCGGCACCGGTTTCGACGTTCGATTTGAGTTTGTCGGACGGCAGTGCCATCCCCATTGAAGTGCGCAGTGCCGACGAAATCTGCGATGGTTTTGGAAAACGCACTGCCCCGGAAGGAGTCAAGGTGTACAATCCTGCGTTCGATGTGACACCGGCAGCATTGATTGCCGGAATCATTACGGAACGAGGGATCATTTCCCCCGTGAATCGGCAGAACGTCGAAAAAATGCTGCGGGAGTGAGCAGGGCGGCGTAAAAAAGTGAGCGGGGCGGCGTTAGCCCCCCGGTGCGGTGTGAGAAGCGGTCGAGTTTGTGTAAACGTCCCGCTGCTCGTGCGAGTGACCATTCGCTGCGTATGCCGCTGGGTGCGAAGATTGCCCGCGACATTTTCGGCGCGAAGGGCATTGTGTGGCCTCCCGAAGCGAGAGCGTTCTACACCCGCGAATTCGCCGACGCATCCGTCCGAACGAGTACCGCATTCGCAAACGCAGCGAGTGTGCCGTTCTACGCCGAATCAGGCAACTACGGACGCAACAGCGGACGCTTCGGCGTAGGACTGAACGCGAGTGTCTCGCAGAATGTGACGTCCCGTATCGATTACGATTACAAGGTGTACGATCACACGACGGTCAGCGAATTCGGCGGCACGCTGGCGGTGCGGTGGTAATGTTGCCTGAATCAGGATTTACAGGATGGAGCCTTACGTGCTTCGCACGCAAGCAAAAAATCCTGTCCATCCTACAATCCTGAAAATCCTGATTCAGACATTTTCTCGGCGTGCGGTGGTAGGGGCGAACCTACGTGTTCGCCCAAAGAGCGGTGTTTTCGGTCTGTGAATTTGTCGGTGGTCTGTCCTAATCGACCAATCGACGGTCGGTGCTGGGGGGGACTTTTTTTGCTTGTTCCCTTATGGTACACTAGGGGGCTGTTGTTTTCTTGGAATCATTTTTCGGCACTAAACGGATAATTTCGGATGAGTACACCATTAAATGTTGTTGAAACTCGTAATCTCACAAAGGTCTATCGAGACTTTTGGGGGCGGCAAAAAGTACGGGCACTCAAGGCTCTCGACCTGACTGTCAAGCAAGGCGAAGTCTTCGGTTTGCTGGGACCGAATGGTTCCGGCAAAACGACGACCATCAAACTGCTGCTGGGACTTCTCTTTCCTACGAGCGGAGAGATTCACATGCTTGGCAAACCGGCAACCGATGTGGGCAAGAACGCCAAAATCGGCTACCTTCCCGAAGAATCGTATCTCTATCGTTTCCTCAATGCCGAGGAGACGCTCGATTTCTACGGTCGCCTTTTCAGTATGTCCGGTGCGGTACGTCGGCAGCGTGTGGCTCAACTCATCAGCATGGTCGGTCTCGAATCCGCCCGAAAGCGGCAACTCCGCGAATACTCCAAGGGGATGGCTCGCCGAATCGGACTCGCGCAAGCACTCATTAACGATCCCGAATTGATCCTGCTGGACGAACCGACGAGCGGACTCGATCCCATCGGAACGCGGAACATGAAGGACCTGATCCTCGACCTGAAACGACAGGGCAAAACGATCATTATGTCGTCGCACCTCCTGGCAGATGTTCAGGATGTTTGCGACCGAATTGGTATTCTGCATCAGGGGGAACTCAAGGAGTTGGGGCGAGTGGAAGACCTGCTCAAAGTTTCCGATCAAACGGAATTCCGCATTTCGGGATTGAGCGAAGACTCCAAGAGCAAAATCACCAAAATCATCGAAGACGATCCGAATGCCAAACTGCTTTACAGTGGCAATCCTTCGACAACGCTGGAAGACCTGTTCCTGCGCATCATTGAGGAGAGCGAAGCCCGACCAGGAAAGAGAGTTCGTGGCGGACAGTAGAAGGAGTTAGAAGTTAGGGGTTAGAAGGAGTTAGAAGTCGCATGTGGTGCGGCAAGTCCATCATCAAACGGTGCGGTAGCACCATTCTACCTCCTACCTTCTACCTCCTATATTCTACCGCCCGGAAAGAGAGAAAGCGAAATTGGGCATAAAGCTTTCCAGCGAAAGTCTGACTCCACACTCCCATGCAACAAAAGATCGACAAATCAGCTGTCCCGTGGACTATCCTTGATGTCGCTTTGTTCTTCGCCTTGTGGCTGGGAGCGCAGTTGATCGTTGGCGGCATTGCGGTCGCTGCCCATTCGTCTGCCCGATCACTGGCACACAAGGCAGCGGAGACGGGTGGAGAAGGGCATACGCATCCGATTGAGCGACTGGTTCAACAAAGTAAAAATGCACCGATTGTTTTGTTGGTCGCGTTTCTTTCCGTTGTGGTGGTTGCCCCTCTGATCGAAGAATTTTTGTTTCGGTCGCTCTTTCAAGGTTGGCTCGAGTCGACATTCCTGCAATGTCGGGTTCCCTGTGCCAGTGGCGTTGCTGTTGTTGTCGTTTCCTTCTGCTTTGCCGCCACTCACGCCGGAAATAGCGGCGATCTCAGTACACGGGCATTCTTTTGCTTGTTTGTTTCATTCATCGTGTTGAACTTGTTGATTGTGGCGTTGGCGATGATTTACATGGTTCGGGTCAAGAACATCAAACTGACCGATTATTTGTTTGGCACGGAACGTTTTTTCCGTCCTCATTTTTTTACCTACGCGGGATATTGCTTGCTGGTCATCTTGCTGTGTTTTGGGCTTAACGCCATTCTGGAGAGGACGTATCCAGGCACGAACATCAGCCCGATTCCGATCTTCTTCTTTTCACTGGCGTTGGGGACTCTTTACAGTAAAACGAACAATCTCTTGTACTGTATCTTGCTCCATGCGTGCCTGAACGGAATGAGTTTTTTGATGCTGTGGCTTGCCCCCGCGTAGCCCCGGAGCGGGTCATGTTTCGGCTACGTCCGTGCCGCCGTGTGGTCGTTCCGTTGCCCTCCGTTGTCGGGCTAAAATATTCTGATTGTGCCGGAATGTGTGACGGCTAAATTTGGCTCAAAATAAGGGTTTTTTCCATAAAACAACCTCCACAGCGAGCGTTTTATGCTTTCAATCGCGGTATGCATGGCAACGCCACACGTCACCCTTCCCACGAAAATTATGCTTCAAACCCACAAAAAACTACCCATTTTGAAATTAAAACCTCCTATTTTAACAAATCGTCCGCCACAAAATCCGGCATAATCAGTATTTTTACAAATAGCAGTCATTGTTTTTTATGAAAAGGGGTGGTACAATGCTTAGGACAGACGGAAGCGGTGGTTTCTCTGCTGCTTTCAGGTTTTGACAGTCAACAATCAATAGCAGTGGGTACCATGATCATTCCAAGATCCAACATGTTAATATGGGGGAGGATCGGTAAAAGTCACATCCCTTCTCGGTCGTTTCTTTCGTCGAATTCTTTCTCTTTGCAGAACGGTTGCGTCTTCTTTGCTCTGTTACTCTCGTTATCGCTGTTGGCTGGTTGTGGCGACAATATCCGTGCGACTGGCAAAGTAGTCTATTCGGACGACAAAAGCCCTCTGACAGCGGGAGTCATCTGCTTTGAAACGCCCACTTTTATGGCTCGCGGTCCACTGCAACCGGACGGAACGTTCCGCATCGGGTCCTTAAAAGACAGTGACGGTTTGCCTGCTGGCACGTATAGCGTCTACATTATGGATGCCATCAAGATCATCGGCACAGACAAAGATGGCGGGTCTATCATTGAGCCACTGATCGACGAAAAAATTACCAGTATCAGTACAACGGATCTCATCCTTGAAGTAACGCCATCAATGAAATACTTCGAAATCGAGGTCGAACGGTATAAGCCCAAAACGGGAACACGTCGATAATTGCAGATTGGACAATTGCAGATTTGACGGAATTTTTTAGGACAAATTTTACCACTCTCACACAAGGAGTTTGAACCATGGCAGACCACACAGTTTTTTACGCTTCCAATAGGAGAGCATGTCGCAGCACGCTCACCCGCATCGATTTCCGGCGAATGGAGGCTTTCACGCTCGTGGAACTTCTCGTCGTTATTGCGATTATCGGTATGCTCATCGCTCTGCTGTTGCCCGCCGTTCAGGCAGCCCGCGAAGCCGCAAGGCGAATGCAGTGCACCAATCATTTGAAACAAATGGGGCTCGCCGTCCACAATTTCCACGATACCCACAATGGATTACCGCCTGCGTCGCTCGGTGGAAATGCGAATAACTGGGAAGGGGCTACTGCTCTCACGATGTGGCCGCTTCTCTACCCCTATATTGAACAGCAGGGGCTTTACAGTTACCTCCAAACTCGTGGATTTGCTTACAATGCCTACAGCACTGACAGTGCTGGGGTTGTCAGCCAGGGTTGGGGAAATAGTTGGTGGACTCGCAATACCACGAACGCGGTTGCGCCGATGAACGATGCGATTCGCCAGCAGTTCGGGTCGGTATCGATCTATCAGTGCCCTTCCCGTCGCGGCGGCGGAGCAATCACTCCCTTCGATAACCCTAATATTGAAACAGCAGCATTAACAGACGAACCTCGCCCTTCCAGTAGCGGTCAGCCTCCTTACGGTCCACGTATCTGTTATGCTTTCGTGTTGAGTTTCCAACATACCGCCGCGTCCAACCCAAGTATGGCACAGTGGAATCACCTGTGGGTTGGAACGACGAACGAGAGTGGTCACGTCGCACAAGGCGGACCGTTCCGCGTTGCCATGCGTAATCCGCTTAACCCCGGCGGCACTCCGGCAAGGACCCAAACCGAATGGGAGCCTCGAGACACAATGGCGTGGTGGTCTGATGGAGCCAGTAATCAACTGCTCATCGGTGAAAAGCATTTGCCGCCCAGCGTTTTCGAAAAGTGCGAGCCGGAGCCTGCCGTGGCACCGCCTACCGGTCTTTACAGTATGTATGGTGATTGTAGTTATATTTGTGGGGGCAGGTTTTGGACAACGAGCGTTGCACGCCATGTGCGAGCCGCCATCACTGCGGCTCAGATGGCGGACATAAGATCGGGACAGCCCCACGCGTTAGCCTTTCCTAACGAAGAAACTCCCGCTGCGCTCTCCTTCGATAGCGGAGCCTATCGCGGCGGCAGGTTCGGCAGTGCCCATCCCGACATTGTCAACTTTGTGTTCGGTGACGGCGCAGTGCGTGCATTCCCCTTGACGATGCCGGGCTGGATGCTTGCTGCTTTGGGAACCGTCAACGATGGCAACTCCGTATCACTCTGATGTGCCCCTTTCACGTCATTTGCATAATTTCAAAACCATTCCGCCTGAAATGACCCATGCGAAAGAATTTTGTTGCCGTTGTTTTCGTATTGACCGTATGGTTCCTTGAACTGTGTTTCGCCGAGTCGCCTGTTGTTCCACCAGCGGCGGACTGGAAAGCCGCTGTAGGGAACGACTTGCTCCTCGCCGGAAAGATATCGTCGCAAAACGAACTCCAGCGGTTTCAAAATGCCGACCTATTGCCGGAAGGTTGGTTTCTTTGCGAATTCGGCGATCTCGCGATCATTCTCGCATTGACGGACGACAAAGAAAAGGGAAATGTCCTTCGGCTTCTTTCGCTGGTTGATAAACAAACGAGTACGGTTCTTTCCTCAAGGAATCCTATGCCGCTCTTTACGGCGGAGGTTTTCGATAAAGAGACTGGCAAGAAGGTTGCGTTGAATTCCGACGACGGATGGGGAAAGATTTACCGTGATACCGATGGTTCCTTTTTTTTATCAGGTCCGAAAAAATTGCCGGGAGCCGAAGGACTGGAAATTCGCCTTCGTCTTTCCAATGACGACGATTCATTCCCATTACAGAAAAATGGCTTTCAGTGGACTTGGAGCATTGTTCGAGCGGTCGACCGGTACGAATTTCGCTGGGTTACATGTCCGCAAATTTCGTTGCGAAATCTCGGTCCGACGATGAAGGTATTTTATCCTCAGGCTTCCGGTGTCGTCAAGGAAAATCCGTGCAGCGGGAGACTTCGTTGGCATGGAATCTTTGCGAACGAAGGGTGTTCGATGCAATGGACGGCGGTTTATGATGAAACGAAAAATGTCGGTCTGTACATTGCAACGCATCATTCCGGCGGGTCTGTCAAAAGCATTCGTATTGAAACGGACTTGGCATCCGAGACATTGACGATCCGATATGAGTATCCGTTGCCGCTCACCCATACGGCAAATCCGTCGGTCAGCGGTCTCTGGTGTACGTTCAGAGGCGACTGGTACGATGCTGCTCTGATTTATCGGAATTTCGTCCGAAACTTCGCCGAATGGTATCCTCGACAAAAACTTGGTCCAGAGGGTCGCACCGACACACCGTTGTGGATGAAGGAACACTGTGCTTGGGTGCGGAGCGGTGAATCGCCGCAAAAACTGCCAGCACTCATGCGCAGAGTCACCGATGCTCTCGGCGTGCCGACGGCGGTGCATTGGTATAATTGGCACAAGATTCGTTTTGATAACGATTATCCGCATTATTTTCCAGCGAAGGACGGATTCAAGGAAGCCGTTGCGGAAATCCAGAAAAATGGCGATATTTACGTCATGCCATACATCAACGGTCGTCTTTGGGACACAAGGGACAAAGGAGCGGAGGATTTTCAATTTACGACGATTGCTCTGCCCGCCACAACGAAGAAAGAGGACGGCAAGCCGTACATCGAAACATACGGCAACAACAAGGAACCCGATGGTTCAGCGGTCGAACTTGCCGTGATGTGTCCGGCAACAGACGTTTGGAAGAACAAAGTTGCGGAAATTATTTTCCGATTGTTCAACGAGTACGGCGTTGCTGGCGTCTACGTCGATCAGGTCTCGGCAGCAAACCCCATTTTATGTTACGATCATTCACATGGACATCCTTTGGCTGGCGGTGATTGGTGGAATCGCGAATACTGGAAAATGTTCGAGAATATTCGCAACGAAATGCCCAAGGACAGAATACTTACGTCAGAGTGCAACGCCGAACCACATACCGGCATTTTTGACGGTTTTCTGGCATTGACTTTTCAGTGCCAAGGTCAGGTTCCTGCCTTCGCGGCGGTCTACGGCGGTGTCGTACAGATGTTCTGTCGAGCACTTCACGATGGTCCGACACAAGTGATGGCAGACCGAATGAAAGCGGCTCAACAACTCGTTTTCGGTGAACAGATCGGTCGGATTGATCCGGTCATCATCGACGATCCGGTGAGATTGCCGTTCATCAGGAGTATTGTGCAAATGCGTCACAAATATCGTGACTATTTTTACAAGGGCGAAATGCTCCGTCCGCCGAAATTATTGGACGAAATTCCGACCGTAACCGCCAACTGGCGGCAAACGCCTCGTGAAGCGATCATGACGACGGACACTGTTCTGACCGGAGCATGGCGAAAAGCGGACGCAAACAGCAACACGGTTTCGGCGGTCTTCTTTTTTGTAAACGTTTCGGACAAACCGATCACGAGCCGTGTTGCGGTGCGGCTCGACGAAGTCGGATTGAAGTCAAATGCATTCGATAGACCGTTGACATTTGCACCGGATGTTCCGCTGGTGATTGAAGTGTTTTCGGGCAACTGAAGAGTTGCAGTAGACCCGGCGCGGGTCATTTCTCGGCTACGCCCCCGCCCCCTCACCCGCTCCGGGTCTCCGTTGTCGGGCTAAAATACTCGGCATCCAGAATTTCCAACCGGCTTCAGTTGTATACCGCTCCCTTCGGCGCGCGGAATCTATTTCAAATACTTGTCGGCGAGGTCGCAAAAGTTTTTCCAATCGACCTCGTTGATCCCATGCTTGCCTGTCCGGTTGTGATAACGGATGATTCCGCCGACGGACAGATCGGGTTGCGGTATTTCCGTAACGCCGCCGATGCCATCGGTACCGAACAGGCGATAGACTGGGTCAGCATGGAACACTGAAAGAAATTCGCCTCTCGGATCAGCCCAGAGGTCTTCCGTTGAACTGGCGACGTAAACAGGTCTCGGGGCTGACAACGCGATCAATTCATGCTGATCGACCGGCAACGAATCGGCGTTGTTGCTGTACTTTCGGAAATTTTCGCAAAACCGATGCGGTTCCCGCACGTTAGCCCAGTGAATTGTTTCGCCGAATTCCCGACGGAACAACGCTGCTCCACCGCAGCCAGAATCGTTCGAAATGACCATCGCAAACCGTGGGTCAATCGCACCTGCCCAGAGTGCTGTTTTGCCCAGGCGAGAATGTCCGTTGACTGCCGTTTTCGTCGGATCAATCCCAAGTTTGTCTTGGAAGTGTTCGACGGCATCCAGAATTTCGCTGTAACCCCATGCCCATGTTGCAATGGTATTCGCTTCGTCCGGTGCCTGTCTTTCTCCTTCCTTGTAGAGAAACCGCCGAACGCCGAGACGGAATCCGCCGTTGAAGTCCGGTTCGATATCGCAGTAATAGGCAGTCACGAGGGCGTAACCACGGTCAAAAAACAGTTTGATCGGCCATCGGTCGGCTTGAAGTCCGCGGTCTTCTTCCTTTCCCGGTGTGTAGGTTCCATCGTTACTGCCTCTGGAGTAGTCCCAAACACGTTGCGCAATCCGAATGTCTGGATCAGCATTCACCGTGTGATTTCCTCGGAAATTCAAACCAATAAAAGCAGGGACCTTTTTGTCGGACTTCGGCACATAAACCAAAACATTGACACGATGAGTGTCCTCCCCCTGATACCAGACGATTTGAAACTGATGCTGAACTCCTTGACCGTCGTAGACGGGTTTTGACGAAAGGTACTCGAATCGCGTTTTGAACGTCTTGTTACCAGTCCTAAAGAGTGTCGGTTTGCCGTAAACATGTTCTTCGAACAGTTTCAGCAGTTCGGGGCGGCGTTGCTCATTCCACATTTTTACGGAATCAACTTTGCGTCCATCCTGCATTTTCAACGGATCGGGCAGGATGTACTCAGGGACCTTCGATTCGTCATAATTCGGTGGAGCAATCTCAGCAGCACTGATTTCAGCGGCGACTAGGAAGAGTAACAGCACCAATGAGACAAAAAATCTGAGCATGACGATCTCCTCACATGAGGGGCGTTGGATTCTACTGACAAAGTGAAAAATGACATCTGCCAGTTGACGGAATTCAGTTTACGGAATTTCCGGGTGGTTGCAAGCCCCGTCGAAAACTCGGGCTGTTCTGTTGACAAATTTTTTGTCACCTTGACTTTTCCGCCCTCCCCCCCCCCCCCCCGCTCGATGAAGCGAAGACATACATCAAACGGCGAGAAAGGGGACATTTTCCTTTTTCTCCGCGCCCTTTGCGGACTCTTTGCGTCCTTTGCGGTTAAATCGCAGGGGGCGCAGAGGTTTGCGCAGAGTACGCAGAGGCGGGGAAACAAAACCGCCATTTTCTCCCCGTTTTACGTATATTTGGTGATGCGGAAATTGTCGAACACCTTGAAAGTATGGATGGCGAAATCTGGACAATATCACATCACGGAACCAGAAGAGCAGGAAATGAAAGTGAGCGATTGTTTTTTTGCTGGTTTGAGATAGAATACACGTCATGACAACAAGTGTAGTTTTGGCGGGAGTCGGGGGGCAGGGGATTCTGCTGGCGAGCGAGATTGTGGCGCAGGCGGCAGTGGCGGCGGGATTCGATGTGAAAACAAACGAGGTTCACGGAATGGCACAACGCGGCGGGTCGGTCATTGCGCAGATTCGATACGGCAAGGAAGTGTTCAGTCCGCTCGTTCCCAAAGGGACGGCAAAGGTACTCGGTTCACTCGAACGAATCGAGTGCCTGCGATATGTCGATTACCTTGCCGACGATGGTGTGGCAATCGTTTCAGACCAGAAAATTGTGCCGGTAACGGCTTCAACCGGCGGAACACCTTATCCCGAAGTTGACGAACAGACGCTTTCCAAGTTTTTTCCGCGACTCATTTATCTGCAAGCCCTCGACATGGCAGCCGCTCTCGGCAACGTGAAGACGGCAAACATTATTTTGCTGGGAACGCTTTCGACCTATTTGGACTTGCCGGAAAGTGCGTGGGAAACTGCCATCAAACGCAGCGTCCAGGAAAAATTCATCCCCGTCAATCTCGAAGCATTTCGGAAGGGACAAGCAGTCAAAGCTTTCGCCGGAAAATAGGAGTTAGAAGATAGAAGTTAGGAGTGAGAAGTCGCATGCGGTGTAACAAGTCCATCATCAAACGGTGCGGTAGCACCATTCTAACTTCCTCAAACTGTAAAAGAAATTGCCTCTACGTTCTGTCCCACCTGTAGAGACGCGATGCTTCGCGTCTGGATGATTGAGTAACGTTTCACGCACGGGTTCATGTCGTTCACAAAAACACGTTCCCATGAATTTGTTGCGTTATCTGCACCGGGAAGACGCAAAGCATTGCGTCTCTACAGTGTTTTTTACAATTTGAGTAACTTCTCTATTCTGCCGCCCGAAATGAGAGATACAGCAAAACGGGGTATAAAACTTCCCTGCGAAAACCTACAATACCGGACATGACCCATGTGAACTCCCTTGCCGCCGAACTCGCCGCCATTGCCAGAGAACTTGCCGATTCGCTCGCATATATTCTGCGGCATGAACCGAAGAATCCCTTTCACGATTTTTTTCACGGGACGAACACCGCATCCGTCATCAACATTGATCCACACCACTTTGCCGACACTTGCGCCCAAACCATGATCTACGGAAAATTCATGGGGCGATTACACGGCAGGACAATGCAAACTCCCCCAAAGCCGCTCCCGTTTCTTCACAAACTTTTTGCTCTGCTCGAAGAGCATCACGCTGTTCGCAAGTTGGACGATCTTTTACAAGCGGCGGACATCGAACTGTTGCTGAAAAACTTTGGCAAAACAACGAAAACCGATGATGCCGCCATCCACTTTTACGAACATTTTCTGGCAGCGTACAATCCCGATTCGCGTCAAGCACACGGAGTCTTTTACACGCCGCAACCGGTGGTGCATTACATCGTTCGGGCAGTGGACGAAATTTTACGACAAGAGTTCCGGCTTCAAGATGGGATTGCAGGCAACGTTCACCTTCTCGATCCGGCAACGGGAACGGGAACGTTTCTTGCAGAGATTGTTAAGCAGATTTATGCACAAAAGAACCAAAGAGACGACAGACAGCAGACGGCAGACGGCAGCAGAAGTGTTGCCACATCGTTTGCGTCTGCGGCAAACTGCGGTCTGCCATCTGCCGTCTATTCACCGAGCGAAAAAATGCCACAAAAAGACCCCTTTGATCCACTGGGTCTAACGTGGAACCACTACGTCACAAACAATCTTCTGCCACGATTGCATGGCTTCGAGGTGCTAATGACTCCCTTCTTCATGGCGCATTTGAATCTCGCCATGCTCTTGGAAGCAACCGGCTATCGATGGACAGAGGATCAATCGGTTCACGTCCATCTGCAAAATGCACTGGAATCAACGGTGTCGCCCACATCGGCAATGGTCATCCTCGGCAATCCGCCCTACAATGTTTCGACCATCAATAAAGGCAAGCACTCCAAAGACCTCATCGCAAAATACAAAAAAGGTCTCGGCGAAACGAAAACCAATCTTGATGACGATTACATCAAATTTATTGCGTGGGGAGAACAGTTGATCGAACGAAACAGCACGGAGGGGGGCATTTTGGCAGGCGGCATCCTGGCATACGTGACCAACAACAGTTTTTTGAGCGGTGTCACCCATCGGTACATGCGAAGATCGCTTCTGCAAACGTTTGACAAGATATACATTCTGAACCTTCATGGCGATGCCCGCAAGAAGGAAATCGCACCAGACGAGAGCAAAGACGAAAATGTTTTTCACATTGTTCAGGGAACATCGATCAACATTTTTGTCCGCAGACCCGCGAAAAAAGAAAAAGCGGGCAAAATTTTTTACGCCGATCTCTACGGCAAGCGATCGGAAAAATACCACTTCTTGGAAACGCACCGTTTGGCGACGACGGGATTTGCGGAAATCGTCCCAGCGGAAAAGAATTATTTCTTTGTGCCGAAAGACCTTTCGTTGCAAACGGAATATGAACATGGGTTCGGCATGACGGAATTGTTTGTGTCGTATAATTCTGGCATCAAAACCGACAGGGATCCCCTGTTTATCGACGATGACAAAGAGTTGCTGGCTTGTCGGATCGAAAAACTTTTATCGGGCAACGTCGATGAAGCGTTTCGCAAACAGTACCGCATTGAGGATTCGAGCAGTTACAAAATCACGCGATTGATTCAAGGGAAAAGTTTTGACCGCACTTGTTTGCGCCCTGTTTGTTATCGTCCCTTTGACGAAAAATGGATTTATTACGATCCGGCAATCCTTAGCCGACCGGGCAATAGAGTTTCGCAGCACATGCTTCACGATAATATTGCCCTGCTGACTTCACGGTTGATTCCGGCAAACCACGCCTTTAACAGAGTCTTCGTGGCGACGACGCTGGCGGACGGACATGCCATCAGCGATCAAACATATCTTTTTCCGCTGTACCTCTACGATGCGTTCGGTCAGCGACGTGAAAACTTGAACGGAGACATTGTCAAGAACATTGTGTCGCGAATCGGAAAGGAGACATTACCTGCAATGGACATTTTCGATTATGTGTATGGTGTGTTGCACGATTCACAGTACCGGAAAAAGTATCAGGAGTTTTTGACGATTGATTTTCCGCGTGTACCCTATCCAGCGGAGGCGTGCGTCTTTGACCGATATGTTCAAGCAGGTGTCCGGCTGCGAACATTGCATCTGCTGGGAGATGTTCCGGCGATACAGACGGCTTTTCCTGTTTCGGGTAGCAATGTGGTCGAACATGTTCGTTTTGCGGCGGGCAGTCTATTGATCAACAAAACGCAGTATTTCCGCAATGTTCCTGCTTCGGTTTGGGAATTGGCTGTGGGCGATTACCTGCCCGCACAGAAATATTTGAAAGACCGTAAAGGTCGTGTGCTGACCTCCGAAGAGATTCAGCACTATCAAAAAATCGTGGCGGTATTGACTGTTCTTTGTCAGGGGGACGGTGCGGAATAAGGTTTTCGCTGAAAAGTATACTGTCCCCTGCCATCAAGTGGTCGTTTTTACTCTGTGGCGGTTTCAAAAAGCGACCCGTTTGTGGCGGGGTACGGTATAAGGCTTTCGCCAGAAATTAACATGCCATTTTCAGCCTTATCGCATTCCGTGGAGCAGAATACAGGAGTCAGGAGTCAGGAGTCAGAATGGTGCTACCGCACCATTTGACTCTGGTAGTTCCTTACCGCATGCGACTTCTGACTTCTGACTCCTGACTACTTCCTTGCTCCAGAATGGGAAAGGGAAAATTTGACCAATTATTTTCTGGCGAAAGCCTAAAATACCCATTGGTGAAACTTGTAATCGAAATCGACTGGAAAACCGGAAAGGAAAATCCCGCCCGCCCCCTTTACCACGCGGGTTTTCGGAATATAATGAATGTCTGTCGTTTTCTTGGTCAATTTCTTTCCCCGATGATTGAAGAACTCAAAGACGAAGAACTGCTCCGCAAAATTGGCGGTCGGTTTGGGCTTTCCGCACTAATCCAAAAGAGACTCGTTGCTCTCAACGAGGGAACTCCTTCGGCAATCGACTATGGGCGTAGTAGCTCCTCTGCAACGCGGGACCGCCTGAACACGGTCATTCAAGAAATTCTGCACGACAAAATCTCCCTCAACACCAACAATGTCGAACCGATGCGTCATGACAGTGGGGTCAGCATGGTTCTCGATACGGAATTTACAGAGGGGTATTAGTACTACAGCGCAACCGCATGGGAGGCAAAACCTCATTTTTCTGACGCAACAATCTCAGTAGCCCGATGGCTCCCCCTCCTTAGGCTTTCGCCAGAAAATAATCGGTCGATTTTTCCCTTTTCCATTCCGGAGAAAAAGAAGTTAGGAGTCGCATGCGGTAGGGGCGTACCCTCGCGGTCGCCAGTGGGTGCAACCGCCAAGCGGGCAGGGGCAAGCCCAGCCCCTACGACAAGACGGTGCGGTAGCACCATTCTAACTTCTAACTCCTGTTCTACGGAATGGTGATTTCAACCGAAAAAAGGATCGTTATTTCCGGCGAAAGCCTGATACTAATTGGCAGCACGATTCCCCGGGCGACCACCCTGTCCGCCCGCTCCGCGCCCTGCGCCCTGTTGTCCGACTCCGATTTTCGTCTTCAGTTCCGTTGCACCGGCTTTTAATTCGTCCATCTTCTTTTTCTGAGCGTCGGTCAGAAGGGCAGTGATGGCATCATTTGCCTTTGTCGCGCGTTCATTGGCGGCGGTCCTGGCGGCAGCCCTGTCTGCTTGCGAGGCATCTTGTGCCGGTTGTCCGGCGGCACGGGCGGCGGCGTCACGTTCATCGGTAATCTTGTTGATCTTTTCCTTCTGATCGGCAGTCAGGTCCAGCGCACCAAGGAGGTACACATTCAACGACATCACCCGAACAGGGGCGTTTGCCGGAGCATCGGCTGCGGGAGGATTCGGAACGTTCGCTTGAAAATAGACATCTTTGAATTTCTTCAGTTGGTCTGCGTTCAACGTTTTTCCGATGTTTGCCCACGTTTCTTCTGTCTGCGTCCTTCTCTCGGCAGCGGTCATCTGTTGACCTTGTCCCTGACCTTGTCCACGACCTCCTTGGGGACGGAGGGCTTCTGTTTGCGCGGCGGTGATTCCGAGCATCTTGACCACTTCTTCGTTGCGGAGAAGTTGGGTGGGACCTGCAACACCGGCAAATCCCAGTTGTCCTTGTCCTTGACGTGGTCCCGTCTGCTGGGCAACGGCATCAAGGGCGAATGCGAAAACGGCAATCGCCGTCATCCAAAAAACATGCTTCATCATTTGATCTCCTATAAAAAATTGTTAAAGGGAAACTTCCACCGTTTTACCAAATCCTGTCGAACCTGTCAAGAGCCGAAGAATTTTCTGGCGGGCAGGCGAAAAGGGGGGGGAGGGGGAGGGCAGGGCTTACGCATCAACTTTCTGAAGTGCCCTTGTTTTCAGCGTGAGCGATTGTTAGACTTGCGTTTTTCACTCACGGAGGAGTCATGAAACCTAGCTGCCCCACCGACGAAAAACGCTTCGTCAACACCATTAAGAAAGATAACAGCCGCCGGAAAGTCAAAAAAATCGCTCTCACTTTCGACAACGCCGTCAAAGAAATCGACGATCCCCGAACCAAGAGCGGTGCCATCGACTATCCCCTCGTCGAAATCCTTTTCACCGCACTTGTCGCCGTCGTCTGCGGATCAGAATCCTACTATGACTTCGAGACCTTCGGAGAAGAACAACTACGCTGGCTCAAGAAGTTTTTCCCCTTCAAAAACGGTACGCCTTCACACGACACCTTCAAC
>Ga0123353_10005834_pt1 | contig 16268 bp, 9 predicted proteins | sample TergutLab28metaG_3_FD_92763 | JGI IMG/M metagenome (GOLD analysis project Ga0123353, IMG submission 92763) | Labiotermes labralis P3 segment gut microbial communities from Petit-Saut dam, French Guiana - Lab288 P3 | ecosystem: Host-associated > Arthropoda: Insects > Digestive system > Gut ... | reverse complement strand
GCCCAGGATAGGGACAGGTGGCGGACGCTTGTGAGTACGGTAATGAACCTTCGGGTTCCATAAAATGCGGGGAATTTCTTGACTAGCTGCAAACCAGTTAGCTTCTCAAGAAGGACTCTGCACAATGGAGTAAGTAAGTAAGTATTGGTTGGTGTATTAATTAAATGAATATACATATGTAGTCATCATCAGGCTGGATATAGAAACTTGAGTCAGAAGAATATAAAATACAGTACAGTACAAAAATAGGAGATGAGATCTCGTCTTTACTTTAGTGTACAATTATACAAAATTGTATAAAATACATGAAATTTTATGAAGTTTGCAGGAAGATTATGTAAAGTTTTGTAGGTTATAAAAAATCTTAAAGAGGTTTTTAAAATTAATAATGCTCCGAAAGTAGGTATGGAGGCGCAGGCTAAGTGGGTGATCATAAGATTGTGTGAGCAGAGTGACAATAAATAAGTTCACTGGCGAAACTTTATTGGGTATAATCTGTAAAGGTAGAAAGTTTTTATTACACAGTTTGTAAGGGAATGAGGGAAATTTTTATAAAGTTGGGGATGAGTGTATACACAGAACACTTACGTTTTTTACCATTAAAGTATGCAAAATTTATTGGTAAAAAGTAAGTAATTATTGTACTGTTTTTTATATCTCAGAAATAAAGTGATTCCGGGAACATCTTGAAGCTACCACGTAGGTGGATATAGTGGTCAGCGTTAAGCTTTAGAAAGTATAGAGCTCCTGGCACTCCGAGCACAGAAGTCTTAGCGGACGGAAACGAGGAGAAGAATTTACGCCCCTCACCGGGATTAAACCCAGGTCCACCAGACACTGTACTCATTGAGCTATCTAGTCTTCTGTGAAAAACTGTGACGGTGACTGAAACGTAGTCGGTGTAGCGACTAGTTATGGCCTGGACGATTCGGAGTTGGAACCCCGGTGGCGGTGAGGTTTCCGCACCAGTTTGGACTGGTCCCAAGACCCAGCGATCCTCCTGTAACATGCGTATCGGGATTCTCTGCCGGGGGTATCGCGACTGGGGCGTTCACCACCCACCCCCATCGAGCGCCAGGTTAGATAGAGGATAGAGCTGTGCCTGTGCCTCCTCGCCGTCCCGTCGTGGCCTGTTGCAAGAAAACTTTTACTGAAACTTTGGATATTCGTTGTAGACCAGGCCCACTCAACCAGTAGCTCACGGGTAACATGTCCGCGGCACTGTGTTATGTTACCTGCGGAGACATTTGAAATGAAAAATCGTGTCTTAAACATTCCCCTGGCAAACCCGAAATAGAAAACCGAGACAATTTTAAGAACTTACGAGCTTTATTTTTGGAGCTATACGTTACGTTTCTCACTCATTTTGTAAAAATGTGCTCAAAATAGCGACGCCGTAGCCTGCCTCGTAGAGTGCGTTTTTTAATAATTGTTTCCTATTAGGCATATTAGGCACACAGGTAACATTACACACATAGTTATGGGTATGCTTATTCATTATTCATTCTGTTTGTTGAATTTCATGTTGCCCGCAAGCAGGACATATTTTTCGGAAGTTCCCTTTACCACATGAAAGGTTCAGCAGGCCTGTTCAGCGCAGACTGGGCAACAGTCTGAGAACGCGTTAGTCCCAACGGAAACTTAAAACCTCTTAAGACTTGTAGCTCTGTCTTTACACAGCCATTCATTATACTTTATGGCCTCTTTTGAAGCTGTCACTGTCTCAGGATACATAGCGTTGTTTTGCTGTGTGATGATTAGGAAATTTGGATTGGGGATATCTGGAAAGAAGCTGCTGGGTCCTGACCTGGGGCATCACTGCGGCATATTATTATTATTATTATTATTATTATTTACTGCACTTGAGTTTTCCCTCGGTGGCAGTAGTCCTTACACTAGTAACAATTAAGAATATATACACATAAACGAAACAATACAAAAACACAGTAAATACAAGTACACATATTACCAAAACACCCACTCAATTGTCAAAACACCCACACATACACACACCCACATATTACAAAACAGGTTAAAACAACCACAGTACAAGATACACACCAAATAAAATAGTCACAATACAATCATGTACCCTCACTGTAAGGTCACGCTAATGTTCCTAGTGGAACTGAAGCAGTCGACGATGACCCCAGTCAGGACGGTCGGTGTCCTGGCCGATATTCAAACCCAGCACCCTCGGAATAGAAGTCAGAAAATCTGCCCTTTTAGTCAACTTCCTTCTGTTGCTCTTCAGTCGCATTTTGTGTTCTGTGTATGTACATATTTTGTGTTCTGTGTACACGCGCTGTTGCTTGCTAAGGTCATACGTCGGCAGTGGTAGGTGGATGAATACGACGGTGGAGCACTGGTGGAATGGCAACTGATGGATGGGAGAGACCGAGGTACCCCAGGCTTAACCTCTGCCACTGCCACTTTGACTAACACAAATCCTACACGGATTTTTTATTATTATTATCGATACTGGGCCTCCACAAGAAGAAGCCGGTGACAAACCGCCTGAATGTGTCTTAGTTATTTGTTTATTCTGTCTTGTGCTCTAAGGCAGTGATTTTCAAACGTTTATTCTCGCCTGCCACTCTGACAAAACGAAACGCGTGCGCGTACCGCTAGGGATTGCAAATATTAATGCCTTCAGTGACGTTTCGCTGGCTGGTAGCTTTGAAGTCTTCACTTAAAACCTGCGCTGTGGAAACCTCTAATTTCTATTTTGCCAGTTTTTTTTAATTTAACGTGATTAGACAACAGAGGAAATTCTGTCTTTATATTCGAAAGATGAAATATTATATTGGCTTACACTTTATAAAAGTTTTTCTCTACATTTCAATACATTTAACACAAATTGAACAGCGCAATTAACACGTATAAGTTTCAATTATTGCAGAAAAATAATTCGCAAGTTTCTTCCCGTGCCACCAGCCGACCGTCCGCCGTAGGAGCACCACCTTTTGAAAAACACTGCTCTACAGCATTCAGAGGCAAAGAGAGAGAAAATTACAGGTAGAAACATCGTATTGTTTTCACCAGACTTGCTTTAGTTACAGGGTACATAAACACGAAGCTGAGGGAGTGATTAATTTTCTTGGTTTCGTTTTTCTCTCCGGTGTTAAAAGTATGAGGACAGAAATCCTGCAACGCTGCTGCTCGTTAGTTTTACATTACGACTTCTTCTTTATTATTTTCATGTCTCAATCATCAGCCTCGTCCTGGAAAATAACACCGATGCTTTTTTGAATAATGGTTCGCCGGTCCAGGCGGCGAGCCCACCGTCAGTTACGCTGCGGCCCTCTTCATCTAATTTGAAATTCCCTTATTCATCTTGATCGTACAAGCAGTATAATGGTTAGGCTATGGGCTGTACGACCGAGGGATCAAGGTTCGTTTTCCGACTGGGGCGAGAGTTTCGTATCTCCTCCGCAGCTTCCAGACCAGTTCTGGGGCCTCCCGAGGCTTTTATTTAGTGGGCACCGGTGGTATTCCGAGTATGAAACTAACCACTCTTCTTCGATTGGTGCCAAGGGTAAACATAAGTTGGTTTATGGTTCCACCTCCACTGAGCCTTCATGACTTGGTGCTTAATCTGGAACGGCAAAACTTACCCTTACATTTCTTAATCATAACGGTCACTGGCATACAGTTCGAACACGACAGGAGCGTTGGGAATTTTACTGTCCACTGCCATGTTCCGAAGGGTTTTGAGTTCCGCGCAGATTCTGTATTCGCCGAAAGGAATATACGGGTACAACGGATACAACAATAACTGGTGGCAGAAACATTGAAGATTTATAAGCAGATTAACAGGAAAGATTTTCATTAACTAATATAATCTTAATTTCTTTCTAAATGAAAATCTGATTATTATTTTCACCCTGCGATATCTTTTTTATGTTGTTTTGTTTTCACCCTTTTTATAGGCCACGCGGGCCCTTAGGGTGAGTAGAGGTATAGTTCTACTATTTTTAGGACCTTCGGCACTAGATGGGGGTGGGGGGTCAGCCCCACGCCGCGGCCGCCTCTACCTTCGGGAAAGACCCCGTACCCATTTTGCAGGAGGCTGGGTGGGCCCCAGGGCTGGTCTGGACGGACGGAAAATCTCGTCCCCACCGGGATTCGATCCCGGACCGTCAACCCTGTAGTCATTCGCTATACCGACTGAGCTACCCGGCCCACAGGCTAATATAGATGTCCTTAGGAATGATACGTTTTGTGCGACACCTATATTTATGGGACCGTGCATTCCATATTTACATATATTTGCGATATTTCAAGGAGCTTCCATATTCTTTTATAAATTAGCATAAAATTCTATATTAGAATACGTCTGTAATACTTGTGAATTTTACGTATTCCTATTGAAACGTATATTTATATTTGCATTATGATATGATAACACATCTGTAACAAAATTGGAGTTTCGTTATGCCTCTTATCTCTTTTAATATGTGTATTTATTACTAAGAGACCGCGGTGGCACAGTGGTTAAGGTGCTGTGCTACAAATCGGAAGGTCGCTGGTTCGATCCCGGCTGGTGTCATTGGATTTTTCATTGTACTATGGCCCTGGGGTCGACTCAGCCTCTAACAGAAATGAGTACCAGGAATATTTCCTTGGGGTAAAAAGCGGCCGATGCGTAAGGCTGACAATCTTACCACCATCCTGGGCCATTGTCACATAAACTAGGGAACCTTAAATTCCTGGAACCCCCTGGGAACCTCGGGCCTGTAATGGGACTGATTTACCTTATTTATTACTAAGAAGAACGATGACATTTCACAGCTAATTACATCAATTAAATCACCTCTTTTATTATAAATGTCAAATACACGAACCACCCGAATCCTGAACAGTCTTTACCAGGATATTATTTATTACCCCTTTTTCCTTCAACCTTCAATCCGTCATCAAAAGGACACGCCCGTGACTTCATGTACCTGCCCACTGTTGGCTCTGTTCACTTACAGATATTGTATAGAATCGGCGGCAATTTGTTAATGACTGATCCTACCAACAGACCTAGTAAAGCTACCACCTGAATTTATTAATTGCTAGGATAGGGCAGAAATGTAGACAAAGCATCACTGGGGTCATAAGTGGTTATGTGGAAAGAAAAAGAGAAGCAGAGACACATCGGATTTAAATTAAACCTGATTGTTCTTCCATGTGAAATAAAAGAAAGGCCAATCTTAATAACCGACCCAACTTGTCGGACGCGGAATAATAATTCGTTCGTAACGGCTTCTGACACGAAACCGAGACCACGATGAAATGGTTACTGATTAAGTACCTTTTTCAATCGATCCAACTGTGGACAATTACTGAAAACCTAATTAGTTCACACGAACAAAAACAATTCTGAGAGCTTCGTTATGAAAGAGGATGAAATTTCAATCGTGAATTTGCACAGATCTCCAACCAAGACGGCTGAGTTTCAAGATACGTCCGGGCAACATCTTTTTTCATTTGAATACGTTCTGGTAGGCACACTCACATCTTCAACATATATTTATTTACAAATAAATACTATACGTCAGTCAATAACACAACTTTTATTTTATGTACAATGGTATATATGTCAGGGCGAATTGTTTCGACCTAGTCGGTCATCCTCAGGCCCTCCTAGAAAACAGATCGAAGAGTTGTTTAGTTTATCCGTATTGTGGGATCCCAAATGCTCACAAGTTTCATTTACAGTCTATAGGTTGTAAAAATTGAACTTGTTATATGGCGGTTTTAACTTATTCGTATCTGAAATCATTGTATAAAATTTAATATAAAAACTTTTGTTATTTTAGTTTTAAAAATTCTTCAAGCAATGATTTTAGCATACTACCATATCAGATAAGAATAAGTTAAAACTGCCATATAACAAGTTCAGTTTATACAGCCTGTACACTTTTGCTTCTGTAATTGAAACTTGTGAGCATATGGGATCCCACAATGTGGATAGACTAAACAACTCTTGGATCTGCTTTCTTGGAGTCCCTGAGGATGACCGACTAGGTCGAAACATGTCGCCCTGATATATATACCATTGTATATGAAATAAATGTTGTGTTATTGACTGACGTATAGTATTTATTTGTATGTTGTAACACTTCGGGATGGAAAACTTCAAACAAATGTATTTATTTCATAACGTGTTTTCACCATTACATTCAACGCTGTATATTATAACTACATCTTTACATATCAGCGTTGTTAGGTAACGAATATGTTGCTCAGTCACTTTCGAAATATAAATCCAGCATTAAGCCTGCCTTGTTTTCCGAAAATAAATATCACAAACTTTTCTACTGCTATTACTACTACTGCTGCTCAGTTGGCGAGACGGCCAGGTCAGTAAGATGGCTGGCTGCAGTCTGGTCTACTCGAGTTCTATTCCCTGCAGGTGCGGAGACTTCTTCTTTCTCATATTTGCACCCCCTCCCCCAAAATAAATTTCAAAATCACAGACTCTGTAGACACAATTATGTCCAGGTTTTGCATGATTTACAGTTCAGCCTTAATCAACCGCTGAAATCGGTTGATGACTAGTACATTGAAATAGTGAAAAATACAATGTAATAGAAACTTATAAATATGTCAATGTTCTTTTATTCAGTTACTTTTCTTTTTCCCCTTAAACTACCTTGATGTCAGCTCAGGTGAGTTTGGCGCAATTTTCATGATATATATTTCGATTCAAACACAAATTTTATACAACCTCAGGGCTAGCTACCTCCTCCCCCCCACCTCCCCCAAAGAAATTTCTGATTTCGCCTATGCTTTCTCATTGCTTTCTGTCCGACTCTAAGGCACACTTATTTTATTTAACGTGTTTATGGTTTATTTGACAATTGAGTTACCATTCACTATTACAGACCCGCAACGTAGGAAAACGCGATAATTAATTGTTGTTTTGTGCATTTCAGTTGCCTTTATTAACCTTAAAAACTTCGTAAGCATTCAACTGAAGTTTGTAACTCTTTGCTGTAATATTTTCCCACGACAACAATGGCTTCATTTGTGCTAGTGCCATTCAGAGTTTTAATTTACGTACTTTGCATAATAGAAGATTTCAAATTGACGCAGTTTTTGTTATTTTTGTTTTGGGGGGGTTTAGACTTTTTCCATATTCTCTGGGTGTAATGGATCTTTTGTTGCTGCTAGGAATCCCCCCGACGTTTCTTCTCATTTTACTCCAGTTGAGCTTTTAAAAATTGTCCTTCTGCCAGTTTGAAATGGCGACAAATTCGGTATGCAGAGGATGTATATTGTCGAAAATCTAGCTGTACAGTCAGCCCAACTTCATGTTGTTCTTTTACTTATAGTATAACTTGTTATGATCAATTGCTTACATAAATCTCACGTTTTGTTTTCTGCTTTTGTTTCTTACGGCTTCTGTTTTATTGCGCCTTGTGCATGTCTGTTTGTGCTATTTCTGTTATCGACCGCTTGCCTGTTGAGTCGGCACCTTAAACAATAATGCAAGTGACATTATTATTAGTATCATTACTATTTTTATCACCTATATGCAGGGTATTTACAATTATACATGTACCTGAAACAAACCATGTTTCTATGGTACATAGTACTGCAGCTGTTACGTGTTTAAAATTGGTGCTAAATAATAATAATAATAATTATTATTATTATTATTAACTGCAATTGGTTTGTCACCCCGTGGCAGTGATTATTTTACATGTATACAAAATATGAAATTGGTACCACGTAATGTTATTTCGTATGTTAAATACAATTCTGTGCTCTGCCTCCAGTGAAAACGGGTAGTATTGTAGCAGTTTGTACCGTGCTTTGCAGGCACACTAGTGCTACAGGAAGTCTATAGGCATTGTTGCAGGCGTTCTATGTTGGGCGCTGATGGTTGTGATGAATTACGAGTAAAGGGTTAAACAGTACCGGATGAATAGACCGCAGTCATTGACATATCGACGTTATAAAATGTTTAATGAAATGAAAATACCTGAAAGTTATCCGTAAAGTAAAAGGCGAGGTTTCCTTTACACACGCCTTGAAGGCATTCCTAATCTCGGCATTAACACATACACTATCGTAACATATTCTGTCGTCTGGGTTCTAAAATTGTTAAGTCTGGCAAACGTGCACTGATATTTCACTAGATTCTGCGGCCTCAATGATCTCTGGAGGAAAAGCCAGCTCTTGAATATAACTCCGTTTTTGGGATTCATTCATTCATTCATTCATTCCATAGTTTGCCTTACGACAGGTCCAAAGCCTCTTCCAAAACAAGTCCGCTACTGAGTGCGATCTAATGCTTCCGCTGTCATTATCTAGGATCCTGTCTTTTCCTTGAAGTCTTCCAGTAGCTGCTTACGTCATCTTCCTGTTCTGCCCGTCACTTCTATTTTTATCTCTACATTTCCTTCAATAACGTGTTTTACAGGGCAGTTACTGCCAAGATGTGACCACTCCAGTTAGGCTTCCTACTTTGTATTGTATGTATAATATTACTGTCCTCCTTTGCTCTATGCTGGGACACGGGAAGAAAATAAGCTACAGTTGTGTCGAATTTTCGATACGGACAAGCTAATGATACATTATTAAATTTATTTATTGAATAAGTCTAGCTATTCTTGTTCTACCCTGAAATTAGAGGCAGCAGGTTACTGTGAAACGAAGGTAACTAACGTCCAGGCTACATAGCGTTACATTCGTGAGGTGACAAGTAATCTGCACGTGAATTCCGCCAGAACTTTCGCATTCTAATTATTTACGATCTTTTTAATATTACCCTCCGTCCTATGTCTAGTTTTTCCAGCTGGTAAAATCTGAGGTTTTCATGGCCTTGAATGTCACGGAGCGAGCGGTTTTCTCAGAAATGTTTGTATCAATATAACAAACTACACCGCGTTACGTTCACTGCTATTATCTTTTGCTCAGATTTTCCGACCAAAATTTGTTATGCAATTAGTGTTGCTAGAAGGAACGCAGTTTGGAAGATGAGTAGGTTGCGCGGGGTTGCAGACCTGGCATTGCTGTCGATGTAGCCCATTTCAGCGTCTTTTATCTCAGAACTTCTGGTTATTGCGTCGTGCAGTATGCATGGCTGGGCCATTAGTGAGCCCGCAATAGCACTAGTATGTTTTATCACGCAGCTGTGAGAATAGCCAAGAACGTGGCCCTAAAATGTGTATAAAGTTTCGAGCAGGCGTCTGCTTAGTCATTAACATAAGGATGCACAAATCCCGGGCGCGAGGTCGCCTGGGCGTTAAAATTTTGTACGCTAGCTCCTAATATTTGTGGTTGATCAGTATGAAAATTGCTTCACCTCACGTTTGTGCCGCCTAGAATTTTGAGGTGGTCCACGGTTTTTGGAAAATTTGTGCATCCCTGCATTAATGTCTGGACAGTCCAAAGAATAGACCTATATTTACCGCAGCCACTGAGATAAACAGGAAGTTCCATCTTTACATTTTAGCTGGACTGCGTTTATTCTTGTCTTTATTTCGGTAAATGTGTATATACAGTTTAGGTAATCATATCAAAGAAGAATAGAGGGGCTGGGAATGTGGAATACACAGGGGAAAAGAGAAATGCATACCGGATTCTGACAACCTGAAGGAAAGAGACCTCTTGGAACACCTAGGCATAGCTGGGAATATAATATTATAACTTATCTCACAAAAATAGGGTGCGATGTAATGGAGTGGATTTGTCCCATTTAGGGACGGGACAAGTGACACTCTTGTGAACACGACAGTGAACTGAAGGGTTGGAATATAATAATAATAAAGCAGTCCCATTACAGACCTGGAGTGGCCCAGAGGATTCCAGGAAGTTAAGGTTCCCAGATTACATGACAACGGCACAGGATGGTGGTAGGTTGTCAGCCTTAAGCACCGGCCGCCTTTACCCCTAGGAAATACTCCTGGTATTCATTTCTGTTAGAGGCTGAGTCGACCCCAGGGCCATAGTGCTATCGGAAGGATTTTATGTCAATGAAAAATTCCAATGACACCAGCTGGGATCGAACCAGCGATCTTCCGATTTGTAGCACAGCACCTTAACCACTGTGCTACCGCAGTCCCTAATAATAATAATAATAATAAACAAGAGTTTATGTATAGAGATACAGCGAATGTGGAACCTGAAATGTACGATTGTACCAGTAGCAATTTGAGCCACTGGAATAATAACGAGAAGCTTAAGGAAAAATTTGGAAAATATACCAGGAAAACACTCGATACATTCACTACAAAAGACAGCTATACTTGGAACATCACACATAATATGGAAAGTACTGCAGTGTGAAGCTTGAATCCTGAGCGGTGGGGATCACCGCTGGTTCAAAAGAAGTGCCAGGAAGAAAAGGCCCGTGACAAGAGACATCCATATCGTATAATAATAATACTGGGGTTTCGGAGTTTTATCCTGGTCACTGAACGTTTTGTATATTGACAGAATTGTATATGAGTATTTACAGGCCTTTTGATTTTCGAATTTAACAAAACTTTTAAACAAGTCGCATATTTATTAAATTAATTTTTCTCATAACATTTTGTAGCAAATAACCTCTATGCTTGTAGTGACACTTAATGAAAGTTTGTCGTAACACTGCCGTCACAATAAAAAAAGGAAGGGGGTGGGGTCTGCTCAAAGAACTCGCGGTCAATAAAGATGCAGTATCTCTCCAAGTGCTGAAATTCGGAAATGAAAAGTAATATCAAGAACTGAATTATTAATAGGCCGTTTCATGTGCAAACGTGACTTCAGTCTTGGCATAATTGTTCCTGCATAAACATTTTCTATAAAGTCATAAGATGCTGTGTCCCATTCAGTTCAAATCAGTAAAACACCTCATGTTCACATTTCCGTAACCTCACAGCGGGATTTGTTCATTTGACTGTCATTGGTTCTGACACAGTGCAGAATAAGTTTATTCTAGCATTTTAGAGGAACATGGCTCTTCCGTCTTCAGGGTGACTGAATTAGATTCTTGTAGCACTCTCCTCCTGCCAATCAACACAGAATCCACTTGAGAGCTAATTCAGTCATCCTGCAGAGAGGGGCAGCAACCTGCTGCCTTGAATGGGGATCATAGGTAGCGTTCTGCTTATTATTAGAAACCAGCTAACTGTACACACAAAACACATAGTATATGTACGTATGATGTTTCCCGCTACATGTTTCGGCGGTCGACCACAATCATCAGGGTGCAACACTTAAAAAACTTACCTAGTTTAAAACATAATTGATCCTTTATTCACATAAAAATATAAATTTAGGTGACATAACATAGTTTAAAATGACATGTCATAGTTACTACTTGCAATATTTCTACATAAATATTGGCTTCCGTTGGTTTAAAACTATGTAAGTTTAGGTGTTGCTCCCTGATGACGACGGTTGACCGCCTAAACATGTAGAAGAGAATATTGTATGTAAATACACTATATAATTTGTGTGTGAAATTAGTTGGTTTGTAATCACAAGAAGTAACATTAAGTTGCATGAATTGAACAATATTAAAACACAAAAAATGTCCTCCACGGATTGCATTTATCTAAACTGCTTTTTATTGAATAAGTGATGACATTTGTGGAAGAAACTGATATTACAGTAATTATTTGACATGTTAGCCAGTACATTCTTCAAATAGGGGTATGAATAATTATGGTATGGAACAGGCGTTCTAGCATGTTTGCCGGTATTCTTTGCTGAAGGTGGTACACAATTCTTGTAAAATTACATAATGAGCAGAAACAAAGGGCAGTATTTCTTTCACTGTTTGCATGTTTTGTGAGCGTGACATGTGTATTACCAGCAGTGTTTGTCCTTAAACATAATTTTTCCCCCTCATTTATGCGTTTCCCGTTTGGCCTTGGGTGCGCGTTGGTGGAGTTCTTGTGTATTTAAACACAGGCATTATAACAACAAAGATGAAAACTGGATAGTTTTTCGTATGAAATGGTGTGAGCGGTCGTCTGGACTATTTGACTTTGTATCTTGTAAAACTCTCAAGCTTATGAGTTGCGCAACGCCGAGACATAGTAAAGCAAGTACTCAAAACATACCATCAAATGCGACACACGCTTCCGTAATTCACATTATATCATCTCTCAAAATCTGAAAGATACAACACTTCAGTAATGTCACGGGATAAGGTGCGCGACAAGTTACTGACTTCTTAATTACCATATTTAACGAGACGATATTTACACATTTAGAAATAATTTATCCTCGTGTAACTTTTCTCTAAAAACTTTCCTTCTCTGTAACATTAACAAACCTCAGTACTATCTGAAGGAATTTGCCCGGATTCAAATTAATGTCCTTCACCCCCGCAGCTGGTGTACATATCTTCAGCTTCAGAAGTTAGAAGCCACTCAGTAATTCGGAACCTGGGCGCTTTTGGCAGTCGCAGAAAGGCCAGAGTACCATGAGTCAAATGCAACCGATAGACATTGTGGCGTTAGCGGCTTTGGACGCCGTGTTCTAGACGAATTTACATAGCCCATCAGACTGAGACATTTAGCGTAGGACCGACTGACAAGCCAGAAACAAACAGAACTGTGTACCATTAACCAACCAGAATTCAGAATATTTATTTTAACTTCTTGCTGCAGTAAGATAAAATCTGGAGTCTGTAAATAGCAGAAGACGCCATCTTTCGAATGGGCTTTCGAAAGTACTGACGTTTTTGTGCGCAGTGGAATACATTTCTGGTGAAATAATATACAAAAATAAAAGGAATTCAGTATACATGACAGAAGTGCGACTGTGATATCGTGCTAACCATGTTTGCTTATTAAATACTCTTCATTTACCAAGTAAGTGTAAACTCATATAATTAAGTAGAGTCCAGTTGAAATGTGATGGCACACGGTGACGCACGAGAGGGGAAGTGAAAGGGAAACTGCCGAATGGAGTGGGCAGCCAGTACCCTTCACACTACCTCTGAACATGATGTATCCGGCATTAATACCGCTGATGCGCACATCTCGGCTACCAGTAGTCGACTGACCTGACGCCTCCGCCGATTTAAATGGACTCGTCCTTTTCGCCGAAAGACGAAATGTGGTTTCTGCGCGTGTGCCATCACATTTCAAACGCAGTCTACTTGTAGATGATGACATACTGAAATTACGCGTTCGTGTTATGTAGTAAACAAGGTGTTTAGTTATCAGCATTTCTGTGACTATGGACACGCATATTGACGAAAGTGGAGTTCATATTCCTTGACAAGCAAGCTGGTCGGTACCAAATATTTACAAAAACTTACAACGGAATGTGCTTGAAGACTGAATTTATCAAGAAACCTTAACTGCTAGGCAATAAATTATAACATGCCTGCGCTGAATTGTAGAGAATTGCTAACGGGAAGATCTAGAAGCAGGCTGGAATATCATCAAAATCTGCGTTAAATAAAAAGGAAATGAGGGTCTGGATTGGCTTCATCTGGCACAGGAAAAGTTTCGGTGACTGGCTGTTGTGAAAACAGGTAATGGAATATTTCATGGCCAACTGATTAACTATCGGCTTCTCAGGAAGATTATCTTCTTGAATTAAGTCCGTTGTGACAGTAGTTAAAGTAAATAATGCAGTAAACTAAAATTTCCTTTGCAACAGTATACGACGAACAAGAGCAGAAGAAATAAAAGAATGTGACTTCTTAGAACTGTTTTTATAATTCCTCTATTTTCTTATTCATTAGATTCACTTTCCATATTCTCGTTAAGGAACAACAACGTTCTGTTTGTAGCTTCATCGAGAAGCAGTCCTCCATTTGACCTGTGGTCTATGTGTCTATAATAAGCGCCCATTTAAAATAATGGGGTCTTCCATTTGTTTTCCCAGCACTGTGCTGGTCTCACTGCCTCTCTTAACCCTTGTGCCGTTGTGTTCTGAAGTGAAACAAGACAACAAAAACAAACAAAAAAAACCAACAACAACAACACAACTCGTAAAGCCTACTTGCCTACTGCATACGTTTCTAGTTTTACTCTTGTACCAATACCACTTTTGTTGCCTTGTTTTAAATTCGCGAAGAACTTGTAGCCCTTCTTGCTTAAGTAAGTTATGTTTTAAATTTTTTGGATGTGCCCTTCAATATTTGCATTGATCCCGTGTTTGTAACTATTTACTTCAAATATTTATTTTATACGTAACGTGTGGGAATGTTTATGACGTATCTCCGAATTCAACTTCACATGCCCAACTCTGTGTCGCCTATTCGCTGCCATAAAACCGAAAGCGAAATAAAAATCTTCTGCCGTCCGCCATATTGTTATTTGACACTTTACATAGCATTTCCTTTAACAAAAGTCTATTTGGTTATGCTACATTAGTATATCGCCGGTCCCAGGGGCTGCGCGGTCTAAGGCGTAGTTCTGCGGCAGCTCGCTTGTTGAGATTGTGGGTTCGAATCCCACCGGGGGCATGGATGCTTGTTGTGAGTAATGTGTGTTTTCAGGTAGAGGTCTCTGCGACGGGCTGATCATTCGTCCAGAGGAGTCCTACCGACTGTGGTGCGTCGTTGTGTGTGATCTAGAAACCTCGTGGATGTGGAGGCCCTGGCCCACTGGGAGCTGTCGCGCCAAAAACAAGCAAACAAGCATTAGTATATCATTTCAGGTTAATACGGTATGTTCCGGTACTGCTGCCGTGGTCTGACATCTTTGCACGTCCCACGGAATTTTTGTGCATCATTGAATAGCGCTGTTATTCGCTAAGATTGTGTGGTGTTGGTGGTAAATGAATAAATGAATGAGCACGAGGCATTAAATTTACAAAAGGAAACCGACGTACTCGCAGAAAAACATTTCCCCAGTTAACACTGTATCCACCACATGGACTGATTTGGGACTGAACCAACGTTTTTGCAGTGACAGTTCCCCACAACGATTTTACAGATGGTGATAAATGAAAGGTGCGGCTGGTGAGACGTAATTTGGCACATCGTTCACACCAAGTTTAGTGAAATAATTCTGTAGTCCAAATGTTTGTGTGGGGAGGGTCGCACACAGCACGTGATGTCATGGGTCTCTCACTCAGACTTGGCGCTCAACATGCAGGTCTTCCAGATCGTCGGTTCTCAACACTGTGATGACGGTGGATGACTTGGAATATTTATTGTTTTTCCGCGGCAATGTTAAAAGAATACAGAACTAAAATTTATCATAAAATCAAAAGTATTTTTAATTACTTGCGCAAAATTACCAAAAGCTGCTATTGGCTTTAGCTTCGTCATGTCTGTCCGCCCGCCCGCATGGAACAACTCGGCTCCTACTGGACGGATTTTCGTTAACTTCGGTTTTTGGTATTTTTCGAAAGACTGCCGAGAAAATTCTAGTTTGTTTAAAACCTGAAAAGAATAAAGCATAGTTTACATGAAGACATATGTACATTTATGTTAATATTTCGCTGAATTCTTCACAGATTGAGAAATGTTGCAGACAGATTTGTAGAGAAAAACAAAACACGCTTTTTATGTTCAGTAACTTTTTTGAAAATCGTACCCTTTACGAGATAATTTAGAAAAATATAGTAGAGACTTAAGGCACATGCGCTTTGCATGCTGGATAAATAAAGCAACAGACGCACACTCAGAATATATATATATATATATATATATAATACGTATTGCTTTTCCACGGCAAGAATGGCTACGCCAAACGCCTCAGTGTTTCGTTGTACAAACATTGCCTGTCTCGTTAGATAGGTGCTCACTCTTCTGTTGTCTAGACTTAATACACATTAAAACGCATATTGGCATTTCATTAAATTAGAGTAAGTTTTCACAGATTGCATAATGAAGTTATTAGGCTGCCATATGTACCGTATATTTGTTCGCGGAATATTTGACTGTCTCAATAGAGTGGGTTATACAGCGTCGAGTGGCAGGATGACATATGGAGTAAATGGATGGGAAAGGATATGGAAGCAAGCTCTTATCTCAAAATTTCAGTACTATCAAGGCATTTGATATAATATGATAACTGCACCCGATGGCAGTGGGGTTTCCACTAGGTGGCAGTGGAGTTTCAACTCAATGACAGCGGGGTTTCGACCCGATGGCAGTGGTGTTTCTGCCTGGTGGCATTAGATTTGGTGCAGTCAGAAATATGACGGAAACCGTCGGTCAGGAGAGCCAGTTTCCCGGCCCATATTCCCAAATACAAGGCAGGAAGGTCGCAGCTCGAGTTAGCTTGCTCGCTTTTCGTACTCTGTGTGTGTGTGTGTGTGTGTGTGTGTGTGTGTGTGGGTGGGTGGGTGGGTGGGTGGGTGAG
>Ga0123353_10005832_pt1 | contig 16271 bp, 20 predicted proteins | sample TergutLab28metaG_3_FD_92763 | JGI IMG/M metagenome (GOLD analysis project Ga0123353, IMG submission 92763) | Labiotermes labralis P3 segment gut microbial communities from Petit-Saut dam, French Guiana - Lab288 P3 | ecosystem: Host-associated > Arthropoda: Insects > Digestive system > Gut ... | reverse complement strand
TATGGCATATATGCATTTGATGGATATGTAATCTGTGATGCTGATTTTGTCATGGAACAAAATTATTTCACCGAGATGAATAATGCGTTTGATAATAAAAGGTATGATGTTTTTGTTGGGTATCTTAACTCGAAAAACGTTGACATGGGGCTTTTCCCATCATGGCGCGGCATGTGTTTCTATAGAGTTAATTGCACTGGCCAAAGACCAAGGAGTATGCTCGGACTTAACACCCGAGTAAATGGACCAGCACCATTTATCCGAAATTTTATACTTCACGATGGTTACAAGTGGGATAGTATTGCCGATGATAGTGAAATTTGGGCGTGGATTACAGCAAAAGGGTACCGTTCTACTTACGTGGAATCCGCGAAATATTATACCGAAAACCCGAAATCTTTAAGAATGATTGCGCGGCAAGAAATACGTTGGTCTAGGGCAAACCTTGTTGTTTTTTATAGAAGCTTTCTTTTACTACTAATTGGTTTTTTCTTGCCCAAAGACCTGTCACAGCGCAGAAAGCAAATACCAGAGAAACCAAAAGAAAAGCTGCACATAAAAGCGTTGATTGGAACTCAAAAACGCTTAAGTTGTTACGACGCATTTTTGTCTCTTCTGCCGGGATGGGTTTTGCATTTTATTATGGGCGTCATCTACCCACTAGGAATAATTATTTACGGAATTATTACAGGTAACAGTATTGCTGTTCCTCTAATACAAGTTGTTATAACATATTTACTTTTGTGTTACTACAGTTTGCTTCAGAACACACTTACATTAATCAGGGAATATAAAAACGTTCGTTGTAATCGTCGGATTTTTCTTTATATATTCATCTGGCCCTTTGTTGACATAATATTTAGTTTCGTAAGTTTTATTGCTCTTATTCTTCCAACAAAATGGATACATTATCCAACGCAACGGCATGATACCAGAGAAATAGAAGAAATCAAAGAAATAAAAAATATTTATGAAGTTGTTGCTATGAAATAACTTCACAGCAACCCCCTTGCACAAACAACTGCCGTTGAAAATGCAATTTGCAAATTAAAACCACCTGAAAGCGCATCAATGTCAAGAACTTCGCCGATGAAAAACAGGTTCGGAATTAATTTACTTTCCATGGTCTGGGGATTAACTTCATGCACGTCCACACCTCCGCGAGTAATAGTCGCAAACTGGATGTCTTCAAAGTCTTTAATCGGAACGCGTGCGCTACGAATAAACGAAGGCAACACATTACGTTCATGTTTGGTTGTCTGTCCGCACATTTTTGCGCCACATTGTCCAGCGCTTTTAATAACCCAATCCGCCACGGAAAGCGGCATAAATGCTCTCACCACATGCACCAGTTTTTTCTTTGGATTTTCTGCCAAAAGCTTTTGGAAAGTTTCTTCAAATTCTTTCATGCCAAAACTTGGCGTAAAATTAATCTGTAAAAAATGCCCACGGATTGATTGCTGTTTAAATTTTGAAACTGTTTCATAAATAACCGGTCCGGACACTCCCGTTTTTGTGAACAGCATGTTCCCAATTTGTTTCTGTGTTACCGGAACAAATTCCGTATTAAGTACTTGGACTTCGCAACGCACACTTGCCCCCTGTAGGTTTGCAGGCTTCTCAAGCTGCAACCCGCAAAGCGACGGGCGGATCGGAACAATGCTGTGTCCAAATTTGCTCGCAATTACCAAGCCATCCCCGGTCGAACCGGTTGTTGGGAAAGACATTCCACCTGTTGCAATTACAACCGCATCAAACAACTCTTGTTTCCCATTAACACTTACTATGAACCCCTTTGATGCTCTATCAATGCAAGTGACAGGGCTTTCAAACATAAAATTTACTCCTCGCGCCTTTGCAAAACTTTCCATTGCCGTTTTTACCGACAACGCTTTGCCGGCACTCGGGAAAACACGATTATCATCTTCCACGTGCGTTGGAACACCAAGTTGTTCAAAAAATTTAACTGCGTCCTTTGGGGAAAACTCACGCAAACTTCCAAGCAAGAATTTTGAGTTCTGCGGAACGTTCTCCAAAAATGCGTACGGATTCACAAGGTTTGTTAGATTGCATCTGCCGTTGCCAGTGACAAGAAGCTTTTTCCCCGCACTCGCATTTTTTTCAAACACATGAATATTGTGCTCCGTGGAAAGCATACAAGCACACATTAGCCCCGCTGCCCCAGCCCCAACAATCGCAATTTTCATATTTGATTATATCAAATGCCACGGAATAAACAACTGATGAAATTCATTGACTTAGTACACTCGATGATTGAAAATTACACATGGCAAAAAAACAAAGGGTATTAATTCTTGCCGGAAGCGGGACCGGTAAAACCACTGCGGCGGCATTATATAAAAATGTTGCGGACTTGGACACGATTGATTTCATGTTCAAGTACAGCAAAAAGCGTTTCTGGAAATTATCAACCGAGGAACTCAAGAACCTGGTAAACGGCTGGATTGCAAACCCCGCAGATTATCCAGAAGGAAGCATCAAGCAAAGAGGGCTTTGGGGAATGCTCAAGTTTTTCTTTGCGATGAAAAAGGAAATGAAAAGCAACATCGTTCTTATCCCACTCATCCCGGAAACATTCAAAGGCATGCGAAAGCCTTTCAAAAAAGCCAGGAAAATTTTAATCTTCCCTGACAAAGATATTTTTCCTGAATATGCTGAACGTTTCAGGGCACGCGGCAACGACGAAAACTTTATCAAAGTCCGCGAAGCCGACCATAATGCTGTTTGGGAACTACTTGAAACCAAACACAACTTTGAAACAATTATTTTGAAACAAGGCGAGTATTTGACAGACGTCTTGAAAAAGATTGGCGTTGATTTGATAGGCTCCTAGTTACCTGTTATCCACGTCTTCAAATCTAAGGTCATGGTTCATAAGGCGGTACTCCGCCATTTTCTTGTACTTATCTTCCCTGCCGTAATTTACATATGGGTCAATGCTGATACCTCCGCGTGGCAAAAACTTGCCCTTAACTTCTATGTATCGCGGATCAACAAGTTTAATAATATCCTTCATTATCGTGTTGACACAGTTTTCATGAAACTCGCCGTGATTGCGAAAAGAGTTCAAGTATAATTTTAAACTCTTACTTTCAATACATAACTTGTCCGCGATGTAATTAATATAAATCGCTGCATAATCCGGCTGGTTGGTCATCGGGCAAAGAGAAGTAAATTCAGGACAGTTGAATTTTATAAAATAGTCATTGCCCGGATGCGCGTTTGGAAACGCTTCCAACAATCTTGGGTCGTACGTGAATTTGTATTCTGTTTTCTTGCCAAGGGCTTTAAGGTCATATTTCTTTTCCATGCAAAAAGTATAACCCAAACACTGAAACTTAGCAAGCCGTAACAATTGTCGACAAACAATAATAATGAATGTATTATGGTAAGTATATGAAAGCGAACTTCCACAACATCACGCTCGACGACAAAAAAATCTTTGATAAATACGAAGCAACAACGCGTCAATATTATGGTGGCGAGTACAGTTTTCCATTCATCTTTATCTACGCACTTGACAAAATGCAAATTTGTGACCTTGGCGACACTGCTTTTATCAAAACAATGTGGTCAGGGAATCGTGTGTATTTTCCGCCATTGTTAAAAGACGCCTCCAAACTACCACAAGCCATACAATTTATCGAGCAACAATCTCAACTTGAAGGCGTCCCTCTTGATATCCGCGGATTTACAAAAGACCAAACCGACACACTCGATCCTAGAAAGTATTCCTCCACCATCAACCGTGGACTGTCGGATTACGTTTATAACGCATATGATTTGATAAACCTTTCCGGCAAAAATTTTCATTCAAAACGAAATTTCATCACCCGCTTTTACAAAGCATATGATTACACTTTCCGTGTCTATGACGAAAGCACTGACCGTGCCGCAATCTTCAACTTACTGAAAAAATGGGATGTGAACACGAGACACGAAAAATGGGAAATAGAAGAAACTTTAATCACGCGCGCCATCGACTATTACCGCGAACTTGACTTAAAAATTGCTGTGCTTTACGTGGGGACTGAGCTTGTTGCCTTTTCGATAAACAGTGTTCGTAACGCCGAGATTGCCTATACTCTTTTCGAAAAAGCAGATACGGACTATATCGGATCTTACCAGGTAATCAACCAACGCACCGCGCAAATGTTTTTTACAAATGTTAAGTATGTAAACCGTGAATGCGACATGAATGTCGATGGCTTGCGGAAAGCAAAACTGTCATACAACCCGATTATGATTATTGATAAATACAGGGTGCAACATAACAATTAACTTGAAACCGATAAAAGACTTGTGTATACTGATTGAGTTTACGGAAGGGTGTCGGAGTGGTCGAACGAGCTCGCTTGGAAAGCGAGTAATGTGAAAGCATTCGCAGGTTCAAATCCTGTCCCTTCCGCCAAGTTAAGTGCGTAATTTGTCTTCATTTGACGAAAAGGAGAAATGCAAGTGTTAGAGGTTTTGGATGTTGCTGCCGATGTGGTTACAAGCAAGTGGCTTTTTGGTGGTAGCACGTGGGCGTGGATTAGCGTGGCAGTTATAGGATTAGCGATAGGGATAGGCATTGGTATTTGGTTGTCAACAAGGTAATTCTTAAACCCAAATAACAACATAAAAAACCCGAATCCCGGGTTTTTTAATAATCACCGCGGGCGGCCGTGGTGGATTGGCGGAACAGGTCTCATAGGCAATCTGTGTATCGGCGCCGGTTGAACAAAGAAAAACGGCGGATACGGGAAAATCGGAACAGCACCTTGTTCAAGTAATCTTTGCAAAATCAGCAATCGCGCAATGTCATTAAGCGTGCTTTGATTGTGTCCCCTTGGCGGGTCGCCCGCCATCATCCCTCTCCGCGCAAGATCGACAGACATCCGTTCAATGCCTGCCTCCGACATGTCCCCTCCGTGCATATGTAAAACGTCATCAATGTGCGGCAGCATGCTCCTGCTGGCACTCGGGTATAAATGTTCCATAATTATTTACCTCCATACTGTCAGGATATGGGAGACGGCAAGTAATTGCCAATGAACCCGCTGGCTGTTATAATGTGGCGTGGTACCTAATTTGAACAAGCACTTGTATTCAATACCGGAACCGCAAAAAGTTTACGATATGATACAAGACTTGATAAGCGAACAAAAGGCAGATTCTTTATGAAACATATCAAACTCCGCGCACACCACCTGCTATGCCTACAAGGCTACGAAGGCAAAGGATATTCCCCCGAATTTGTTACAGAAATGTCAAAACTCGCGGACATATTCAAACGGGCGCCTGATACAAAATTCACTTTGGTCGCTGGCGTTGATGATATTTGCAAACACTGCCCTCACCTTATAAAGAATAAATGCGTACATGCAAATCCGCCTGAGCCCCAAGACGCAAAAGTCATTAAACACTTTGCTCTTGTGATTGGAAATCAGTATACTTACAAAACGGTCACGGATATGATAAGGCAAAAGATTGATGCCAAAATATTCATGGATATCTGTGGCACTTGTGATTGGAATTCTGCGCCACAGTGCAGGTCCGCATTGGGGATTGAGAAGAGGTTATGACCGAAAAAAGGCAAGGAGGAAACATGAAGAAAAACAACTACAAACTTGGTGAAAGCGACACGCGTCCATGGGGCAAGTGGAAAGTCACCGCGGTTGGCGATGGTTTCATAAAAAAAGAAATCGAGGTTAACCCGGGCGAGATCTTATCGCTTCAACGGCATAACCACCGCGAAGAAGAATGGACTATTGTAAAAGGTCAAGGCTGTATAACACTTAACGACAAAAAACATAACGTAAAAGTCGGCGATGTATTTATCATCCCTCTCGGCGCGTGGCACAGAATTGAAAACAACGGCGAAAAAGTCCTTGTTTTCCACGAAACACAACTCGGCGAAATCTTGGACGAAAATGACATAGAGCGCAAACAAGACAAGTACTCAAGAAAATAATTAATTGTATAAAGAATTATTGAAAAGTGGCTATCGCCACTTTTTGTTTTATGTGATGTTTCGAAGCGCGTTCCAAGTAATAGGTCCAACTATACCGTCAACTGTAAGGCCCGCAAATCGTTGGAAAGTACGCACAGAATTTTCTGTAAGCGGTCCGAAATTCCCGTCAACTGTTACACTTGGAACTGCGGAATATAACCTTCTTGAATTATTAAGCATTTCTTGCAGCGTGCGCACATTGGTACCGGTGCTTCCACGTCGTAACAACACCCCGGGAAACGGTGGAAAACCGGGAGCAGGTGGCGGCTGCGGAATTGCCGGCGGCAACGGCGTCTGCCCCTGTGCCGCACGAACAACCTCGTACATCCTTCGCCATGTGTTTGGTCCGACTACGCCGTCAACAGTAAGCCCAAAGCGTTGCTGGAACTGTCTTACCGCAACCGTTGTGTCTGCACCAAAAATGCTGTCCATGAGCGGGGCAGAAATCCCGGCATGAAACTGCGAAATATAATCCAATAAGAATTGCAGATGGATAACATCGACTCCTCGCGCACCTTGACGAATTGTGACCGTTGGCGGAGTCGGGCTTAGACCTATACGCTCGCCTTCTCCATTCAACTCCGACAATTTAATAATGGCCGCCCAAATTTGCGAAATTCTGTTCCATGTGCTGCGGCCAACTTTGCCGTCTTGTATCAAATTAAATGTACGTTGGAAAATTCTGACAGCATTTTCTGTTTCCACGCCAAACACTCCTGTAACCGGATTTATCGCCGGAATTGCCGGATAGTTTGCACGGATTCTGTTCAAACGAAGCTGAATTGTGCGAACGTTCTGGCCCGTGCTTCCCCGTTCTAACGTTACGCCCGGATATGACTCACGAACTGCGCCAGATTGTCCGGCAACAAGCTCCAAATCATTCGGATAATAATTATGTAATATTTGAATGGGTGTAAACCCGCGATTGGCAAGAGTCACCGTGCCCCACTGCGAAAGCCCTTTACACGTTGCAGTAGTGCCATTGCAGTATTCCGTAAAATACGGGTTGCGGAACCCTACGCGACGCGCAAAAACATTAAAAATGCCATCTACGATTTGGCTTATGTTTTGAAAGATCGTGCGGCCTGGTACATAGTATTGATCAACAGTAGTCGAGTTCGTTATGTCGAAACTGTACCCACGAACACGATACCATTCCGTGTAAACTCTGTTAAGCGCAAAAGATACTATACAATGCACATTGGCAATAATAGAACTGACAGGCCAAGTCGCATATATTTCACTGCACGTCACATTTTTAACGTAATCAATAAATCGCACGCGTGTGTTGGGGGCCGAGTCCGCAGGTCGCCCAAGATGCACAGTAATAAAATCCGGTATTATAACTTGGTTGGATACTCGTGCCGCCGCTGTCATCGCTGCCTCTACTGTCACAGGTGCACCATCAAGAAGTCCAACACCGTTTGCAAGCTGGGCTGACCCAATCCGTCCAAGAGTTTCAACCGTACCATCTTGTTCTTGCGGAGTGGTCGGCAACGCTGCGGTTGGCGGTGGAATTATGAATGTGAATTCCTCATCCTCCCCTTCCACAAGGGGTATCATTTCAACGGGTTGAATTGAGTCAATTCCATCAAAAACTTCGACATCTGTAAAAGTTAGAGATGCAAAACCCGGTTTCCCTATCCAGACGTCATATACGGCGTATGGCCGTGGACCAAATGGGTCCGGTTGTAAAGACAACTCCCGCGGTGGCGCATCCAAAGTATAAACCAAACTTTCTCCGTTCTCATTAGTGATACCGCTGAACAGCACCGTCCCGCTTTTATCCTTAATCACATACGACGCACCTGCGACAGGTACAGTTCCCGCACCTGTTGTCGCCAAAATCTTAAGCGTTCCTTGTGGCATTATAATTCTCCTTTTAAAAGGCTCAAGTATAGATATTAGCAAGCGAGAGAATCTGTGAATATCATACAGCATGTACATATATGGAGGTTTAATATGCCAACAGTAGTTCTCGACGCAGGTCATGGCGGATACGACGCAGGCGCGGTTAACGGCTCGCGCCTTGAAAAAAATGATAATCTAAGAATGGCTTTGGCTGTTGGTGCCCTGTTACGCAATTGTGGATTCAATGTAATTTACACGCGTTCGACCGACGTCTTTGTTCCGCTGACAGAAAGGGCCGCGATAAGCAACCGTGCGAATGCGGATTTGTTTGTTTCTTTCCATAGGAACGGTTCTACGAATCCGAACGCAAACGGTTTTGAAAATTGGGTATATACCAATGCGTCCGCAAAATCTGTTGCCGCTGCAAATTATATTCTGGACCGTGTTGTTGCAGTAGGCGTACAAAGCAACCGAGGCATCAAACATGGTAACTTTGTGGTGCTGCGCGAAACCCGCGCCCCTGCTGTTCTAATAGAAAACGGATTCATAAGCAACTTGGAAGATAACCGTTTATTTGATTCGAAATTCGATTCATACGCCCAAGCAATCGCTAGCGGCATTGCGCGCACATTCGGGACCACTTGCGTGCCACCAGGACCACCTCTGCGTCCTCCGCCACCAACCGCACCTGGACCAGGAGCACCATCACCTGAAGAATACCGCCGCAACGTCGCGACAATCCAACAAAGACTTAATTCACAATACGGTCAAAATCTTACAGTCGACGGCATATGGGGACCGAATTCGAACAGAGCCCTGATACGCGCCTATCAAATGGAACTGAACCGTATGTTCGGTGCAGGGTTAACCGTCGACGGCGTTTGGGGACCACGGACGCGTGCGGCAACACGCCTCGTGCGTCTGGGTGACCGCAACAACTTGGTTTGGATTATGCAAGCCGCGCTTTATATAAACGGCTTTACGACAACACCGGACGGCGTGTTCGGCGTGAACACGGACATAACTTTGCGCAACTTCCAACGTGCAAAGGGCCTCACGATTGACGGCATTGCTGGCGCTAATACATTCGAAACTTTATTTACAAGAGGTGGTTTTTAATTTATTTCCACAGCGGCGAAGAATACTCGCCGCTTTTTATCATCTTGCGGATTTCGGTCTGGACAAAAGGCAAGTCATCAATATATGTCACACTAAGCCACTTTCCGTTTGATGTCAGTCTCTTCAAAGTAATCCTCTTCTCTTTAATCAAATCGCTCACTGCGGTCGGGATGTAAAACTCTGATTTCTGTGGGTCTGGCATAGTCGCCAAGAACTGTCCGAACTGTTGCTCCAGCGTTTGCATCATCTCGGCGGTGAACCCAAAAAAGTTCACGTTGACATTTGCATCGGCATCAAGTTCATGGAAATCATTGCCATCCAGTGTATAGCCAATCTTTCCGTTCTTGTTGCGAAACACCTTGGTACGTTCATTAATTTCGGTAACATTTCCATTTGCATCTGTTTCGCAAATACCGCGTGATACCGTTCCGTGGTCAGACAATACATTACAAAGCCTTTGTGTAACAAAGGCATAGTTACCGGTTTCACCTTGTTTAAGGCTTTTAAAGAATTCGACAATTTTAACAAAAGAATCACGTCCATAGAATTCGTCCGAGTTCACAACACAGAAAGGTTCATGTATTACTTTGCGTGCCGCTAATATAGCATGGCCTGTTCCCCATGGTTTGGTTCTGCCCTCCGGCATGCTGAATCTATTCGGCAAATCGTCTATGTCTTGGAATACATATTCCATACGGATTTTGCTTTGGCGTTGCAGCCTGTCAAAAATGGCTTCACGGAAGTCGACCTCCAAGGTACGTCTTATGACAAACACAATCCTTGTAAAGCCCGCCGCAATAGCATCGCTTACGGAATAATCTATTATAAGTTCTCCGTGTTCACCGACCGGTACAATTTGTTTTACTCCACCGAATCGTGATCCCATTCCTGCCGCCATTATTAGTAATGTCATCATCCCTCCCACGAAAAAAAGCCTTTCGGCTTTTTATTTTAATTGACTATGCTAGTACTGTCAAATCTTTGCTTAGAATCATCGTGATAAGGTCAATGAAGTAGAAAATTGGCGCTAAAATGATATTCAACAATACGCCAAGCCAATTCTCGCGTTGGACTCTTGTCACGATTCCCAAAATTACGTTGGTAATCGGGATAATCGCAAGGATAAGCGAAATTATCCAATCCAATCCAAGATATGCTTTTTTGCTCTTTGCCATGACTCCCCTCCTTTTATAGATATATATAAACACTTCTTGCGATATTTGTCGAATGTTTTCAAGATATTAATGTATATGACTTTTTTTTGAACTTATGCTATTATTCATAATATGAAAATCGGAGTCGTAGGTTTACCCAATGTCGGTAAAAGCACATTATTCAACGCCCTGACACGCAACAGGGCGGCAAGTGCAAACTATCCATTCTGCACAATAGAACCAAACGTTGGAGTTGTAGCGGTTCCGGACCCACGCATTGACTTTTTGGCAAAGCATTACAAAGCCAAAAGTGTAATCCATGCAACGGTTGAATTTGTGGATATCGCAGGTCTTGTAAAAGGTGCCAGCACCGGCGAAGGGCTTGGCAACAAGTTCCTTGGTCACATTCGCGAAGCGGATGCAATAGTCCATGTCGTACGCGCTTTTGACCAAAGCGAAATAATCCACGTAGACGGCGAAGTTAATCCTGAACGCGACAAAAATACTATTAACTTAGAACTCATTTTGGCGGATTTGGAAAGCGTAAATAAAAGACTGGAGCGGAACAAAAACGCGGAAGAAGTTGCACTCTTGCAAAAAACAAAAGCCATTTTGGAATCTGAACAATTCGCCGGTGAAATCGGCAAACAGTTTAACCTTATCACAAGCAAGCCTGTGATTTATGTATATAACGTAAGCGAAGAAGGTGTTGGCAAAGACTTCGGAAACGCTATTCCAATTTGCGCGAAGATCGAAGAGGAACTTTCCCAAATTGATGATCAAAACGAACGGCAAGAGCTTATGCAAATGTATAGCCTTGACCGTAGCGGGCTTGATAAACTGATTGCAGAAGGATACCGTATCTTGGGTCTCATAAGTTATCTGACAGCAGGTGAACCTGAAGTCCGCGCATGGACAATTACAAACGGCACACGCGCACCTGGGGCAGCCGGGAAAATCCACACAGACTTCGAGCGCGGCTTTATTCGTGCCGAGGTTGTTTCATACGATGATTTTATTAACTGCGGAAGCCTTTTAAAGGCAAAGGAAAAAGGTTTGGTGCGCCAAGAGGGCAAAGAATACATCGTCAAGGACGGGGATATAATTCATTTTAAGTTTAATGTTTGAGAAAATTCCCCTTCGTTTACGAAGGGGTGGACGCGAAGCGGACGGGGTAGTTTTGTTGACTATTGCTTTTTTCGGCGATTTTTAATATCTCGCGCAAAAATTTAAGCATTTGCACAAGCAACACTTCCTCCGGTTGGGTTTCGTCAATATGTTCTTTGAAGTAATTCATTAAATCGTCTTCAATTTCAAGAAAGTATGCTTGTTTCATGTGTGTGTCCTCCGTCGCAAGTTTAGCGAAAGTTAAACTTTCATGCCAAGCAAAACGAAAGTCAATCTTTTATTATTTCTTATGGACATTATGAGCGGCGTTGCAAATAATATTGCAATGCTGATAAAAGCATCAGGAAAAAGTAAAGCGCAAATAGCAAAAGCGTTGGGTGTTACTCATGCAACGGTTTATCAATATACTGTTGGATTGACGTTTCCAAGTCTTACTGTTTTTAAAAAACTTTGTATGATTTTAGATTGTACTTACGAAGATATTTTAGGGCGATTGTAGGCTAAACTACCCCGTCAGCCTGCGGCCGCCAACCCCTTCACCCGTGAAGGGGAATTTTTTACATGCGGGTTAGTATAAATATTTCTTATGAAGACAGTAAAAATTTTTGGTATTATTTTTTTCCTCGTCTCCGTGCCGTGGGCGATTCATTACAACCTAAACTATGACCGTTACGAAACAATAACCCGTCCTGCACCGCCAGTGTTCATTCAAATCGTTACCGTGGATGCCGGTGCATTTAACAATACACTGAAAACAAGTGCTGCAAAGTATTCCGACCGCAACTACGGCGTGCGGATTTTTGTTTTGCCGATGACACAGGAACAAATCGGTACGCAAGAATTCGATATTCGAATTATAAAAGACGGCGACACACTGCATGCCTTTATTTCGCCCATCCAAACCAAAGAGGCACTCAAACATTGCAAAGAATTCTTGGATAAAATTGCGCAAGAAACCACGAACTTGAAAATACATATTAAGTGATGGAACAAGTTCTAAAGTCCTATCTTGAATATATCTGCAGGAAAGAAAATGTTGCCGAAAATGTACTGCTCTCGACAAAAACGACCTTCGGAATCGGCGGACCTGCGCGTTGGTTCGTCACGGCACCTACAAAAGAAGCCTTGATGCGACTTATTAGCACCCTGAACTATATTGAACAAAGATGGTTTATAATCGGCGCCGGTGCAAATGTACTTGCGCATGACGACGGATATAACGGCGTTGTCATCCGCCTTGGCTTCAAAGACATTATTGATAACGGCTGTTTCATTTACGCCGACGCTGGGGCAAGTTTAAAACGGCTATGTGCTTTCGCACGCGAGCAATCACTCTCGGGACTAGAGTTCGCCACAGGAATCCCGGGGACTGTGGGCGGCGCTGTCTTTATGAATGCAGGGGCGCACGGAGGACAAATAAGCGACGTTGTCGCAATGGCGGATGTGCTAATCGACGACGAAGTAAAAACATTGGACGCCCGTGAACTTTCCTTCAAATACCGCCACAGCGTTTTTCACAAAAAACCTACCTGGATAATCCTTGGTGCATACTTCTTCTTGAAAAAATGCAGCGACAGAAAAGAAATTGCCGAAACGGAACAAAAGTTCCTTGCCACGCGCCTACAATCACAACCATCGGGGCCAAGCGCCGGAAGCGTGTTCAAACGCCCCTCGCCAAACTTTGCCGTTGGCAAGGCAATCGACGAACTCGGCTTAAAAGGAACCCAAATCGGCGGTGCGCGTATAAGCGATAAACATGCCGGGTTCATCGTAAACGCCGGCGGCGCAACTTATGCTGATGTACTCGCACTTATAAAGCTTATCCGCCGCCAAGTAAAACAAAAGCATGATTTATATTTACAAACCGAGATACAAATACTAAAATAGTATCATGAGAATTGTTGCGGACTATCACACCCATACGGATAATAGCGACGGCAAAGCAACCGTCGAACAAATTGTCTACGCCGCCAAAAGTGCCGGGCTTTCTGAGGTCGCAATAACTGATCATGGGCATGGGAAATGGCTCAACGGCCTCAAACCAAAACAATATTCAATGATGAAAGCACTTGTCGAAAAATGCGGAGTTGACAACGACATCAAAACCCTGTTCGGTGTCGAAGCAAATATTACAGGAAGCGCCGGACAAATCGACTTTTTCGCGGAAGATTATGACAACGTCGACATCGTACTTTGCGGTATTCATCGTTTCGTAAAGCCTGCAACATTCTTCAGCATCTTTACTTACATCTTACCAAATTGGTTTTTTGGTACCGCTCGATATTGGCCAAAATCACGTATCCGCAAAAATACCGAACTTGTAAAACGTGCAATTGCTGAAAACCGCATCGATATTTACGTGCATCCAAACAGATATTTCAAAGTTGACGTGGTAGATATCGCAAAAACCTGCGCGGAACGCGGCACACTTATTGAACTTAACAGCAAAAAGATAAGTTTCCGCCCCATTGACTTTGAACGTATGACGGCGGTCGGTGCAAAATTCGTAATCTGTTCAGACGCGCACACTCCACGCCGCGTCGGCAATATTACAAAGGTCGTAGACTTTTTAAAACTTTGCGAATGGCAACCAAAAGACATCATTAACATGGAAGGCACATTTAAAAGAAAAGACCCACTTGACAGCGGTATTACAATCGAAAAGCTGAAAGAGGCGGAGGTACTGGATGACATTTATTCAAAAGATAAAAAACGAAATAAGCACAAGAAGGGAAAGTGAAAAGGAAAGTAAAGTCCGGCAATATGTTTCCGATGTATTCTTGTCATCCGCCAATGGTTCAATCAAGCACGGCTATCAAATAGATTTTACATTTGACGATTTAGAAAACGCACAAAACTATTGCGATATTCTTGCTGCGTATGATGTGTTCCCAAAACTTACCCACCGCGGTGACTTGATAATTGTTTATATAAAAAGCCGCGAAGATATCTGCAACCTCCTGGCACTTGTTGGTGCCACAAAAGCACTATACGAACTTAACAATGAAATCGCTTTGCGTGAACTGCGCTCAAGTGCTAACCGCCGCGCAAACTGCGATTCCGGCAACATAGCCAAACAAGTCGCAACAGCAAAAGAACAAGTCGAGGCGATAAAGAAACTTGATTTGAATTCCTTGGATATAAAACTAAAAGAAGTTGCTATAGCACGTCTTGACAATCCCGAAGCCTCGTACGAAGAACTTGCAGAAAAATTAGGCATATCAAAGAGCTGCCTTGTTCACAGAATACGGAAACTTATGAGCATTTGCTAACATACAAATTAGTGTGGCAATTCTCTTTTTTGTAATGACTTTGTCAAGTCTTCTGTGGCTTACAGTAACCGCGCCGAACAGTATCCTTGGCACTATGATTGCCGCCGGTGCATCGGGGGTGCAACTTGCCATAACACTGGCGGGAATCTATATCGTGTGGATGGGAGTAATCCAAGTGGCAATTGATGCCGGACTTATTGACGCCCTTGCCCGTGCATGCAAGCCGTTGATTCGTTTTTTGTTCGGTAAACAAAGCGACGAAGTCAATGCCCTACTTGCCACCAATATAAGCGCCAACATGATCGGCGCCGGCAATGCCGCCACCCCTGCCGCCATTGATGCGATTGAAAAAATGTCAACCCCAGAAATGACCCGTGCAACTACTCCGATGATAATGCTGTTTATTTTGTCTGCCACCAGTATGCAACTGATACCAACAACCGTGCTTGGCATTTTGGAAGAAGCGGGCGCCACAAACGCCGCAGGCATAATTTTACCAACAATAGTTGTAAGCACCCTGACAACAATCATGGGCGTTATTTTGGTGAAAATTTTCGGGGCAACAAAACCAGCGAGGAACCATGCGAGCAAGTGACTTTATAATCCCAATATTTATCATTTTCATCTTCGCATTCGCCGGATTCCGCCGTGTTAATACTTATCAATCTTTTACAAAAGGCGCAAAGGCTGCTGTCAAGCTTTCTGTCGATATCCTTCCGTTCGTTGCAACAATTCTAATCGCAATACAACTTTTTACACGCAGCGGGCTCTTGGACTTGTTGTGCCTATTACTTGCACCAATTATGGGGTTCTTCGGTGTGCCATCGGAATTAACTGCTTTTATAATTTTAAAGCCTTTTTCCGGAAGCGGTTCAATCGCATTATTCAAAGAAATCGTCACAATGTACGGGCCGGACAGCTACATCACACGCGTCGCAAGCGTAATCGCGGGAAGCAGCGAAACTGTATTCTATATCTCTGCGGTTTATTTTTCAAAGACAAAAATAAAGAACCTTTCATACGCGATTCCTGTCGCATTGCTTTGTGTATTTGCTGCGGCGGTGCTGGCAAGTCTTGTGTGTTTGGTTATTTGACCTTTACATCCAACCGTCGTGCACCTTCAAAACAAATGCAGATTCCGCCATCGCCAAGATGCGTACCGATAATCGGACCAACAATTCTTTCCGTGTATTTTATGTCCGGATATTTTTTCAACATCGCTGCTTTATAATCGTCGTAAAGTTTGCTCTTTGACGTGCGCACCAAGTAAAACATTTGCTTTGAAAAATCTGTGCCGGCTTTTGCGCCAAGTTCGTCCATTTTGGAAAGCAAGTAATCAATCGCATTGCCCGCACCGCGCATTTTATTTTCTTGTGCAAGTTTGCCTTCGCGGTTCAAACAAATAATCGGCTTAATCCCAAGCATTGAACCAACCGCCGCCTGAAAGCCGCTGATACGTCCGCCTCGTTTAAGGTGGAACAAGTCGTTCATGATAACCCATCCCTGCTGATGGTCGCGGATGTGTTCGATTTTTTTTACCGCCTGCGCCGTTGGCATCCCTTTATCACGCATTTCCATAAGCCTTTCTACAAGGTGGGCCATCCCGTGCGTTGCAATAAGACTGTCCACGATATACACGCGCTGCCCTTGCATTTTTTTATTTAAATCTTCCGCCACTTTACACGCGTTTGTATATGTCACGGACAACCCGCTTGAAAGCGAAATATGAAT
>Ga0123353_10005831_pt1 | contig 16273 bp, 14 predicted proteins | sample TergutLab28metaG_3_FD_92763 | JGI IMG/M metagenome (GOLD analysis project Ga0123353, IMG submission 92763) | Labiotermes labralis P3 segment gut microbial communities from Petit-Saut dam, French Guiana - Lab288 P3 | ecosystem: Host-associated > Arthropoda: Insects > Digestive system > Gut ... | reverse complement strand
CGCACTTACTAATTCCCTAATAAACTCATAAGACTCAACAGAACCAATAATATTCAATTTTTGACCTTTTTGGATATTAACCCCAGATTCTATTACAAACTTTGCAAACTCTTTAATTTTTTCATTCATATATTTTATATCCTTCCTTTTCTAAATTATCTAATTGAAATCTATAATTTTTATTTTTGTAGATAACTTTAACTATTTTCCCCTCACTTCTTAACGTCATCGCATTTAACATAACTTCTTCTAAACTCTTTTGGTTAATATCTTTATCAATAATAATAGCTAATTTCTCAACACTAGATTTATATTCAAAATTCAATTCTTCTAAACTCATAGCTAATCTTTCAAAACCTATTGAAATACCAACTGCATTAACCTCACAATTAGTAAATTTTTCAATCATTTTATCATATCTACCTCCTCCAGCTATTGAGAAATCAAACATGCTAGTTTTAATTTCAAATATAACTCCAGTATAATATCCCATTCCCCTTACTAAGCTAGGATCAAATACCAATTTAACTCCTTGAACTTTTTCTAGTACTTCTATTATTTTGTTGAAATTATTTTTTATATCAATATCTAAATCTATTTTCCTACAAAATTCTTCATAATCTTTTATCTCATATAATGTTAAATACTTATCTATGCTATCTTCTTTAATATTAAGATCTAATAACTCTTGTCTTACTTTTTCATTTCCAATTTTATCTAATTTGTCTAAAGATATTAATATACTATCCATAATACTAAGATCCATATTAGAATATTGGATAGCCTTTTTTAATATAAGCCTACTGTTAATTAGTATCTTAAAATCTTTTAATCCTAATTCTTTAAAAAATGAAGTTGTAGCTAGTAATAATTCTATCTCAGCTATTACATCCTTTTCTCCTAAAATATCTATATCAACTTGCATTATCTGACGAAATCTTCCCTTTTGAGGTCTTTCTGCTCGCCAAACATGACCATATTGGAAAGCTCTAAATGGACTAGGTAATTCATTCATGTTATTAGCATAAAACCTAGCTAGTGGGAGTGTTAAATCATACCTTAGACCACTATCAACTATATCATTAGAATTCATACTCTCTTCTAATTTTTCTCCTCTTTTTAAGATCTTAAATATTAATTTTTCATTATCAGCTCCTTGTCCAGAAGTTAAATTTTCAATATGTTCAATACAAGGAGTTTCAATTTGATTAAAACCAAAAGATTGATAAACAAATTTTATTTTATCTAATAAATAATTTCTTAGTTCCATTGATTTTGGAAGAATGTCTCTCATTCCTCTAGAAGGTATTTTTGTCATATTATCACCATTATACTTATTAATTATATCAAATTTAAACACTAAATTATAAATTTTTCTTACTCTTCTTCAAAATAAGCATCATTCATACTATTCAATTGAGCTCTATACATGTTTGCATATTTACCATTTAATCTAATTAACTCTTCATGTCTCCCCTCTTCTATTTTAAGACCATGTTCTAATACTATAATTTTGGAAGCATGATGAATAGTGGATAATCTATGAGCAATAATAATAACTGTTCTTCCAATACATGCCACATTTAGAGCTTGTTTTATCATTTCTTCAGTTTCAACATCAATATGACTAGTAGCCTCATCCATTATTAATATAGCGGGATCGTGAATTACCGCTCTAGCTAGCGCTAAAATTTGTTTTTCACCACTACTCATGTTAACTCCTGCTCTAGTAATAGGATGGTGTATACCCTCTTTAAATTTATCAAGTAATCTTCTTCCACCCATTGATATGATTACATCCTCTATTTCTTGGTCAGAAACTTCATCCTTACCAAATCTCACATTACTAGCAATAGTACCTTGAAACAGTACTGGTTCTTGTAATACTATACCAATGTGTTGTCTATAACTTCTTTTTGAATAAGTAGTAATATTAACATCATCTACTAATATTCTTCCTCCATTTTCCTCACTCAAATCGTAAAATCTTAGTAATAAGTTCATGAGTGAACTTTTTCCACTACCTGTGTGCCCAACTAAGCCAATTAACTGACCTGCCTTTATTTCAAAAGAAACACCTTTCAATACATATTCATCTTTTGTATACCAAAACCATACATCTTCAAACTTAATTTCCCCCTTAAATCTAGGGATATCATAAAACTCCTCATCTTCTAAATCTGCATCTATAATTTTATAAAAACCCTCCACTTGTTCAATAGCATGTTGAAAACCTGATATTTGAGACAACAATATTTGGATTGGATTAATTATTCTTAAAATAAACTCATTGAAAGCAACAATCATACCAGCAGTAATAATAACTTCTGCAATAGTAAAATATCTCCAACCAAAAAACACTACTACTAAAGTTGTTATTAATGCTCTAACCATTCCCATCATATTCCAACCACCAATTACATGTAATTTAACTTCCTTTAATTGTTCATTTTTATAAACTACACTAATTTCATTAAATTCACTAACAGTTTGTTCTTTAAAATTAAATATTTGAAGTATATTAATACCATTAATTATTTCATTTATTTTTCCAGTTAATAACCTTCTCTTTTCATTAACTTCATAAGCTATTTTCTTTAAAAACTTTAAGAATAGTCTTATCCATAAATATGCTAAAGGATAAATGATAAAGGTTATTAAAGCTAAGGTAGGATTTAAAATAAACATACCTATATATGCCAAAACAAAAGCAAGAAAAGCATTTATTATCGTATTTAAAAATAAAGTTACCATATGAACAATTCCATTTACATCATTTATTATTCGTGAAGCTGTCTTTCCCGCTGGTTCACCTTCGAAATAACTAATCTTCATTCTTTCAATACAACGCATAGCTTCTCTTCTTGCATCAAGTCCCATTCTATTCATAACTCTATTAGCACTTATAGCTCTAATATATGAAAATAAAATTGTTAAAAAACTTCTTACAAATGCTATTATTATTAATACAATTAATAATTTAATAATCGGGTGATAAAAAATCTTAACTTGATTAACATCTAACTTTTCTGCAACATATTTATATACTTCATTACCAACACTAACACTAAATATATATTCTCCATCAACTATTTCTAACGTTTTGGTTCCAATCTTGACTTTCTCTTCAACAAAATAAAAACTAGTTTTATGCACAATTATACTAACATCTTTTATAAAACCAGTTAAATCATAATCAACTTCATCTTCATTAAATCTAAAAATAGACCCCATAATATCCTTAAATATTGAGTTATCAATTCGTAAAAACCTTTTTTGAATAAAGTATCTATCATTATGTTTTATAACATTTGTAGTATTATAATCAACTTCAACCCAATCTTTTTCTATACCTAATACACAATCATCTAATACAACCTTATTAATAAAAGGTGCTATAAAAACTAATAAATTAACTAATACAATCATTATTAAGCTTAAAATAACCAATTTATACTTCCCTCTAGCATATCTTAATACTCTTCTAATTGTCTTCATATTTATCACCTCTTATTTGACGTAAATATTGCAATTTATACCAATTATCATAGGATAATAGTTGTTTATGAGTTCCGATATTGGTTATTTTTCCATTTTGGAGTATTATTATTTTATCAGCTTGTGCGATTGCAGAAAATCTATGAGCTATTATTATATTAGTTTTATTTTTTCTATCTTCTTTTAGATTACGAATAATATTAGCTTCTGTAACTGAATCAACTGCTGATAATGAATCATCTAATATTAATATTTCAGGATCTTTAACTAAAGCTCTAGCTATAGACAATCTTTGTTTTTGCCCCCCTGATAGACTACTACCTAGTTCTGAAACTAAAGTATCTCTTCCTTCTGGGAGTATATCCAAATCCTTCATAAAATCAGCTAATCTCATAGCTTTATCTTTTTTAATAATATCTGCATATAAATTACCAATAGCTATATTATCATCAACACTTCTCCTAAATAGTATATGATCTTGAGGGACATAACCAACAAGATTATGAACATCTTCTATTTTATAATCTTTGATATTTATTCCATCAATATAAATATTACCACTAGTAACATTATATTGGCGTAAAATTTGACGAATTAAAGTACTCTTTCCTGCTCCTGTTGGTCCTGCTATTCCAATAGTTTCACCACTATTTATACTAAATGAAACCTCTTTTATAACATCAAACTCATCAAAGGGATATTTAAAACTAACATTCTCAAACTCAATTGTAGAAAATTTAATTATATTCTTGGAATCTACTTCATCTCTAATCTCAGGTGTAATATTCATTATTTCATAATATCTACCATCTGCTATAGAAATACTAGAAGTCATATTTAATACATTAGATATACCAATCAATGGACCATATAACATTCCTATGTACATGATAAATGCAATTAAATCTCCTGTTGATAAACTACTATTAATAACCATAAATGCTCCAAATGATAGAGTAATGAAGTATGCGAAAACATAAATTAATTCAAATAAAGGTCCAAATAGAGTTTCAAATTTTAATATTTTCCACCATGAATTAATATCATCATCTATAGCTTGTGCAGTTTTCTCATAATCCCTTTCCTCCATTACATATGCTCTAATCGTTTTAACTCCTTCAACACTTTCTAATACATTCTCAGTCATCCTTCCATATATCTCTCGATGAATTTGATAATATTTTCTTTTTTGAAGTCTTTTTTTATTCAAATAAAATATCGTAAATGGCATTATACTAATAGAAATTATACATAGTAGCGGATTAATAAAAACCATCATTACTATGGAGGATACTATTGTAACACCATAATAGACTACATCCTGTAGAAAACCAGTGGCCATATAGGTTAAACTATTTAAATCATTTGTAACTCTAGCTATTAAATCTCCTTTTGTATACTTATCATATATTTTAGCATCTAAATCAAATAAGTGAGCTATATATCTTTCTCTTAAAGTATATGATAATTTATGACCTAATAGATTCATTTGGTAATGGTACACAATGTTAATTAAATAATCCATAACAGGAATCAAGAATATAGCACTTAAATATAGAATAAAATTAGGCATAGTTAGTGTCCCACTAGAAATTGCATCAATAGCTTTACCTAAATATCTAATTGGTAATACAGGAATAAAAGATAGTATACCAAGCATTAGCATACACCAAAAGTATTTTCTCCTATTCTCTTTTATATACCAAAAGACATGTTTGAAAGCATTTTTCATAATCTAACTTTTATACCCTCAGTTCTTAATCTTTTTTTCAAATCGATTATACTTAATTCTCCAAAGTGAAACAAACTAGCAGCTAAAGCTGCACTAGCTTTAGTTTTTTTAAAAACATTAATAAAATCTTCTATTTTACCAGCTCCACCTGATGCAATAACAGGTATATTAACACTATTTGTTATAAGATTAGTTAAATTTAACTCATAACCTGATTTAGTGCCATCATTATCAATACTAGTTAATAATATTTCACCAGCTCCTAATTTCTCCATATTAATAGCATGCTTTACTGCATCAACACCAGTCTTTTCTCTTCCACCTTTAATATAAACCTCATAAAACTCTCCATTAAATTTAGCATCTATGGCTACTGTTATGCACTGTTTACCATATATAAAAGCAGCCTTTTCAACAAAAGATGGATTAGTTAACGCGAATGTGTTTAAAGAAACTTTATCAGCACCTGCTCGAAGTATTCTATTAATATCCTCTAAACTTTTAATACCTCCTCCAAAAGTTAAAGGTATAAAAACTTCTCTAGATACTTTTTCCACTAAATCAATCATAGGATCAATATTATTTACAGAAGCCATAATATCTAAAAAAACTAATTCATCAGCTAAACTATCACTATATATTTTACCAGCACTTACAGGATCGAAAACATCAATCAAATTTACGAAATGCACTCCTTTTACTACTCTCCCCCCCTTTACATCTAAACAAGGAATAATTCGCTTACAGAGTAAATTAGCAGGGTATTTGCTTATTATTTCACCTAATAGGGTTTCATTTAAATAAATTGCTTTACCAATAACAACTCCTTCACAACCTAATGAACGGACCTTATCAACATCAGCTAAATTACTAATCCCACCTGAAACTATAATGTTTATATTAGTTGATTTGATTAGTTTTTCTACTTCAGTATTATTAAAACCATTCATAACTCCATCTTTACTTATATCAGTATATATAATAGTTTTCACACCAATTATTTCTAGTTTCTTTATAAAATCATATAGTTTAACATTAGAATTTTCTGCCCAACCATTAATCATTACATAATCAAATAAAACATCAACTCCTACAACTATTTTATCTTCACCAAACAATTTTAAACAACTTACTAAAAAAGACTCATCTTCAATAACCTTACTACCTAAAATAACTCTTTTAACCCCAATGTCTAAGTATTCTTTTACAACACTTATCGACCTAATACCACCACCAACTTGTACCTCTAATTTAGTTTTTTTAACTATTTCCTTTATTATTGACAAGTTCACACTATAACCATTTTTAGCTCCATCTAAATCAACTATATGAAGAAAACTAGCACCATCTTTTTCAAATTTTTTTGCGATATCAAGTGGATTACCAAAGCTTGTAACTTTATTGAAGTCACCTTTATATAATCTTACAGCTCTTTTATTCAATATATCAATCGCAGGATAAATTCTCATTCACATTCCTCCCAATAATTCCTTAATATTTTTAACCCAATATCACCACTCTTTTCTGGATGGTATTGAACTCCATATATATTATTGTGTTTAACACTCGAAACAAATCTAAGTCCATAATTTGTATATGATGATACAATTTCACTACTCGTAGATTTTACATAATATGAATGTAAAAAATATACAAAACAATCATCAATGTTCATATACAATTTATTTTCTTCTTTAAAATGTAGTTTATTAAATCCATTATGAGGAACTAATAATTGATTATCAAATTTTACTACTTCTCCCTTTAATAAACCTAAACCCTTTGTTAGTTTATATTCATAACTTTTATCAAATAATAATTGCATACCTAAACAAATACCTAAAATAGGTTTTTTGTTATTTACTAAATCTATTATTAAACTATCTAATTTTTTCTCTTTCAAAAGTCTTTTTCCATCAGGAAAAGCACCAACTCCTGGTAATATTAATTTCTTAGCATTAGTAATTACATTATAATCACTACTGATAGTATTTTCAATTTTTAATTTGTCTAAAGCATTAGTTAAACTTTTTAAGTTACCTAGTCCATAATCAATTATTACCAACATAATTTTTTTATAACAAACCCTTAGTTGATAATAAATTGTTATCAACAATTTTTATAGCATCTTTCATACATTTTCCTAAACACTTAAAACATGCTTCTATAATATGGTGAGTATTGTTTCCTCTCATTACCAAAAAATGTATATTAGCTTTCAAATTATTAGTAAAAGCTGTAAAAAACTCCTTTAATAATATAGTATCAAAGTCTCCAACTTTACTATCACTAAAATGATAATTCATTTCAAAATAACTTCTTCCACTCAAGTCAATTGAACACAATACTAAAGCATCATCCATACACATAATAAAAGATGAATATCTATTGATCCCTATTTTAGTATTTAATGCTTTAAATAACGCTTCACCTAAAACTAAACCTGTATCCTCAATAGTATGATGAAAATCAACATTTAAATCTCCTCTAGCTTTAATTATTAAATCAATACCACTGTGTTTAGAAAAACTTGTTAGCATATGATCAAAAAAACCAATACCAGTATCAATACTACTTTCGCCTTTTTGGTCTAAACTCAAGTTTATCTCAATTAAAGTTTCACTTGTTTTTCTAGTTACATCACTTTTTCTCATATCTTATAAACCTTTTCATTTAAACTAACAATAACTCTCAAAACTAAATCATTTTCATGATTTTTTCCTATAGTCATTCTTACATATGTTTTCCCATTATATTTGATTTCTCTTAAAAATATATTTCTCTTTTCTAATAATGGAACTAGCTCACTACTAGCTTCAAAGAAAACAAAGTTAGCCTTTGAAGGATAAACTTTAATTCCAACACTTTCTAAAGCTAAACTTAATCTATCTCTCATTAAACATATTTTTCTAACATTCTCCAAAACATCCATTTGAGCAAATAATAAGCCAATTCCCAAAGTAAGAGAATTAATATGAAAAGGTGGAATCACTATCTTTAACATATTTATATTAGCAGGATTAGATATACCAACCCCTAATCTAATACTTGCTAATCCATATGCTTTAGAAGCAGTTTTCGCGATTATTACATTATCATATTTCATCAAACGATTATAATTTATATCAGCAAACTCAGCATATGCAGCATCAATCAATACTATCCCTTTAGTAGCTTTAATAATTCTTTCTAAATATACCCAATCTATAGTAGTACCAGTTGGATTATTTGGACTACATATTATAACTAATTTAGGATTTTCTTCGACAATTTTATCATATAACTCTAAAGTAAAATTAAAATTACTATCTAAGTCTACTTCAATGAACAAAGCTTCATAAATAGCAGCATATTCTTTATACATAGTAAAGGTAGGTCTTATCGTTAAAACTTTATCATTCTTCGTGATAACTGCTTTAAAAACTGCTTCAATAATCCCATCACTTCCTACTGAAAATATCATTTCATCCTTACTTAATTTATGCTTTTTTCCATAACTTAAAATTAGTTCATTTTGGCTACTATCAGGATAACGATTAAAATTCATACTCTCAATAAATTTTCTTATTCTATCCTTATCATTGTAATTTAAATCAAAAGGGCTTTCATTTGCATTTAAAATAATCCCTTCTTTTATATATCTTGTAGGATAAGGTTTAGCATCCTTTAAACTTTCTTTTATATATTTCATTATATTCACACTCACTTTCTTATTTTTACACTCTTTACATGCATATCAAGTTTTTCAATTTCTCCAAACTTAATAGCATCATTTTTCAACTCATCAAAGGTAGTCTTATCAATTTTTATAATGCTACTTCTTTTCATAAAGTCTTCTACTGATAAACAAGAAGAAAACCTAGCACTACCACAAGTTGGAAGAACATGGCTAGGTCCAGCCATATAGTCTCCAATAACTTCACTACTATAATCTCCAATAAATATCGCTCCAACATTTCTAATTTTATCTAAATAATACTCATAATCCTCTATCATCAACTCTAAATGTTCGGGTGCAATTAAATTTATCAATTCTATTCCATCTTGTATTTTATTAACTTTAATGATACAACTATTCTCTTTTAATGATACATCTAATATATTTTTTCTTTGGGATTCATCATATAATTGTTTAAGCGACTCTTTAACTTCATTAATTAATGAATCACTAGAAGCAATTAATATAGCTAAAGCTTTTTCATCATGTTCAGCTTGAGCTAACATATCTGCAGCAATATATCTAGGGTTAGCATTCTCATTAGCAAGAATAACAATTTCACTTGGTCCTGCAATACTATCTATTCCCACACTACCATACACATACTTCTTCGCAAGAGTCACATATATATTACCTGGACCCACTATTTTATCTACTCTTTTTACTAACTTTGTTCCATAAGCAAATGCACTAATTGCATGAGCCCCTCCCATTAAATACACACATTCTATTCCTAGTTTATGTGCACAAGCTAACACCATTTCATTGTATGTAGGAGTAGCCATTACGATAGTGTTTACTTTCGCAACAATAGCTGGTATAGCATTCATCAATACACTTGATGGATATATTGCTTTTCCACCTGGAACATAAATAGCTACAGTATCAAGAGGAATATATCTATGTCCTAGAGTACAATTATCATTAATAAGATGCCAAGAATTAATTTTAATGTTATTATGAAAGTCATATATTCTTTTATAAGCACTTGTAATCAAATCTTTTTTATCTTGTTCCAAATTATTATAGATAAGCTCTAATTGTTTTTTATCAATAATAAAGTTTTCTTTTTTAAACTCTTTATTGTCATACTTTTTTATACATTCGAAAAGAAACTCATCTTTTTCCTTCATCACTTTATCACAAATATTTTTTACAACTTCATATTCCTTATCATTAAATAGATTATTTCTATCATTTAATCTATCTAAAAACTCTTTAATCAAAATATCATTATCAATACACTTAATCATATAACACCCTCTATAATAGATATCCAATACTTCATTTCCTCATATTTAGTTTTTAATGAAGCATTATTTGATATTAATCTTGCACTACTCTCACAAATAACATCAATTACTTTTAATTTATTTTCTTCTAAAGTCTTACCTGAATCTACTATATCAATTATAACATCTGATAAATTTAAAACAGCACCAAGTTCAACAGAACCACTTAGTTTAATTATTTCAACATCTTTTCCTTTATTTTCAAAATACTTTTTAGATATGTTAGTATATTTGGTTGATATAGATTTTATATCTTCTATTTTAATATTCTTTTTTCCAGCAATTACAATCTTACAATATTCAATTTTTAAATCTAATAATTCAGATACATCCTTATTTTCTTCCAAAATAATATCTTTTCCAACTATTCCAAAATCAGCTATACCAAACTCTACTAAAGAAGGGACATCAACAGGTTTAGTTAGAATTATCCTTATCTTATCATTACTAAAGATTAGTTTTCTACTATCTACTTTTATAAATGATGTGTCAATCCCCAATTTTTCAAACAATTTATAAAATGATTTTTCAATTCTTCCTTTGGCGAGTGAAAAAGTTATCATATTATCTTCTCCTCTACTTCATTATTATGGAAAATTATTAATTTTCCCTTTTTAATACTAGTTATATCTTTAGTATCTATCTTAACAATTTGAGTATGTTTATCAACCCTATACTTACTTAAATAATCAAAAACAAACTTTAGATTACTATCAGAAACAACATAATAAATCATATTTTTTTCTATATTTAGTAATTCATTATTAGTTATATATGAAGTAATAGCATCTAAATCACATCCAAAACCCAATCCTTTAACATCACTATCATATCTACCACCAGTAATAACATTGGATTCGACTCCTTTGATGAAAACTTGAAATGTCAACCCAGAATAATAAGTCCCATAAGGTAAGATACCAAAATCAAATATAACTTTACTAGATAAACCCAACTCTTCTAAATGATTGTATATTAATAATAGTTCATCAATAATTAATTTAGATTTAAAACCCACTAAATTATCACTAAGTTTCTTTAAATAATTACTTCTTCCTCCAACTCTAACTAAATTTATTACATCAATATCTAAATTTAATTTATCAGCTATATTTTTAAATTCTACAAAATCTTTTAACTTTATTGCTGCTAACAATTTTTCAGCAACTTCTTTTTTAACTTTTAAATCTGAGAATAAAACACTTAGAAAGTTTGCATGACTAAAATGTATAGAATATTCACTAATATTAAAAACATTTAAAACTTCATTTAAAATTTCAATTAACTCAAATTCTCCAAAATAATTATCAACACCAATTAATTCAATTCCTGCTTGTCTAAGTTCATGGGTTTTTCTCGCAAATTTTACAGGAAAACGATAACTATCTAATATATAGTAAAATTTATAAACATCATTATTCTTATTAGTAATATATCTCATTATAGAAGGAGTAACATCATATCTAAGATTTAATATCTCACCATTTCTATTAATTAGTTTATAGCAAGCTAGATCTTGAATACAATCAGATTGAACATTTATATATTCTAGTAGTGATGTTTTAATTTTTTCATAACCAAAACTATAAAAAACATTTGATAAAATATTTTCAATCTTATCATTTACAATTAACTCATCGCCACATATATCTTTCATTCCTTCAGGAAGATGTATTTTATAATTTTTCATTAGATATCTATTACCTCACTTATTATTAAAGAATGTTTTTTAATAAACTCTTTAATATGATCTATTCTACTTTCTACAAGAAACTTAGGATGATGAGCATCATATCCAATAACTAATTTAGCATTAGGATACTTTTTAACTATATTGAAAAACTCATCTCTTGGATATTTATAATGGATATTAGGTTTAACCCTCATTCCATTACCATTAATTTCCAAATAAACATTATTTTTAATAGCACTTTCAATAATTCTTTTACTAACAATTTCATGAATAAGTGAAAATTTATTAACACTATATAAAAATAAATCAGGGTGAGCTATTATTTTAAACAAACCACTGTCTAGAGCTCTTTCTACATTGTTAGCATACAATAAAACATTAGATTCATTTAATTCATGATAAGCATCTATACAAATACCATCTTTTACAACAAAATGAACACCTAATATCATATAATCTAAACTCTTAGATAAATCATAATAATAAGATTCATAACCTTCTACAAACTCTGTTTCTAATCCTGCTAAAACCTTGAGCATAGGATATTTATTATTCATTAGTTTAATATCGTTTAAATAAATATTATGAAATTCATCTATAGTCATATTTTTTGAAGAAGTTCTTATATAATCTATGTCACTCATCATGCCAACTTTAATATGCCCATGATCACTAAAACCTAAAATATCAAAACCATTTTCTATAGCTGAAATACAATAATCTTCTATGCTACCAACAGCATGGCCACATAAATACATATGAGTATGATAATTAGTTTTCATTTTTCACCTTTTATCTAACTCTTTTTTTACTTCAGCAACACTAACACCTTTTTCAACCATTAATACAGTTAAATGATATAATAAATCTGCTAATTCATTTACTAAGTTTTCTTTACTTTCTTTACATGCAGCAATTATAACTTCACTTGCTTCCTCACCTATTTTCTTAGAAATCTTTTCAACTCCTTGAGTGATTAGATAATTAGTATAAGACCCCTCCTTCGGATGATGTTTTCTATCTTTTACAACATTTTCTAATTTTAATAATATATCATCACTAAATATTTCTGGAACTCTTTCATTTAATATTTGGTAATTAATCCCCTCAATACTGCGATAAAAACAAATCGGACTCCCTGTATGACAAGTTATGTTATTTACTTGTTCTACAAAAAACAACAAACTATCACAATCGCAATCAATATAAATATTTTTTACAAGTTGATAATTCTTACTCTCTTCACCTTTTTTCCAAATCATATTACGAGAACGAGAAAAAAAATGGATATAACCAGTTTCAAAGGTTAATGCTAGACTTTTTTTATTCATAAATCCCTGCATTCTTACTTTTTTCGTATGAAAATCTTGTATAATAGCAACTATTAATCCATTAGCATCAAATTTAATAACACTTTGTAGTTCTTCATATGTCATATTTTTTTACTCCTCATATATTGATTATAATGCGTCCTCGACAGGAATCGAACCTGTATTTAAGCCTTAGGAGGGCTTCGTTGTATCCATTCAACTACGAGGACACTAGTTATTCATTAATAGATATGTTTTTAACTTATTTATCATAACATCTACTTCAATTGGTTTACCAATATGATCATTCATTCCTGAGTCTAAACTCTTTTGGATATCAACATTAAACACATTGGCACTCATAGCTATTATAGGGATGTTTTTAGCATATTTAGTTTTAATACTTCTAATTTTTTTTGTAGCAGTATAACCATCCATTTCTGGCATTTGAATATCCATAAAGATTAAATCATATTTATTAGGATTATTTTTAATACTATCATAAGCCTTTTTCCCGTCTATGACCCAATCAATTTTAACTTGAGTTTCTTCTAGTAAAGACTCAACTATTTCTTTATTAATCTCAATATCCTCAGCCAATAAAATAGTATAATCTTTAAATATTCCTTTAATATCATTGATGTCTTTGGTATCAGAAATAGTTTGTTTATAAAACAATTGTCTAGCAATCATTTCTTTAATTGAACTAAGATATAAAGGTTTTGGTAAATAACTATCTATTCCAGCCATTTCAGCTTCATTTTTAATATCGTTCCACTCTGTTGAAGATATCATTATAATAACTAACTCTTTATGAATCTTTTCTCTAACTTTACTACTAAATTCTATTCCATCCATACCTGGCATTTTATAATCTACAAACACAATATCATATTTATTACTTGAAATTAATTTTAATGCTTCTTTAGCATTTGTAGCAACATCACATTTAAACCCAACATGATCTGCAGCCATATTAAAGTATTCTCTTATTATTAAATCATCATCAATCGCTAAAATATTTATCTTACTAAAATCAACAGTATTAATATCTATTTCAGATATTTTATCAGAACCAATTTCAGATATTATATCAAAATAGAATGTACTCCCTTTTTCCTCTTCAGAAATTACAGCTATATCACCATTTAGCATTTCAATAATTTTCTTACAAATAGCTAATCCAAGTCCTGAACCACCAAATTTTCTAGATATAGTATTATCTGCTTGAGAAAATACCTTAAATAATCTTTGTTGGTTTTCTGCAGATATTCCAATTCCTGTATCAGTAATAGATATTTTTATTCTGGCTTTTTTGTCAATTATTTCTAATAATTTAGCTTCTAAAATAATCTCTCCATTCTCTGGAGTAAATTTATTAGCATTTGATAATAGATTAGATATAACTTGATTTAATCTTTGTTCATCAGATATTAAGTTCATTGGAATATTAGGATCTAATTGAAGAATTAATTTTTGTTTTTTCTCATTAAACTTAAAATTGAATACTGTTATAATGTTATCAATCATTTTATCAAAATTAAACTCAGTATATACTAGTTCAAATTTACCACTCTCTATTTTACTAATATCTAAAACATCATTAATAATACCTAATAAATACTTAGATGCTATATCTATTCTATCTAAACAATAATCTTTTTTATCAATATTGACACTAGAACGACCAATATTAGCCATTCCAATAATCGCATTCATAGGAGTTCTAATTTCATGACTCATATTAGCTAAAAAACTTCCCTTAGCCTCAGATGCTGCTATAACTATTTCTCTTGATTTAACTAGTTCAGTAACGTCAGTAAAAATAATGAATGTTCCATATAATTTATTATCATTGTTTAATAAAGTGTATATAAATACTCTAAAATTTTTAACTTCATCTAATATATTTATTTCTGCATCAAAATAAGCATTTGTTTTATTGTTAATACAATTAATAAAATGAGATTCAATATTATCCCCCCAATAAGTAATACCATTTTCAAACATTTTCTTATAATGCATTGATATAATTTTATCACTTACCTTATATGTTTCCAAAAATGATTTTGTACAATAAATAAGATGAGAATTTTCATCAAATATAAGAATTGATTCTGGACAAAAATCTAATAGAGCTTGCATATATTTTTCTTGTTTTATGCGTTCAATATTAATAGTCGATGTAAAAGAATCCTTTGCTTTAGCAAATGTTTTACTTCTTTCTAACACTCCTTCTAAATATACAATTTGTTTATTTAATCTCTTTACTTCTTTTCGAAGCATTAGTATTTCATTGTTTAATTCATCTATACTCATTAATACTTTATAATTCTTCCATATGAATTAACACCAAGCAGACCAGCATTTGATTCATCAGTATCTACATGCATTGCGAAGGTATAATTATCACTTACTCTTACCACTACATCATTGTATATAATACTTCTACTATCATTAATTACTTCTACTCCAACAATTTGATTATTATATAAACAATGTTCATTAGCATCTTTTGTTGTTGCATGAATATGTCGTTTAGCAACTATAACTCCCTGGTTTAAAACTAATTCGCCATTAGGACCAATTAACTTGCAACCAGGAGTATTAGATATATTGCCACTCTCTCTCACAACAATTTCTATACCTAAAGTACGACAATCAGTTGCACTAATCTCAATTTGAGTTAATTTACGACAAGGACCTAGTATCGAAACTCCACTTATCTCCTTTTTTGGCCCAACTATAGTAAGTTTATCCTCACTAATAAATTCACCAGGTTGAGATAAATATTTTTTTACTTTTAACTCATACCCTTCTCCAAAAAGAGTTTCTAAATCATCTTTACTAATGTGTATATGCCTTGCACTTGTTTCAATTAATACTTTTTTTATTTCCATTTTCTATCCCTTTCTTACAATCTTCACACTTATCTTCCCATAACATAATTAAATTATTACAACAATCACAACTTTTAGTCAATCTATAACCACAATTTCTACACCCACTACTTCTATTTAACTCAATAGT
>Ga0123353_10005830_pt1 | contig 16274 bp, 7 predicted proteins | sample TergutLab28metaG_3_FD_92763 | JGI IMG/M metagenome (GOLD analysis project Ga0123353, IMG submission 92763) | Labiotermes labralis P3 segment gut microbial communities from Petit-Saut dam, French Guiana - Lab288 P3 | ecosystem: Host-associated > Arthropoda: Insects > Digestive system > Gut ... | reverse complement strand
CTCCCCCCCTCCCCCCCCCCCCCCCCATTACCTCGTCCCTCCTAGGTTAAATAAGTATGAACACTTTACAATAATTTTAACTTATTTTACAATTAAACACTCATTAAAAGTGGCCGTATTTCATTATACCTATGTTGTATGTACGCCGGAACTGCTTGCTCAGGCAGAGACGCATGTCTGAATTGTACTGTACATAGATTGGTGCAAAAGTCACTGGAGTCTACAGGGAAGATGTCGAGAATCGAGCGGCAAGAGAATCGTGCGCCTCCCCGATATGAGAAATGCAGTAAAAGACTCTCACATGTATACAAGTTCTGAATAATCACAGGATCGGTAACACGGTTTTATTACAACAATACTGGGGCATTTCAAGAACAGTCGACACTTCCGATTTTGGTTAAAAGCGGACCAAAATGGCCGCAACTCCACATGAAGACCCTTGCATGGATTCCAGAACCACGCGCTTGAATGGGAATTGTTTGGGTGGGGGGGGGGGGAAGAAGAGGAAAAAAACACATTTTCAGGCCCAATGTATTCTTACCGGAAGTTTTGCGGTTTTCGACATAAGCAAAATGAATCCTTAGTCACCTCCAACCGACCGTTTCGCTTTACTTACAGGAGTATCAAAACATGGTTCTCAGATGATTACACTATACAGACATTTGATTGTTTGTTGGTTTAACGTAGTCCAGAACCTCTCAGCCTTTTACAGGGCGCGGGAAACTTCGGCAAAATTTGGTCTGTATGCGGGTAAAATGAAATTCAATACACTGGTTGAAAATTGAATAAATATACGTACACTTACATTTTATGTTGTGATACAATTATGCAACATCAACCAATGAAAAGTGTGTATTTCGTTGGCTTATGATGCGTAATTGTATAATTGTATGTATAATTTTACCTGTGTGTTTGTCATTACACCATGTGCCATAAAATGTACCGAAAATAATGGGAAAATTTATATTAAAAAATTTGAATTCACAATACAGCCTAAAGTTACCCTAATTTGAGCCAAGAAATGCACACAACTATATCAGATTTACAATAATATTACCAAAAAACCACTAACTGCTACATGTTTCGGCCCTAGGAGTTAGTGTTTATTATAACATTAGTGTATATCTAATAAAACTGTCAGCATTCGTTGGTTTCAACAATAGTAACTGAACTGTAAAGCACAGAACTGCAAACGTAAAAACAACATAGGTCTCGTTATCTTCAGCACATTTCTTACAAAATGAATAATTAATGTAACGTATGTCTCCATAAATAACAGCTCAGAAGTTTTCAAACTGTTTCCGAAGTTATATCTCCAGTTTTGTCACGGAAAAGTTTAAAATTTCGACTTTTCATTTCAAATGAGGGCAACCCAGCTAGGGTTTAGTGGGCCTGACGTAGCCACTTGGAAGATATTTATTAAATTATTAACACTTTATACACGGATAATGCAATCACAGCGAGCCTGCATTTATAAGGAACCTTCTTGAAAGAAACAGTAAATGGCGCACTCCGTCACACAGTACACAGATTTTACCAAGGCGTTCTTTACTACCCGAATGTCACACAGTTTCGCGGTACACGCGAAAATATAATTTAATTTACACCCATAATGGAAAGTGGGGCAAATTTCCACGAATCCCATACATTCTCAACAGTGTTATGCGCAAATATCTTACACTGAACTTCAAATCGGACAATAAAGGTAAAACAGTCCCGTTACAGGCCTGGAGTGGCCCAGAGGGTTCTAAGAACAGCACAGGATGGTGGTAAGTTTGTCAGCCCTACGCACCGGCCACCTTTACACCCAGGAAATGCTCCTGGTACTCATTTCTGTTAGAGGTTGAGTCGACCCCAGGGCCATAGTGCGATAGGAAGGATTTTATGTCAATGAAATATTCCAATGACACCAGCTGGGATCGAACAAGCGACCTTCCGATTTGTAGCACAGCACCTTAACCACTGTGCCACCGCGGTCCCAAAGGCAAGTAAGGCTTTCACAGAGCCCCTTAACTCATAGTTACTGAATACAATTTCGGGAACATGTCACGTACCAAATTCTAATCCAAAGATGACAAAAACGTACAGAAGAAAGGGCACAACTTGATGTAAGAACCCCAAGTAACTAAGTCCTCTGAAAATCACCAACGCTCGGCAAGGCAGTAAGCGATCTTCTGCATCTAATTTAATCAAAAATGGTCAAGAAACATGCGATATAAGGGTCGAAATTCATCTATACCCTTCAGAAAGGCAGGAACATCACCCAGTCCATTTCCAAGAACGTTTTACTTGCCGGGCAACTATCTGTAAAGCGTGCCCATACCGAATTTACTGCAACGGTTAAGTCGCTGATATTGACTCACGGACAGACGGACGGGTGAACGCAGTCTCCAAAATAAGGCGTTATACTTTTTACTTCGTAAAGAAGGCCTAAAACATTACAGTCGCTCAGGTGGTCAAAACATTCAAGTTATTACGAAACCAAACTTTCTGAATTGACATTTCAAAGGCTTTAATTCTCAATTCCTCGGTTAGTTTGCTTTTAGGGATCGGAACTTGCTGACACTTGAACGGACGCAACAAAGTTTACTGCAGCATGGTGCAAGCCTAATGGTAGCATTCACCGTCAGTAATATTGTACAGTATACACTGCAAAATATTACTGACAGTCTACTTGTAACACTGAAGGGCTGCACAATATATTGAATTGTCTGTGGACCGCACCGAGCAATATTCATTCGGTTACGGTCTTGTTTGTCGAGCAGTAAATGTCTCCAGTACAGTAATTCCTGTTGACTGAGATATAAAAAGGTGAGGTAAAGGTAAAGTGCACCCTTGTACAGGCACTTGAGGCTCTGTACGGGCCATACGGCCCATAGGGGGAGTAGAGGTATAGATCTACTCTTTCTTGACCATGGCACTCGAACGGGGGTGGGGGGTCAGCGTCACGCCCCGGCCGCTTTTTACCCCCGGGAAAGACCCGGTACCCATTGTACAGGAGGCTGGGTGGGCCCCACGACCGGTCTGGAAAATCCCGCCTCCAACGGGATTCGATCCTCGGACCGTCCAGCCCGTAGCCAGTTCGCTATACCGACTGCGTTACCCGGCCCACTGACTGAGATATACCCCTTATTAATTTCAGGTCTTCCGACATTATTTCCAGTAGCCAAACGGCGTAGCGTAATGGATAAACGCTGTGAGTGACTGCTAATGGCAGTTTAGTATGCCATGAGATTTTCGTGTGTGCAGTGTGGTCTTCGTTTGTGCCACTCTTTGATCCATCGGCGATCATTTTCTTTTTTTAAACACAGGGCTAAAGCAGTGGCCACACAAGCAGTGTCAGTATCTCTCACCATGTTGGCTCGTTGTAACCCACGAGCAAAATGAAATACAGCACAATAATATTGACCGTCTAGGGGCCGCTTAAACCTCGAGGACTAAAATCGATATTGAAGATGTACAGGGCATGGCGTGTCCTATGGTGTCTGACAGAGAATATCTATACATGGAGGATGCCTAAAAATATATTTAACAGTCAGTTGCAAACAGCCGAAAGGGGGCGGTTACTAGCCACTCACCATAAATTAGAAGCCGTTAGAAAACGTTAGAGGCGGCCTCCGAATGGACTAAACACTATCACATGGAAAAAATAAATTCATACAAAATCTTGATCGTAAAAGGTGAAGGGAACAACAAATCGCTTGGAAACTGTTGGGTAGATGGAGAACAACAGGAAAAGGGCGGACTGGACTAATCTGGCTCTGGACAGCATTCAGCGGTAAGCGCCTGTGGACACCGTAATGAGGCTGCGGGTTCAATTTTTTTCAGTCACTGAGTATTAGCTTGTCAGTGGCAATGCTCCATATGGTTAGATCTACTAACTTTGATTTGTGACATTCATTCGAAACTCTCATAAACCTTATGCCCTCCAAGAAGCTGACAGTGGTCCAATGACATGCAATGAACCTGGCCTTCTACATCATCGCTACATCATGCTACACTACAGATACCAAGAGAAGTAAACAGACTGACACCAACCTTCAACTTTTCCCATAGCGAGAATAGTGATGGTTTTGATGGCAGGCACCGCCCAGGCTGCCAGATGGAAATACTGAGAATTTGCTTCAATGGCTTCATGTCCCCACTTAAGTCCTGCGGCCAAAAACCACGTAAGGGTTAGCACAACCCACCAGATAGACGACGCCATGCTGAAGAAATACAGCACCATGAAAAGGATGGTGCACCACTGGTGCTTTGTTCCTTGTGTGATTGTTGACACCATCTGCAAATGTGGTAAATCCAATGGAGCTGGGAACGGATCACGACACGATATTGAATCGCCAGCACCAAACCCTACCACATAAGCTAGTGCCACCATCAGATAGCAGACAGATAAAAATATTATGGGTCGTTCCGGATACCGAAAACGGTCGGTATCTATGAGAAACGTTAAGACAGTGAAAAGGCAAGAAGCTGCACATAAGACCGACCACACTCCAACCCATACACGTGCAAAATGTCGCTCATCGTCACTAAAAAACATTCCGTGGCAGGGTGCGCCGCAATTCTTCTCTACTTTGTCACCAACTTTCAAGGAATAATCCATATCTTTTGGAACCCTGAAATGCACTGGGCACACAAAACCATAGTCTCTAGCTCCAGGTGGAATTTTTGGAAATTTTGAATCGAAGTCTGGCTGAAGAGGGTAATTATCTCCATGGGCAATTGACCCTCCTGTGCGACTCCCTCCACCTGGACCATTAGAGCTTGCAGTGTTGTTTTCACCAACACATAAATCAGTGCCCGTTTCGGGGAACTTGACACAGTCTAATTCTTCAGGCCACTGGAAACCAAATTTGTTCATAAGCCCCTCGCATCCATGTCTGGCTGATACACAAAGTGACCTACAAGGAGGTATTGCTTTATCTAATATAGTGCATACAGGCGCATATACCGAACACAAGAAAAACTGAAGATCGGAGCTACATTTCACCTTCACTAATGGGAAATACTGATGCACATCTAATCCCGCATCTTCTTGCTTCTGATGGTTAAGAAGATTGGGCATAATTGTCTCATTGTACTGTATGTCCATGCAAAAGGGAATTGTGATAGGTTCGCAACGATTATGGTGAGGGAGACTGTCCCGTTCGGAGACGCGTGATGTAATGCCGCTACTACGTTGGGACGCCGAAATCACGACCAGTGTCCAACTCCACACCATCCACCCACAACACCAACTACCACGGGCACTCATGATCATGGCAATTTCACAACTGGCTTCTGACTGGAATTTGAAACACCGCCATAATTCTTCAACACAGTTTTGTTATTTCTCTCACACCACATTTTTCCTTCATCATGTAAATAAATCTCTTCGTATCGATTTAATCTTACATTATGATTATTATTTATAACATCGCCACTATGCATAAAGCTTGAGTATTGGATCATGAATCAAAACCCTGCGCAACAACTTCACCTCACCACCTTCCTACATTCAAAACAACACTGATCGTAGAAACGAACATGGCCGACTAGATGTGTCTGTCGGCGAACAGTGTCGGCAACATAACAAGTTAGCATTGCGCCAAATATACCAACCAATCTTTTATCCGCACAAATGTAAACAAAAATAATTTCGTGCAATTAATTTATGTAGTTTACATCGTAAACAATGACCTCGTCAATAAAGACGAGATATTCTTGTGCAGCACTCATTTCTGGTGTGTATAAATCCAATCTAAAATCAAAGTACAGTTGCCGCTCTCCTACCAGATGGCGATCACCGACGACTCATTCAGACACCTAGTGACAGTCACGTAAAGTAACGTCACTGTGTTAGCCAGTGTAGTTGCAATACACGAGAATACACTGGCAAGTGGACATTATGGCAGTACTATTACAAGCCTTCTGAGGTTCCCATGTCAACTGTAACTTATCATTTTCTGAGGTTGATCGATAGGACTTCATTTTATGTTCTCCATGAAACCGATATTTATTTTGCCACTCAAGCCATTCCCTGCAGTTATGTAACCCAAAAATGAGTATTCTCAGTGCAGTTCATCTCTTCTAAACTTTTTTTATATCTTAGATTTACTTTACAGATATCCTACATTCGTACTCTTTATATGAAATTTGCTTTGAACAACGACAGCCTGCACCAATCTAATTTACATATCTGAAGGCTTGGAGATATACATTATAAAAGTACAGACAGTCGAGTTGGGTCACGCCAAGTCATGCGGGCATATATATGGCACTACCAACAGACATGTATTCTGCATCTGTTCCACGACAACATGCTTGCAAGCAGAGTTTTGAGAGGACCCAAACAAGTAGAATTTTACCCCCTTCCCTGGGCTAGCAAAAATGAACCCAAGAACACTTGTGCATAATCTATACAATGAATTTGGATGACTCCAAGAAAAGCATTAAATTTTACTGACTGGAGAATAAGAAACATTTCCGTTTCATATTGCTTGACTTTTAATGATCTCGAAACATGGTACTAGCCAGATAAGAACATGCTCTGCTGATATGGACATACAAAAGAACTGTGTGGAGCATTATGTAAACTGATGTAAACTTGTATGCATATGATATATTATAGCTGCTGAAATAAAGTTTATAAGACAGATGGCAAAATAACCTTGGCTGGATCATAAAAGAAGTGAGTACTTGTTGAAAGAATTAAAAACAATGAATATTGGAACATTTCAAAAGATAAAACCAACTGGACTTGAATGCCAAGAGAATGGAAAGGAACAGATCTGTAAGAAAAATTATGAAAAACGAACTTTCTTGACAATCCTCATGATGTAGCATGCCTGCAGTCTCTGTGGAACTACAGTCTCTTAACACGCTCACTGTCCACCTCTCAGGTGCTTAGGCAGCACTGATGGAATGGTAACAGAAGAAAACTCCAGTACTGGGAGAAAGGCCCATCTAAGTGCCACTCTGTCCACCACACATCATACATGGACCACCTTCGGACTGAATGCAGGCCTTAACTGTGAGAAACCAAAACTTAACCGTAAGAGTTACAGCATGGCCTGTGAACAGGCTAGTGGATGAATGAAAATCGAATAGGCCAAGAAGTGGTGCAGCTCCATGTCTGCTAGACAAAGATGGTGATGATAATGATGCTGATGCCTGTATTCTAGACCTGTGTCATGATAAGTTCCTCCCCTCCTGCATCTTTGAACTTTAAAATAAAAACCACAGACACTATTTCAAGTATAACATACATTACAAACAAGTAATGTGCACAAAACACAGTAAAGTACGGTATATAAGGAGGCATGCAAACTTCTCCCCATTACAAACGACAAATACTCTACAGGCAACACATTTTCTAAGCAGAAATGTAACTTCAAAGCTACATCCAGTAACACAGCAATGCCACAACAAAGAAACAGTTTTAAACATATGCAGAACTAAGTTGCTTTACATTGTGTGACAGCAAAGGTATTCAATTTCTAGAACATGGAAATGTATTACATATATATTGTAATTTAATACACCTGTCTCTCAAACATACATTAATATTAAGTCACAATTCTCCATATATATCAAGTAATAACCACGCCCATTACATGAAAAATGTCACCATACATAACTCTTCTACAACAACAGAAAAGGGATATATATATTGAAACACAAAACAAGTTTGTTGCAACAATTAAAGATGAAATAAACAGTAATCTATTTCTAACAACATTTTGTACATAATTTGGTCACCTGGTCTGTGGAGATTACAGTGTTCTGGGATGTGCTTCTAGGTAGTCAGGAGTAAAATTATAAATGCTCCTGTTCTATCAGCCTACACAGCATCACATCCAAGATGATGATATTCAGTTACAACCGTATCTCAAATTTCACACTAAGTGGCCCAATCATGTTCTATGCATCTGTGTCAATACCAGCACTGCAGTAACACACAAATGATGACAAACCAGCCTTGTCAATAAAACGCATACAGTATGGGAGTCATAGTTATATACTTGCGCTACTTATGTGATCACATGGAAACTGACCACACACAACACAGGACTGTCTGAGCTATTGTCAACGACTGTAATGAACTGAGCCTGTGTAAACGTACAGATGACATTTCAAGAAACTTTGATTTGTACCACTAATTACAAAATTTAAGGGAATACTTATTAATTAAATACCTGTTTTTATCTGTCCAAACACAAATGGGAGCACATTTTGAAGCACAAACTGAGTGTGTAAGTTGGTGGCTCAGTGGATATCAGGGAATAAACTACAGTATGAAACTGTATGAAATAACACAACACATTTTGAGGAATATTCCAACATGTAGATAAGCAACTATATTTTGTGTCTGATTTTAACACAAACTGTATATTTAAATCATGTATGGCGAAGTTCCCTTAATCCAATGTCTGATAATTCAGCACTGCTGATAATCTGGCTTTTAGGAAAGTAATCCCATGACTGGAAGGTTTGCTTTTCACCAGAAAAAAGCTTCATCAGTGGCACAGGAACATTTCAGGGGCATGTTCAAAAAAGGCCTCCAAAAGTCTCTGTACATCAACCATTGTAGTACCTCCTGACCCCTACTCCTAAACCATCAACTTCTTCAGTTATGCAGACTCTAGAAATTACACACAAGGACCCTCACGACCCTGAACAAGCAGCTGGAGATATCCAAATAGAATACTCTAGATTAGTTGTACAGCAAGAGTAACAAAAAAAAACTACCTGTTAATGACTTAGGTCAGTATAGGTATTGCCTTCAAATATGGAATATTTGATAATTTGGCAGCTGTCCGTGGCAGATTAACATAATTTTGCTGTGTTACGAACACTGCTTCCAGCTGGTATGTGATGCCATGCAATCTGGTAGATATGATCCGCTTGCACTATTTTCAGATAAGCCAAATGTTAATTTGGGTTTTAACACCATCTAATTTAGTGACAAATTCTCAAGATTTAATACATGTACAACAGAGCACTAAAATTATTCAGAACAGTATGTGACATTCAGAATATCAAAATACAGTATGTCTTGTAATCCAGTACACATTGCATCTTCTGAATCTTGTTAAAAATGAACTGAAAATGTGGAATATAGTTCACATTAAATTGGAGAATACAGTATGGTCAATGACATTACAGACATACAAATACACATTAGGATTAACGTTCCAGCAGTTTCTGTTCCTTCAGTTTGCACCATCCTTTCTCTTTGCAGTACACAAAATCTCTACCATTCATTTAAAACTTGTTATGTCCTGATGATCTGTACTCATGCACTTACAATTTATTTGTACAATAGCTGTCACTAACTTAAACTGTATAATACTGAACAACAGGACCAATGAATTAATTGAAAGGATACAGAAACAGATGTGACCTAATTTGGCATTTGCCTGAAGGGACAGAGTAAAAACCAGAAAACAAAAAAACCGTCAGATTAGCCAGGCTTTGGATTGAAATTACAACTGGTACTTCCCAGATACAAAGCAGGGGTTCCATCTACTGGACTGCAATATATGGCTTACAGTTGCAACACAATACTATAAAAGTATGACAATGTACTTAATTACCTCAGCAAACTGTTAACTCTTGAAAAGCACAGGGTAGAAATAATGATGATACGAAGTGTAATGTAAGGGTAGTGGTCCCTCTATACCATGCCTATGCATGCATACAGACGTGGCCGAAGTATAGCTACAAGCCATTTGCAACATCAGTTTTAGAAGGGGGGGAGGGGGGGTAACTAGCATAACACCCCAGCATTCTGACCCTGTGAAAGACCAATAGACTGGTACCCACCATACAGGGAGCTGGGTTTTTCTCTGGACTGGCCTGGATGGGAACAGAAAACCTCACGCCCACCAGGATTCAATCCCTGGACTATGCAGCCCATAACAAGTCACTATACCAACTAAGCTATTCCAGTCACTGATATGAAACATATGTGCATATAAAAAAGTATGATAAATGGAAAACATCAATTATTCCCTACTCGAGGTAAGCCAAGAAAGACTAATACATTTATTATTTGGCTGTTGTTCAGAATGGTCTGTATTGTGATTCCAATTTAATAAACAGGACAGTACTGACTATCCTACCTTCAGTTATCTGACGTTATTTAAAATGTTGTGCCACACATGCCTTTAACCAATTCGGAATCCATTGTTCAGTCTACCTGACTGCAATTTCCTTCTTCATATAACTGTTCTGTACTCCCCTATGTTACTTCTACTGTAGAATTATTATTAATGAACCACATTTGGGGATACATGCACCTCCATTTAATTTCTAACCTTCTTATATTATCCAAACATTTTGGTAATTAAAGTGCTTCTCAGTACCATTTAAGTTGGATAATCAGGACTCTAGTCAACTTCCAATTCTGCCATGAGTATTTAAACATTTTGAAATTATGTACCACATTTTTTTGAAAACCCTACACTTTTTTCCCCCCCACAAGAGGTATGAATAAAAAAAGATCTTGGTGCGGGGCTTCTTTGTAACAGGGTTCACGAATACGTGTGGTTTGTGAATGGCAAAGCTGGCAAATATGTGTAGTTTATTCATTATAAAGTTCATACGAAAGCAACACCTATGCACTTAGCAACAACAGTCATTTCCAACTCCATTTCGCATTCACCACCTCCTCTTCTGTATTGTTTATGCACCCACACACATCTTTAGCATGAAGTGTAGGGGTCAGTTTTAATGTGTGATGTAGTGTTTGCATTTTCTGCTAACCATGGGCACTAAGTCATGGCACTTCTATGGACAGTAAAAAAAAAAAAAGAAAAAGAAAAAAAGAAAAAAAAAAAGGGGGTTCCGAAAAAAAAAGAAAAGTATCACCAAGAAATAAAAAACAACAGTTTTGGTGTACAGTACGAACTGTAGTGGTGGTTTCTGCTGTCACAAGGAATGATTTGTGTTATGAAAAAAATTGTCTTGCGGCAGCAAAAGTCAAATATTGGAAAATACACAGCTCTAGGGGAAATATAACGTAAAAGAACTCAGTGTTGAAGTTTCAACAACCAGGTATGTCTATTTCAATAAACTCATATAAATTTTTTTGTATTCTTTTATCTTTCACAAAATGGAGTGAACAGCACATTAAAAAAATGACAGTCATGCTACATCTACGAAAAACAAAAAAATATCGTTATAATTAACAAATCACACCCAAACTGAATATATGAGCTGTGTGACAAAAGCACAGTCTGTCTCCTGTTTCATCCCCGTGTTAAAGACGGATGGAGCTGCCGGTATGGTACCAACTTTGGCCGTGTCTTTGAACGTGAACTTAACAGGGGGACAGTCTTCTACTGTACTAAGTTTCTTGCTCAAGAAATATGTGTTGCTTGTGTACACTTGTACTTTATAACCGACATTCTTCTGCAAAATTATGGATTCTTTTAGGTTGATGTCAACTGCTGATCCATAAGAAATCTTGCCAGCAAATACAGTATGGCTGATGGGGGTTCCGGTGGCATCCAACACAGTAACTATGAAGGACTCATCATATTCCTTCATTAGAGGTTTGGGACCTGCTGCAACTGGAAACCACAATGTGGGAACTTGAATACCATAAAGTACAATAGGATGATCCACTTTTATATCAAGAGAGAAGTTTTTCCCTCCAAGGGTGGCTGACTGTGAAGGTGAAGCAAGTGCCACGACCCGGTCTATTGTGTTAGTATAGGGAGAACACAACATGGTGGGTGGGGGAGTTGTGAAGCCTCCTGGTGCAAACCCTGTGGGTGGGACAGGTACCTGAACTTTACGGATACATCTTAGTTTGGCCAACTTGCGCGGACGACTCTCGCTACTGAATCCATCAGGCATCGGATATGAACCAGGAACTATGATATTCATCAGAATGGCATAGCTCTCCTCCAGCGTTAGAAGACCTTTGTCTTTGGAGTCTGAAAAAGCTGGTCCCTTTACAAATTCTTCCTGGGAAACAGCTAGGAAGCGTAGTTTGGAAAGGATATCAGGGCCAATAACTGAACGTTTGTTTTCTCTGTCTGAAGGGCAACTGGCATTGATGCACTGCTGCTCTGCCCATTTCTCGATGGCCATCACAATCTCAGCCTCTGGTACATCCAAGCAGTCCAACTCCACAATCATGTTCACAACATTCTGGTCCACATTAAGGAAATTTGCATGTCTTAGTACCAATAATGGGTTTTTCCTCACAAACTGCAACAAAAGCATAAAGCATATCTCTGTTAACAATTACTTACTGTGTTTTAAAATTTCACACTAGAAATATCATAACCTCCAAGTTAAAACCTAGCTTCCAGCAGCAATAACAGCATGGGAATCAACTTTCCTCTACCCAGATGAGAAATGTAAAGATAAAGCAGTGCTGCATACACAGACTCCCTCTCATATGTGCCTTAACTCTAAGCCAGCACTGTACTTTGTCAATTATGCTTAAATATTATGCTACATAAACAACAGCATATATTCCTAACCAGATCATTTTATAAGCATCATTTGAAGCTTCTGCCACGAAGTACATGATAACTGCACTCTTCTGGGTTATTATATAGTGAGTACTGGTAATTCCTTACCGATGTTTCAGGACAACCTACAGGTCCCATCTTCTCACTGGATTCTTGACCCTTGAAGATAAGAACAACAGGTTGTCCTGAAACGTATAACCGATCCTTGATTTGTTCCTAGGCTAGATTATTCGGCTCCGCACCTCGTTCGTAATATAGTTAACATGAGGTATGAGGATCGGCCTGCTAGTCTGTTCAGCGGTGAGCGTGTCTTTTCTCAGGGAATATATGTGGTAGGTTGAAGGTAACCAGGGACAAGCATTACGGTATTTGGATAGGTATTAATAGGGTTTGCCATTAATGAAGATGTTGTCACTTATTAATTTAATCTACTTCTGTTATATTCTTCTAATCCTTGCACAAGTTACTTATTGTTTATAAAGCATCGCCAGTACACTGCTTTTACACATACATATAGTGGCACTTACAGAGGTTTCTTAGATTCCTTACTCTGTAAAGGTCTAAACACAACTGCCTACAATATCCTGTTTACCTCTAGCTCCAAGGCCTGTGCATTTGTCCTTGTATATCTTTTCCCGTTTCATGCCTTACCGGACCCCAGTGTCCCAAACTCCCTTTTGACATGGTGGTGCCGACCACTGCTAAAACTTTTTCACCCCTTTCACCCCACGTTCATCTTCTCTTCTAGGACCACTTGTACTGTTATAAACGTCAGTAAGGAATTACCACTACTCGCTGCATAACAGCCCATAAAATGCAGTTCTCATATCATTTTATTATACTACCACATCAAGAATTTGCAATTAATTGATCATCTGTTAACTTCCTGCTCGATCTCCACACAGAACAGAGCAAAATGCATAGGCATCCAACCACTCTTGCTCAATGACCATAAAAATCTACTGCCATGTCCCCAATATTTAGGGAAAACCAACTCTGAACCTGGAATGAATTATATTTTCATGTTAGATTTCAGATTCTGTTTCCTGTGTTGTGACACCATGTAACCTTGGAGGTGGATTCCAATGTACAAGTTTAGTTTCCTGTATTTTCTGTTATGTTATACATGATGGCGTGCATGCGAACATGATCCATTACCTTCCCACACTCGTCTTTCAGTACAGGCTCCTGAATTTCAGAAGCCAACTGCAACACAGGCCACAAAGAATCGAAGTTCATGTCGCGTACCATGTATTTTGCGGTCACTTCGCAAAGGTGAGGCATACTGTACTTCACAGCAGCCTTATACACAGCACTGGCATCCCCCGTACACTTCAAGTCTATTTTGTCGAGATACATGTAACTGGTACAAAAAAATTACACATTAAAATAAAGAACAAGTTCCGGAGACAATTATTGCACACTTCAGTCTAAGGACAGAGGGTAGCAACAATTATGAATTGCATTAACTTTCTGAACACTGCGCGCAGTGCCCTATAGCAGAGATTCACTGTGTCATCATGTTTTGTAGCACAAAAAAATAAACAACATATGGTCTATCTCTAAAGGAAATTTCATACATCTGAAATACTCCCTCATGTATTGTCATACAACTGAATTAAAAGAACAGACAGTTCACACAGCTGCCATATTGTCACTTCACATTTACCAAAAATCATTCAAGAACACTTCATTATAAATGGATTATTTGTTGTATATGAAACATATATTAATGTTTCAGAAACAGGACCTGCTTGCTTTTGCCACATGCACCCAAACTGAATTATGCAGTAGCTTCCTATAAGCAACAGCTGATACAGTGTTGTACAATAAATAAGAAACCTATTATTATATGCAAGGTTTGAGGTTCACAAAGCACTGCTGATAAACATCTTCTTGGATATCATGCCATGTCAACTGGTAAACACTTACAGATGTTCTGCACAGTGCCTCTGAAAAAGTAACTGGTTACCAGTCGATATGGTACAACATCCCAGAAAACTTGAATCTTAACGTTTGTAGAGATATCAAACATTTTCAGGTTATGTAAAACTGCAATAAAAGAGACAAAGCCTAACAATGTAAAAAACTAAAAATGTCATTCAAATCCACATCTGTCTCACAAAAACATACTACACATAAATTACAGTCATCACAATGCATTGACATAATGCTCATCACATATCATCATCAATTCAAAACAGATGACAACATTCCAGAACCTCAAACAAAGGGAGATGCTTCCCCACCATTTCACCTGGTAATATGAACAGATGCTGTTTCCGGAAAATCGATTCTTTTTGAACACAAGATGACAGATGATGTCCAGAAACCAAGAATTGTAATCCTACGAGGAAGAACACGGGTCAGCTTACAAGGAGGTGACTAAACAATACAAGACAGAGATTCTGCTGTCCTGGCTAGTGACACAATGCAGTCATGCTGGTTGGATGAACAGGCTGCCTCCATCTTTGGGATAAACTTCAACCTTGAAGATCTACCTGGTCTTGGCTCCACCTCTAAGACTACACTGAGTCACAACCCAGAACAACAGAATTTGAAAAAATGTCACCATGAAAATGTAAAAACTCAGGAGTGTTAGTTTCAAAAGATGACGGAATATGGTCATAAGCATGAATGGAATTTTCGATGCTGTCCATCATCCTAAAACGAAACTCTTGTTTTGGAGGCTAGATCTGTCTGCATTTCTAGGCAGAGAGAGGGACAGAGAGAACCTACTCATATGAGCCTGTTAGGAAGAGCTAGTCTCAATCATTGAAGCTGGGAGTGAGATTAACTCTGTTTAACTGGCTCACCTGAGTATGTTCCACCTAAAGACGGAAGCAGATCCATACTCTGAAACTTTGTGAGTTTTTAATTTAGGATAAAGCCCATAACTTCAGTCACAACTTATAACTGAAGACTTACTTAAAATTACAAAACCATCAGTGAGACCTACCAAGTTGAAACTGAAGATGCAACTCCAAACTACACAAATACAAACAGCAATGTTATATACTTGGTCCTGAAATGTTTTAGCATGGAATTTATATATTGGAAAATAAGACAACACAGTTGTGTAGCATACTTACTCAAGTATTGTATGAAATACTTTTGGATCTATATCAGTAATACAAACAGCACCATCTGACTTATTTGTTAGTAACAACTCTTCAAATTTTGGACTTGACATACAGAGGACCATTCCATGAGCCTGAAATGTCTGTAAAAGTAAAAGCTATGTTACATGTTTCACGAACAGTTCTCACTAAGAGCAAACTCAATGAAAAGATGAAAAGGCTATGTACAAACCTGAGTATTTTATGCAGCCCACAGCACAGTTACCAAAATTACTTACTTGCCTTTCATCAGCACTAAACCATACTAGTGCACAGTCCACTAGCAAGTGTATCAAATTTTTCAATACAGATTTCACATCCGCCAATTTAAAATCAACTCACATGCAGCTCAAGCAGTGGGGAATGTCAGTCTTGTAGTCCAGATGCTAAAGGCTGATTTTTAACATTTGCCAAACATGCAGGTAATCTGTGACATCTGAACTTCTTACAGGAGTGAAAATTAATATTATGTTCTGCTAGGATGTGACTCTACACAGTTTGGTACACAGGCACCAGGGTTATAGAAGACCATCATCTTCTACCCAGAAACCAGTAATGGATGCAGGCTTCTATGATACACTGGTGTGTGTGTGTGTGTGTGTGTGTGTATGTATGTGTATATATATATATAACAAAATGTTATCATACTGGATTGCTACCCAAAGTTTTTTATTAATAT
>Ga0123353_10005829_pt1 | contig 16275 bp, 9 predicted proteins | sample TergutLab28metaG_3_FD_92763 | JGI IMG/M metagenome (GOLD analysis project Ga0123353, IMG submission 92763) | Labiotermes labralis P3 segment gut microbial communities from Petit-Saut dam, French Guiana - Lab288 P3 | ecosystem: Host-associated > Arthropoda: Insects > Digestive system > Gut ... | reverse complement strand
TCTGTACACTTACCGCTGTGTTCTGTACAGTTACCGCTGTGTTCTGTAAGTTACCGTTGTGTTCTGTACAGTTACCGCTGTGTTCTGTACACTTACCGCTGTGTTCTGTACAGTTACCGCTGTGTTCTGTAAGTTACCGTTGTGTTCTGTACAGTTACCGCTGTGTTCTGTACACTTACCGCTGTGTTCTGTACATTTACCGCTGTGTTCTGTAAGTTATCGCTGTGTTCAATACATTCACCGCTGTGTTCTGTACAGTTACCGCTGTGTTCTGTAAGTTACCGTTGTGTTCTGTACAGTTACCGCTGTGTTCTGTACAGTCAGCGCGGTGTTCTAAACCTCTAAAGCTCTCACTCGTCTACATACTGAAGAATAACTCAGTTCGCACCTCACGGTAAACCCGTTGCACCTCCATTAACACGACCAACCGGTTCAAATCGCTATTTATTCTTGGATTCATATCAAATTTACTTTAAATTGGCGAAATGCAGTTCCTTTTTCAACGCATGGCAGGCGGTAGCTAGGCTACCCAGTCTGCACTGCGTGCAGCGGCCTAACCTTCAGCTGCCGGCCGTACTCAGTTCCGCCAAAGATGCAGCCACTAACGACCCACCAGACGACAGACAGACAACGCTCGCCCGTGTCAGTGCCAATGCCAGTGCCAGGTGTCAGTGTCGTTCAGCTTTACCGAACCATCACAATGCTGTTCTCATTGCCGTAGATCAAATTTATGTTCGCCTATACGCCACCCCTACATCAGCAGACACCCAACATAAGAACAGTACGGCTCCTTGCAATTAAACTTTGGTTGCCACATTCCGTTGTGACAGATATAATTCAAAATTAATAAAAGACATGGGCTAATTACACTGTACACAGACGATAGAGCTATTTCACATCATGACGTCACAGCATACTGCAAGACATACAGAAGCATACATAATGTCCAGGAATCGAGACCTGATAGCCGTCCTCTTCCAGCTGTGCCCTCTGCATTCTGTTTGATTGGCCACACGATGGGCTCCAATTTAAGATGAAACATATCGCCAAGTTGCTCTACATTTCAGTATATAAAGAAGGTTTCGTCAGACCGCTGTGTTATTCCGGTGCAGACAGGCAGGCAGGCGCACCGGGATGTCTCAAATGAAGAAGAACAGAAATTTTCATCGGATAAAGAAAGGCACAAAATTTTTTAACAAACGTTGCACCAACTGCTGGCAACACCGCATGAGATATTAACGAATGATGACTGTGTGGACTAGAGACAAGTCAAGCTTTAGAGAACTTCTTGCTGAACCAGCGGGTGGTTCTGGTAACTGCAAAAACAAGAACTTGGGGATTTTATAATAGGTTCTACCATCGCAGGTATAAAATTTATCTCAGTAATTCTTAAAAATTCATTTCCCACCTCACAGAGAACAGGCTGTTACCCTTTACAAAGACCAGCATGTGGAAGGTTCTGCAGCAACACAATCTTTGTTTTATTGTGCAAGTTTCTGGCAACAAAACACAATTACACAATCGCTGTTTGTGCTACATTTACTTGCTACAACATTAATGTTGCAAAAACTTTTAAAAACAGCCCACAAAAAGACACAAACATATATCACTTCCTTCGCTGCTAACCTTTTCCTATATTATTTACAGACATAGTACCAACCATATGTTCATGCACAACCAATCAAAGGTTTCGACATTCTGAAGGCTGAACCAGGCTCAACAGCAGGTCAGTCCGTGCGGGATTTGTGGTTTACAGAGCGGCACTCTGATAGACTGTCCGCAGGCACTTCAGCTGCTGCCTGTCAGTGTCATTCTACCAATGCTCCATGTTCATCTTCGTGTTAAAACTGCTGTTACCAGAAGTACAAACGGGCACAGCCTGGAAATCTGTGGAAAGCAACGTTCTTTCGCAAATCTGCAGTACTTTTACTTTTCTTTACCCTTCAAAGGTTTAAACTGTTAACTTTGATGTATGTTTGTCCGTGCATCGTAGTATAAGTGTAGAGAAGAAAACCAACTAGATGCTACTGAATGCTTTATTGCACTTATAATCTGCTCAACATGTTTCGGGCACTTATATGCCCATCATCAAGAGCTCGAGACTATACCTGTGTTACTGCCGCATATGGTGTGTAATGCTGCAAGGATGAAAAGATATAATGAGTGTTGGGTAGTGTTAAGTTATGTTCCGTGTTTGTGAGAGTTATATTATTGTGTGTCTTTGGCTATGAGGTGGGTAGAGTGTGTCAAATGCGCTGAAGATGTGTGATGTTCGTGTCGGTGTAGTGCCCGTGGTTATGTGGGTGCAGGTGTATTATTTGAATGAGAAAGATTCACTGTACATACCCTTGGTTGCTGGTGGTAGGCTGTTGCAAGCAGGGCAGCAGGCCATGCGTCCGGGATGAGGGAGAATAACGCAATGATGAGGGAGAATAACGCAATGATCACACAAGCCAACAAAGGCAAAACCACAGTCATTATATACAAACAAGACTATCACGACAAAATACATACCTTCCTCTCAGAAAACAACTTCCAACCCCTCCTGAAAAACCCCACCAGCAAGGAACAGACACGAATCACAAATACTCTGCAACAACGTGGCTTAATCATTCACAAAAAAAAAAACAAATTAAACACTTAACACAGAAAAACCCATCCCCACCCACACTAAAAGCCCAACTAAAACTCCACAAACCAGGGGTCCCAATCAGACCAGTAGTTAACAAAAGAACTGCCCCCTCATGCAAAGCCGCTAAAAAAAACCCCCAATGACATCCTAAAACAACATCTAAACTTAGACAGCCTCTACACGATTGACAACTCTGTAAAATTAGCTCATGACCTAACCAAACTTACGATCAGCAACAGCCATAGACTCATCACACTAGACATAAAAGACCTGTACGTCAACATTCCAATCCTGGAAACCATTGACATCGCCAGAGCACAACTACTGAAACACAATGACAAGAACACCACGGAGCAGATTTGCAAACTACTAGAAATGGTGCTACAACAAAACTGCTTCGCATTTCAAGAACAGATATACCAACCCACCAAGGGAGCAGCCATGGAATCCCCCATTTCAGGCATTACGGCTGAAATATTCTTGCAAAACTTAGAACAATCCCACGTAACATCTCTATTGGATTCTAAACACACAAGCTTTTACGCACGATAAGTGGATGACATCCTCATAATTTATGATGCCTCCCCCACCAACCCTGACACCATAACACAATACTCTAACTCCATACACCGCAACCTACAACTCAACCCAACACTGGAAGCCAACGACCGAGTTAATTTTCTAGACTTATCAATCATTAGGAAAGCCTCCCAATTTGAAATTGACATCTTTCGTAAACCCACAACCACCGACACCACTATCAGCTACCTATCCAACCACCCAGGTGAACATAAGATTGCGGCACACAGATACTACATTGAGAGGATATTCAACCTCCCCCTCAATAATAACCGACTACACAATGAGTGACAAACCATCCTCCACATTGAAAAAACAACAAATTCCCAAATACCCTACTCCACAAACTAAAACACCAAATACAACACAGAATAATGCACGCTACACCCCCCCACAAGCGCTGGAAATAACACAAAGTGGACAACCTTCACCTTTACCTCCCCACACATACGCAAAGTCACCAACCTGTTTAAACACACTAACGTTAAAATCGCCTTCAGATGCAACAACACCATAGCACGACTCATAAAATCATACAATGTCCAAAAGTCCCCACCCCATAACAAATGGGGGATCCACCAACTTACCTGCAACTCCTGCAACCTATCATATGTAAGCCAAACCAGCCGCAGCCTGAAGATACGTTATCAAGAGCATATCAAATACATCAGAAGCAACAATCCACAGTCAGCATACGCACAGCACATCTTACGCAATCAACACGAGTACGGCACGATGAATAACCTTATGACCCTACTTAAGCCCCTTAATAGCCCAAACATACTAACCCCTTACGAGCAGTTTTACATCCAAACTCTCCACAGGGAAGGGAAGCTCATTCCAGAGCAATACCAAGGCGACCCAAACCCTCTTTTTGAACTGGCCATTCACCCCTCCCACACACCACATGACAGAGTCAGTCGCGCAATCTCCCTCATGCCGGACGCATAGCCTGCTGCCCTGCTTGTAACAGGCGACCACCACCAACCAAGGGTATGTACAGTGAATCTTTTTCATTCAAATAATACACCTGCACCCACATAACCACGGGCACTACACCAACACGAACATCACACACCTTCAGCACATTTGACACACTCTACCCATCTCATAGCCAAAGACACACAACAATATAACTCCCACAAACACGGAACATACTTAACGCTACCTTATATCTTTTCATCCTTGCAGCATTACACACCACACGCGGCAATAACAGAGGTATAGCCTCGATCTCCTGATGATGGGCATATAAGTGCCCGAAACATGTTGAGAAGATTATAAGAGCAATAAAACATTTAGTAGAATCTAGTTGGTTTTCCTATCTACGCTTCTACGTTTAAACTGCTCCCTAAGCTAAGAGTAACAGTGACACCAAGCGAAAACCACTCTAGGCTCCTTCACCAATACAGCTGACAGTCTGTCGTATTCTCCTATGACCACAGGCTGAACAAGTTAGGTAACATACACGATTCTGACACTTCCGAAACATCTAATTACCTTCATAGCGTCATAAAAGTAAAGTTGTCCCTATTCTCCACAAGAAAGAATGCAGGGAAAGGAAGGGACAGCTCCACCTTTTCCTAACCTCGGGAACATGTCAGTGGTCTGCCTTAGGTTCTGGCCTCTTTATAAGCTGTACCCACTGAACAGGAGGCTTGGAGCGCCCCGGAGCCGTTCTGAGTGTTTTGTATGTCAACACATATACATACAATTTTGTTATGTATGTACCTACATCTCATATATGTTTGAAATAAATACATCAGTCAACAGAATTTAAAATTTGAATTAAAAAAAATGGTTGTAAACAATATGGGATCCCATACTGTACGCACTCACTAAATGCACCATGGCCATATCTTATTGGCCTGAAGATGGTTCGTTGGAACTGAAACATGCAGCCAACTATGTTTTATTAACTATAACAATGTGTTGTGTTTGGCTGAATAAAACATTTTATGAACATAGTATAACGCAACGGGATGGCTCCTATCCCCCCCCCCCAAAAAAGGGGGGGCCATGAAAATTCGTTTAGCATTTCTCAAGCTGTTACGTTTAGAAGGACGGACGCATAGGCATGGCGAAGTTATGTTTGTAAATTCTCGTCCCGTAAATGCCATGCTGTGTCAGCGAGCGAGTGGTGACTTGCTTACCGGAAACGTATTAACCCTTTAAACGCCGAGTTAAATCCCATTTGCCATCTGCTAGCATTATTGAGAGCTCACCATATTTTCCACTTTAGCAAGATAAGGGTTAACAAGCAAGTGCACAGAGCACGGCTCTCCTGTTGTACACCAAATAACCTGCGAGGACAAAGGAAGACAGCCGGGGTAGCTCAGTCAATATAGTTACTAGACAATCAGGTGGACAATATGGAGACTGATTCCCAGCTGAGGCCAGAGGTAACTCGCTTCCCCAAAAACGCCTGGACTCACTATTTCTTTCCCCGAGGTAAAGCGGCCGCAGCGTGTGGCTGACCACTCGCTTCCATTTATTGCCGAGGACATTAAAGACTGGAGCGCTACCTCCACTCCCACTATACGCCACAGTGACGTGAGCAAGGACATCTTAACTGTTACAGCAGAGGATGAAACAGCGATTGTAGTTTTATTAAGTTGTAGTTGTGAAAACGTCTGGCAACTGCAGGTGCATTGTGACGCCGGGTTTACACTGGCGTATTGCACGACAAAGACGCAGTGCCGGACGATGCCTGTTCATTCCACCTCACGTCAGACTCTACATTTCGCGCACTCACCTAACACCTAACGTCGCCCCCAGCCTACCGCTAACAGGAAGCACATCTCCCGATAGTTCCCTGCCAAATTTTGTGAAAAGTCTTATTACCACATGTCCCACCCAACGCCACGTGGCCACCCACCCACACACACACACACACACAGGCACGTACATCCAGTACCGTCGCACCCGCAACCTAGGCACCAAGTGAAGGCAACAAACCAGATCTGCGGTCCGACGCCTTGCCGGTCTGCTGTGTGGACCAGCGATGGCAAATTTCTTTCCCAATGCGGAAATCCCTAAGCACAGTCGACACTTTAGCGTGTGTGGCTTTATGTCACTGCGATGACAGAGCCCGACTGGTAGAAGGACCGATCAGGGAATCTGGAAGGAAGCGCTGTGCAGTATCAAGCGACAGCCGGCAATGACACAACCAAAGAGCAAGCTGATAATGCCGACCAAGATTCGAAAAGGACACTCCTGATACAGCAATCCGTGCAGCGTCCAGTGCTTACTGACATCTTGACCGAACAGTGACCTATGAAGAGGCGCTCTCGGTGCCGCATTACTGATCGCTGTCGCAGAAACTCCGGACACAGACAGGGAGCAATTTGTGAAGGTACCGTGGGACATAGGAGATGAGCCGGCGTCATGTTGTGGAACTGTTCGAAGTGCCTCATTATCTGCCTTCAAAACCTGTTATAGTGCGGTTTGGACATCCCGTTATGCAATAATGGAGGACAGCCCGCATTAGTGAAGGAACAAGGAAAATTGTCAGTGTCAAACATCTGAGTTTTGAATAGGTGCAGTTGATGTCAGAGGGACAGAATTTATTATTGAATATATTCAAATTATGTCAGAGAGGCTGTATTCACTTTTGAAGAGGTTCAGATGATGTCAGAGAGGCAGTTCATTTTTTAATAGTTTCAGATGATGTCAGAGAGAATGTATTCGCTTTTGAATAGGTTCAGATGATGTCAGAGAGGCTGTATTCACTTTTGAATAAGTTCAGATGACCTCGGAGAGGCTGTTCATTTTTGAATAGTTTCAAATTATGTCAGAGAAAATGTATTCACTTTTGAATATATTCAGATTATGTCAGAGAGACTGTATTCACTTTTGAAGAGGTTCAGATGATGTAAGAGAGGCTGTTCATTTTTTAATAGTTTCAGATGATGTCAGAGAGAATGTATTCGCTTTTGAATAGGTTCAGATGATGTCAGAAAGACTGTATTTACTTTTAAATAGGTTCACTTGTTTCCATAACCATAATACTTCTCTTCACTGCCAGCAACTGCGCCAAACAGCTGCAAATCAACACAGCAGTTTCATGTGACTCAAACCGTGCACATTCTGACATTCACTACATCAACCAGTGAATGAACTCGATAAAACACAATTCATGAAGACAAGTATCAAACTGCTGTATGTTTCGGCACCGAGTGCCACCCTCAGGGAATTTTCTGCAACACAAGACCACAAATCCAACACGCTGATCCACGGACTGAACGCCGCCTCACTACGATATTACAATTCTAGATTACACAAACTTGGCAAGCAAGGCACCGCGCTGACGAAACGTGCAGCAGTTTTATACATGTCGTCATGAGTTGTATTGTACTGTATTGAGTGTATTCATTAGTTGATACGGTGAAACAAAATGCAACTCATACACAATGCGGTACAGTCCTGCTGCCAGCCCACTGGGAAGGTTAAACGGAACCTGTCACCGCCACACTGCTCGCATAAATGTTGCTCCAAGCTTCACCCCACAAAGCAGTATCATACCAAATGTGCACAAAGGATACGAACGACCGATAGCAGGTGTAACAACAGCGCTAAGGCATCTGCAGTGCCCTGCCACTGGCTCTCAGTGGTAACTTCTAGGCTGCAGAATTCTCTGACAAAAACAACATTCAAATGTCCAGTATTCCTGGCGACAGAACGAAAGACTTGTGTCTGAACAAACGATCTGTCAAGTAGCCAAATTCATATTACGCAAACGGAAACGCCCACCACTTACGGTCTTACGGGAAATCGGGTCATGCAGCGGTGTAATTTAAATACGTTTACAATCGGATGCAGTGTAATTGCACGGCCCGAGGATCAACGCAAAGAACAGTGTACCATTACCATCTTACACATTACACGGTAAGCTACAGTCTGACACTACAAATTTTGGCCCAAAGCACACCCTAGTTCATCATTCTCCCTTAATATTATCACCGTGGAACTGCCTGCTTAGCCTCGTAGCCAAATGGTCAATTCAGTACGCAGTGCCAGATACAGCACCTCACTCACTGCACACACTTGTCCAGCTCTGCCACCCTATACTCTCGTCACTGGCTAGCCATGCTTCCGCTTAGCACACTGCCCTCGCTTGCATCACCGCTGCCGGCCGCCCTTGACCCCCCCCCCCCTTCCCCCTTGAAGTGTTTGGGTCGCCATCCCTTTCCCCTCACACAGCTACAGCGGTAACTGAACTTTAACAGCAGGTCTATCTAAAAATGGCCGCCTTACTTGGGTGCCACACTGAACCCGGTCATGTGACACAATATTTACGTTTGTGACGCAGGGAATTTCCCGTTTAATAATGCAGATAGTATCTCGGAACCGTGCCGAGCCCGTACACACCGCTCCATGTCGCTGTAGACCTAATTCCCTCAGAGCAATGGAAATTTGTTCTCGATTTAGCATACGTCTTAGCAGCAACATATGCTGCCATCTTTCAACAGTTCAACGTAACTGTTGGCAGCTTTCTAGTAACAGAAATTGTACGAACGTTGCTGCGAGAACACGCTGAGAGAACGGGTTACTGGTGACAATAACGTGCGTCAGAACGATACGAAAATGGCGCCCTCCATAAAATAGAGGCACTAAGTTATCCGATGGCAATTTTGATGTTCTGTGTGCAGTGTTTTTGAAGTCTGGTGATTACAAACGTCGCTATCTGGAGGAGAAACAAGAATTGGTGCAGAGAAGAACATTACACAACACTGTTAGCTGTCACTGTACACTGCACCGGTGCCCGCCAAGCACTACAGACTGACATAATACTTTATTTTCTTTTATGAATATGAACATTGTGGCGTTCTGGACTTTAAAACCGTGAAGTGAGGTCGATGTCATACCTCGGAAAGAACCTACACAAAGCAAATTACGGACAGACCTTGGTTAATACAACGCACTGCAGAACCGCAATACAGGCTCAGATTAGGATATCACTAAAATGGATACTAGAGAAATAACATGTGAGAAGCGCCGCATCGCATGCAGATGGTCTACGAACTGCAGCCAATACACCTTGCAAATGGCCGGAACTTAGTAAGTCGCTTTTCTTTGAACAGCAGCAGCGGAAGTGACAGCACAGCACAGACAGTATAAGCTACAGTGTACAGGGATCAAGTTCGAATGTCGGCAGACGAAAACAGATCTTTCTTTCTCTTCCCCAAAACGTCCAGACCGTCTCTGTGGCCCACACTCCTATTAAATTGGTACTGACGGGTCTTTCCTGGAGTAAAGCGGCCGGAACATAAATCTGACCACACAGCCTAGGATAAGAATGAGTGGAGCCATACCTCTACTCCCCTATATGCCTTTAAGGCATGAACAGGGTCAACTTTACCTTTGCGTGACTTCAGGCTTCCGCCGCGGTGTAAATGAGGTCTTCGCTCTTCTAGGATGTTACACAGCGTTGACTGGTAATTAGTTACCGACGTTTCGGTACAGCCTGTAGAACCCACCTTCAAAGTTGGACCCAACAGGCTGTTCCCAAACGTCGGCGACTGACTGCCATTCACAACTGCATAACATGTCACAACAGTGAAGACCTCACCTTCGCCTTCACTATAGAATTAAACGTTTAGGAGGAAAATCACGTAAAGACGAAAGTAATTTCATATCATAATTCCAAACGGCCGTTTAATTAAATTATAGATAAGTCGCTGGTTTTGGAAAGGCGATTTGGTACGCGAGATCAGCAACTGCCAGCTTTCGTGGTGCCGGTAACGAATATCTCTTCCCAAAACGTCGGGACATGACGACAGCACAGCAGCTGGGTACAGGGACGGACGGACGGACAGTCAGCTCGCCTCACGGCGTGAAGAAGATACGAACTGTAACTCTGTGCGTCGCTCGGCCATGTTGTTGGCCTTTCGTACTTCCAGTTTGCAGGGTAAAACAACAGAGCGCTAAGTTCCTAGTTTCCGTGCCTCAACAGCTTCCTTACAGTACCAGTCGGTCCACTTCATTACAAAGACTGTTGCACCGCGAATATTACCCAGTACCAAGGCTTCGTGAAGGTTCCGAAGGACACTCAGAGCCTCCACGAGATTGTTGATGTCTGACTGCTACACTCATACCTACATAGCTTGGCCCTAAGCGATGGAATCATCACGATCCGTCGAAATTCGGTTAACTCCTGGTTCAGCAACTTGCGTGACCTCACAGCAGTCATGATGGACATCTCGCAGACTTGCTGCTTTAAACCTTTCAATCCATCCCCTGCAGGGAAGTGTGGGGGATTCCATGACATAGCTGCCGAGCAAAAAAGAGGAAAAGGTCACCCTGTAACAGGCCACGAAGGCCCAGTGGGGGAGTAGAGCTACAGCTCTACACTTTCTTTAACCTCGGTGCTAGAGCGGGTGGGTGGTCAGTACCACGCCGCGGTCGCTTTACTCCCGGAAAGACCCTGTACCCATTTATAGGTCGCTGGGTGAGCCCGAGGGCCGGTGTGGACGAGTGCGGAAAATCTCGCCCACACGGGATTCGATCCCCGGACCGTCCAGCCCGTAACGAGTCGCTAAACCGACTAAGTTATCGCGGCCCACGTAAAGGCTGAACAGCTAATGAAAGTAAAGCCACTGTGACTGTTGCAACAGCGCAACGGAAATGTTTCACTTCAACAGCACTGACGTAACGTTCTGGTGACAGTGTCACTGACTCTGACGGTGCGCTGCTCCATCTGAATAACCTGACTAACGATCAACAGATTTCCGTGGAACAAACCAATCAAACGCCGACACAACAAATACAATACCACACATTTCTCTTCTAACTAAATTCTCTCTTAAAATTGGTCTATAGTTTGCGAGGTCAGAGGCATTCAATGTGTACTACCGGTGGTACACCTCAGGCACAATCTACCCGCCACGCTAACACACACAGCGAGCAAATAAACACTGGTGGCTTCCACTTGGCACAACAACAATATGGACGTATTCTTATGCCTATCAGGGTTTCAGAACTGACCAATACGACACAAAATTGACTCGCAAGAACAAACGTCCCTTAATATTTCACTCTGGCGCACGTCTGCGTTACGTCGGCGTCACGATAACGAGAGAAAATGCGTCATGTGCTGCAGAGAAACGGGAAGGTTATTGTGAGATGTCAGTGGAGTGTACTGGAAAAAACCACGAAGAAGAACTGATGCATTGTAAATGTTCTGTACGAACTGCCTTGGAAATCGAAACATACAGCAGTGTACAGTGTCATTTGTTTATTTGCGTTTTGTATTGTTGCTTTGGGTAAACACTGTGGCATTACAAGGTGACTCAAAATAAGTGTACAGTTGTCAGGCCTTCGTCTCTCTTGAAATACCAACACACTTCATCTGTACCGCATAAGACAGACAACTTGGGGCACAAGGGAGAGAGGGAGAAACTTCGGCACTGAAATGTCAACATGTTTCGCCAAAGTTCATAAAGGGGGAGTAGGATATGTAGAGTTGCATTTGGTTCAAAACAGCATTAAATGGAAGCGTATGGATGAATTGGGGAAAAGCTCCAAGCATTCTTAGCGTCTTCGTCAGATGCAGGCGAATAGAGACGGTCACACTCCGGTCGCTTTACCGTAGGAAAAAAAAAAACGTGAACCCTTGGACTGGGGGGAAGGGTGTTCAGGGCTAGTCCTCCGGACCCAGCACTGAAAAGAAAATAGTCTGCCACTTTCGGGATTCGAAAGCAAACAGTCAAGCCAAGAGCAATTAAAATCAGAAAAAAAAAAGAATTCAAATTGTATCAGGAGTAGAATAAATGATTTAGAGGTGATGATGTCAATCCCGTGTTAGAGTGTTAGGCTGCCACGGACTGGGCCCGTGTCTGGTGTTGGAGGCATTGCGATAGATAGCTGCGGACTGCTGGGACGTCGCGACGCGTCATCCTCAAGGGTTAAGGGCTTGCGAAGGTGGCACGTTCCTTCGAGACATCTGGAGCCACTCACCTAACGCATCGTGGAAGACCGAAACCTACAGTAAACTGCTGTGGTACGGACAGCCTGGACGCCATCCAATCTACTGCGTCGCTGCTGTCAAAACACTGCCTGGCCCTAACGATCAGCGTCTTCACAAGAATATTCCTTATAAAGTGACACTGGGTCTCGTTCGCGTAACCATTATTGCAGTGGAAAACAACACGTCTTAAATATTATAAATATAAAAGTGTGTGTGTGTGTGTGTGTGTGTGTGTAGTGTAGTGTTAGTTACCCAGCACGCAATGCGCATGCGCCGTATGGCTCGCTGTGCCGTGTTTTTCCTAATTATCTCACAAACGGCACGATTTTCAGTGGGGCGAAACTTTATGGAATATTCAAAATATGTGTGTTGATTTTCTCTACAAATTTTTGTCCCAAACATTTCTCATTCTAAGAAGAATTAAGCTGGGGGACCGCGGTGGCACAGTGGTTAAGGTGCTGTGCTACAAATCGGAAGGTCGCTGATTCGATCCCACCTGGTGTCATTGGAATTTTTCATTGACACAAAAATCCTTCCGATTGCACTATGGCCCTGGGGTCGACTCAGCCTCCAACAGAAATGAGTACCAGAAGCATTTCCTGGGGGTAAAGGCGGCCGGTGCGTAAGGCTGATCTTACCACCATCGTGTGCCGTTGCCGTGAAATCTGGGGACCTTAACTTCCTGGAACCCTCTGGGCACCTCGGGCCTGTAATGGGACCGCTTTACGTTTTTAAGAAGAATGAAGCTAGATATTATAACAGTACCAAGTCTTCATGTAAAGTTCCCGTCATTTTGTCAGATTTTAAAGAAACTCGAATTTTCTAGGCAGATTTTCGAAAAATCCTCAAAACATCAAACTTCCAGGACATCTGTCCAGTAACAGCCGAGCTGTTCCATGAGGACGGAAGGACAGACAGACATGACGAAGCCGACAGTCGCTTTCAGCAATTTTGCGAACGCGCCTAAAAACTCGTCATCTGACTTCATCTTGAATTAATCGATTTACAACCTACACTGGGCAAGCAAATGAGGACAGCCGACAAGGAGTAATCCTCCACTTCTGATGTCCGCTACAGCCTACTTGCATCGCAACGTGCTGAGCAAGTGACATCAGTCTCTGAGGAATGTTTGTCGAGGACATCACTTACAAAATTGTCAGTAGTTCTCTATTTACAAACTCTGCAACTGTCTGACAGTTTGCTGGCCACCCCTGTTGTGCCTGTAGTCAAGGTGGGCCATGCGTGAACAAATGCTCAACCTACCGTCCCCTACTCTCTGCATTTCTTTGTATTAAGTCGTTCCTTTTCTAAAGTCACCCCCCCCCCCTTCTTCTTGTGAAATTTGCAACCGCCATCTCGTGGTCAATGCATTCCTGTCCGTGTTAGGGCCCAGCTGCGCGAGAGCTCTTGCATGTCAATTTCACTGTAAAATTTCAAACTGAAGGACCAAGAGTTTCCGCCTCACCTCAGTCTAAAAGCCCCGGGATAAAGAACTCCAGACAGACTTCGATTACGAATCTGAACCAAGCGATTTCCAGCAGCCTGCTGGAAGGGCTGTGTTCAAGTGGCTGGCTGTCAGCAAACAAACTGCATTTGTCCCGCCACTGTTGCCTGTTTATTTCAGCCTTACGGTGGCCCCAAAGACGAGGAAGGGGGGTGGTTCCGAAGGCTCGCAGTGGCTTCGGACAGACAAGAAACGGGCCCGGTAGGCAGTGGAATGTTTGGGTTCGTAACAGAGGAAGGAAGTTGAGCAGTTGGTGCATTTGCAAGGGAAAACAAAGAAACTGCGAGCAAAACCCTTCCAAATGCAACTCTGTACATCACAGATCCCATACAGACCTGCTCTCCGGCGCCGACAGGTCGACGAATGACGCCGTGAACAATAGCAAGGTCCGAAAACACAGCGATTCTGTCAAACAATAAAAATGGGCGATGTGTGTTGATGTGTGTTGAGGGAAATTATGTGTTTATCCTGCGAATTGGGCTGAATCAGTGTTTTAACAAAATTTTGCCTGTTTTATTACATGCATGTGAAAATCTGTCACATGACAGGACAGGGTGTTCGAGAATAGGGTGCTGAGGAAGATGAACTGACTCGGAGGGAAGATGTGACAAGGAAATGGAGAAAATACCATCATAGGGGACTTCATGATTTAATATTATTCATGTGATGACAGCAGGGATGGGAGGGGAGGGGTAAGTAGCAAGTATTGTGGAAGAAGAGAAATGCGAACAGAGCTTTGTTGGGGAAACCTGGCAGACAAAGGCGTACGTGGAATGACAATTGTACTATCGAAGTTGGAAGGTGCAGGATGAGAGGCGCTGGACAGGACGAGCTGTTGTGAATGCGGTAATGAACCTTCGGGTTATGTGCAATTCTTGACCAGCTGAAGAACCGGCCGGCTGTCACATCACAGCCACAAATACGCCGTGCAGTCGACAGACTTCTGGCGCAACTTGCAGTAACCCACTGTTTGAACTGTCACAACACGCTGCTTCTGACGTCCCAACAAAACACTGCCGCTGTGCCACAGTGTGCGACGGCCAGCTTTCCAGCGCTTTGCAGTGTGTCTGCTGATAGCACACGCACTGTAGCAGTCGACTATCAGCATTTCCTTTGAAAAGGTTTTTAAATTATCAATCGCTGCACTCAGGTTCACTGTCTCTGTAACTGGGTTACTCAACCGTGTGCTACTGATGCCCAATGGCACTGCAACTGTTAACCAGACCTACAACCCTCTCAATAAATGGCTTTTTGTTTCAAATTTAGGGATGTCTCTAAACCAGTCAGTGGCCCAGTATCCACAACATACTGTCCGATACTGCTAGTGGCCCAGTATCAACAACATACTGTCCGATACTGTTAGTGGCCCAGTATCCACAACATACTGTCCGATACTGTTAGTGGCCCAGTACCCATAACATACTGTCCGATACTGTTAGTGGCCCAATACCCACAACAAACTGTCCGATACTGTTAGTGGCCCAGTATCAACAACATACTGTCCGATACTGTTAGTGGCCCAGTACCCATAACATACTGTCCGATACTGCTAGTAGCCCAGTACCCACAACATACTGTCCGATACTGTTAGTGGCCCAGTATCAACAACATACTGTCCGATACTGTTAGTGGCCCAGTATCCACAACATACTGTCCGATACTGTGAGTGGCCCAGTACCCATAACATACGGTCCCATACTGTTAGTGGCCCAGTACCCACACCATACTGTCCGATACTGTCTTGCGTGTCCCCGTACATTGAAACTAACAGTGGCACTGTGCGTTCAAAAACAAACGCGACTTCTTCGGCCCAAGTCGGCGCCCCTTCGGCCCACGTCGGCGACTATCATCCCGCTGTCTTAATCTTCGGTTGCAAACTATGGTGGTTGTATGGCGACGTCATACTTCAGAGAGACATGACGTCATCTGGATCACCGATGGTTCTGTTCATCCTTACAACATATTACAGTGCCCCTCGGTTTGTACAGCGGTCGTGACAATTGTGATGAAGCAGAATCAGAGCAGAACTCATAAATTACTAACATCAATGTTGAAGTACAGTATAACTCCACTTATCCAGATTAATTGGGCCGGCGTTCATCCGGGTACGCGGAAAATCCGGACAATTGGATTTTTCTTTGAAAATAGGCTACATCGGCAGCGTGCAGTTCGGCTGTTACTATTTACTGTATGTACCTGTGTCTAAACCTTTCGACCGCGCCTGATTTGAAGTTCTAGAACCCATAACACTGAACTGAACTTGATCTGATATCCGCTGATTTCAAGGCAAGTTAGCTTTGTAGAATTCTCGACAAATTTACCGGATCTGGATAATTGGCGATCCGGATAACAAGCGTCCGAATAAGCGGAGTTCTGCTGTACGTAAGCATACACAAAACCACCTGTTCACTAAACCGACGCACATATACCACAGTGCATTCGCGCCGACCAGTATAGCGCCTTGTGGCCCTCATTTCGGCAACGCTGTTACCCCCCCCCCCCCCCCCAAAAGAAAAAAAAAATTTTGCCCCCAAAAAGCCCTCACGCCCCCCAGGGACAGGGGGGGAGGGGGGCCATTCACCCTTTCAAAAG
>Ga0123353_10005827_pt1 | contig 16276 bp, 12 predicted proteins | sample TergutLab28metaG_3_FD_92763 | JGI IMG/M metagenome (GOLD analysis project Ga0123353, IMG submission 92763) | Labiotermes labralis P3 segment gut microbial communities from Petit-Saut dam, French Guiana - Lab288 P3 | ecosystem: Host-associated > Arthropoda: Insects > Digestive system > Gut ... | reverse complement strand
TTCAATTTTTGACGGATAAAAACAGGGGAGGTTACTTTTTAGAAACACCGATTTTAAAGAATAACTGATTGAATCACAATAGCAAAAAACTAAAATCGGATTTTAATCGGTCAATAGTGATAATCAACATTTTGTTCTGTGATTTTACATGGATAATTCATAATTTTCGGATATTTCTGAACGATAGATAATCCAACATAAAACACTAACGCTATCAATGGCATAATCCATAAGGAGGTACGATCGCCCCAGCCATCAACTTCGCCGGCAAAATTATAGTGGGTAGGGAATAAGGCATTGCTGTCTATGCTATTATAAAACAGCAATGGATAAAAAGCACACAATAACGCTGCTACAGCGACTACTTCTACTATTTTGTCGTAGGTGGTTTTACTTTGATGATTTTTCATATAAAAATATTTTTTTATGAAATAGGGGGGCAATAATTTTAATTTTTCATACTCGATGGTTTACATCGGAGCATTTTAATGGTGTAGATAACTACCGTTAAAAATAGTGCTGCTATAAAAAGAAAAATGATAACCGGGCTGTGAACAAAGGATTTATCTATGGCTCCGGCGTATATATCATTGCTTCCGTAAGCCAAAATAAGAATGGTAAGAACCTTTACGTGCCTGATTAACTGCACGCCTATTCTATAGAGATGACCGGCATCTTGTTCTGACATTTTACGGGAGTATTTCATAATTCTCGGCAACATCTCAACTATAGACAGTCCAACATAAAACAGTATTGCGATTATCGGCAAAATCCATAAAGAGGTGCGATTGCCCCATCCATCAACTTCGCCGGCAAAGTTATAGTGGGTAGGAAACGTGGCATCGCTGTCTATACTATTGTAAAAAAGCAAGGGATAAAAAGCCCATAATAACGCCGCTACAGCGACTATTTCCAATATTTTGTCGTAGGTGGTTTTACTTTGATGATTCTCCATATAAAAATATTTTTAATAAAGTGCAAAGGTACAACTTTTTGCAATTCATTAAAAAAAAATCGTACCTTTGCAGGCGGTATATATATAATATGGAATGAAATGAAAAACATACGAAAAGATATGCCTGTGTTGGTGGGCTTACTCGCGACTGCTTCGTTGGCGGTTGTTTCGGGTGGATTGATTAATCCTGCTACGATGAGCATACTGGGCGGTGTTACCACTGCCGGAGGAAATATCGGTGCAAATCTTGCAGCGAGTTTTCTTACGGGGTTTACGCCTGCCAAAATCAAAAAATGGTTTATCACCGAGCATCCCGACAAACTGAATCACAGTATCAAAAAGTTGTTTATCCAATCCATTAGCGAGGCGTTGACCAATGTAGATATATTGTTTTCGGAGACAAATAATGCCGGTAGTGAGAAAAAAACCGCCGGACTGTTAATCAAAACCATCAAAAAGCATTTGCCCGATATGCTTTCGAATGAGAAGTTGATTCAGTTGGAAGAGGGCGAAATTAAGCACTTCCTTTACGAAGAAGACAAGGGAAACGCCATCTGTAATTTCATTGAAAATCAATTTGTTGGTTATGGAGTTACGGATCCTTTTAAATCGTTTTTGGCACAGAATTTACCCGGACAAATTCAACTTTGCTTTGGCGAAGGGTTGAAAAATCCCGCCAACAGAAACGCTTGGATTGCCTTTCAACGTATGTTGATGGAGGAAGTTCGGAGCGACATCAAACAGATTGCCGATGTACAACTGAGTATCAAAGACGACCTTTCGGATTTGAAATTTGAAAAATCGGGGTTGTCCGAAGAACAAGTTGATGAAATTCGCCAACTTGTTAAAGTGCTGAACGACAAGAAGTTGGTTGAAGTTAAAATCAAAGACGGCATCAATCAAAGTTTGCAATCTATCGAAGACAAAACCAACAAAATCATACAAATCACCACCGAAACCCAACTTACCGTTGCGCAACTGAAAGTTATCATTGAAAAAATTGACCGTCAAAACAAGGTCAATCAGATTATCGTTTTTGCGTTGGCGGTTTGTTTATTGGCAGCAGGTTTTTTCGTTGCTTATAAACTTACTAATCAACCGTTTACAACAACCATTCAACTATACGGATGGGAAGGTGCGCAACACAATCCACTCGATGGAAAAGGGACGCTCGTTTTAACGTTGGGCGATAAAACCGAAAAAGCGGAAATCAACCGACAGGGTGAGGCTATATTTAAAGGTATTCTTCCCGAATACAACGAAAAAACCGTTTCGGCGTACATTACGGATACCGATGGCGAGTTTTACTATCTGACAGACAGCGTGATACAAATCCAAAAAAACGGCATAACGAAAACACAGGTATTATTGCGCGGGTTGGAAAAGTTGGAAGGCGTTGTTTATGACAATATTTCGGGTGAAGGGCTGCCCGATGTTTCGGTAACGGTTGCAGGCATCACCGCTACCACCGACGAAAAAGGACATTTTATGATTGAAATCCCGATAGAAAAGCAACGACGCGAACAAGAAATCGAATTTAGCAAAGAAAACTACCAAAGCAAACGCCAAACCATTCCCATGTCGGGCGAGAATAAAAACAGAACAGTTTTGGAACGAAAATAAATGAATATGAAAAAGTTGGTATTTTTTATTGTTATTTTGGGAATAACAATCGGCGGCGTCGCACAGCAAATTCCTTTGAAAGGCGTTGTTACTGTGCAGAATAGCAAAACTTATACCGGCAACACGCAGTATGTGAAAAATGCCGAAATTACACATCCCAACGCCAAAAGTGATGTTACCGACGACGACGGGAAGTTTACGCTGAATATCACAGGATTAAAGCAAAATATCCAGACGCAAATTGCGGTTACGCTGCATGGCACTTACGGTGATTATGTGGTGGTCAATGAAAAAGAGTTGCAGAGTATCACGCTGGGACGGGTAACGCCCGTTGGTGTGTATATCTGTAAAAAAGGGGAGTTGGAACAGCGGCAGGCGGAGATGGTGGGTATCAATATGCGAAAGTTGGAAGAGAGCGTGGAAGCCGACAAAGTGCGCCTCCAAAAGGAATTGGAAAAACTGAAGCAAAACAATGATTATCTGAATGTTAGATATGTGGAAGTAAAAGACAGTCTCGACATTATCAGCAAAAACATTGACAAAGCCTTTGAACGCATAAAAGAATACGCACAAAATATGGTGCTTGAAAATCTGGACGCAAGAGAAGACAATTATATAAAGGCTTACGAATGTTTTTCGCGGGGCGAATTGGACAGCGTTTCATACTATTTGTCTGAAAATGAATTAGATGTGAAACACAAAAAAGTACTGCAACTGCAAGAAGAAGCCAAAAAGAAAAGAGAATTAGCCGCAATACTCACCGAAACGGCAAAGGCAGAAGAAGAGTATTCGGAGCGTTCTTTGATTAGTTTGATCAAAGAATGGCTGTTGTTAGCGCGAACTTACGGCATTAAAAACGATTACGAAAAAACCATGCTCTATTACGAAAAAGCGATTGATGCAGATTCTCTTAATGTGGATATTATTTTTGAATATGCCTATTATTTACGTGAAACACATGAGTTGGAAAAATCGGAGAAATATTATCTGCAATGTTTAAAAATTTACAGAGAACTTGTCGAAGAAAACCCCAAAAATCACACATCAACATTGGCAAATACATTAAGTGTTTTGGCAGTTTTACATAAAGATAACAAAAAATATTCTCAGGCATTGAAAGAATATGAAGAAGCATCGGAAATTTTCAGAAAACTTATCAAAGAAGAGCCGAAAGAGGCGTATATCGCCGATTTTGCAAAGATTTTGAACAACTTCGGCAATTTATATCTTGCCACCAAAGAGTATCCGAAGGCGTTGGAAAAATACGAAGAAGCATTGGGGATTTTCAGAGAACTCGCCAAAGAAAATCCGAAAGATTATTTATTTGATTTATCGGTAACTTTAAACAATTTGGCAATCGTATATCGCTATACCAAAGAGTATCAGAAGGCGTTGGAAAAATACGAAGAAACGTTGAAAATCAACAGAAAACTTGCCGAAGATAACCCCAAAACTTATTTATCGTACGTTGCGATATGTTTGGTCAATTTCGCCATCGTGCATACCTATACGGACGATCATCCGAAAGCGTTGGAAAAACACAAAGAAGCCTTAGAAATTTTCAGAAAACTCGCCCAAGAAAATCCGAAAGTTTACTCCATATATGTGGCAAAGACGTTGAACAAACTGTCGTGGCACTACCTTTTTTCCAAAGAATATATACAAGCCGAACAATCTGCGCGTGAGGCATTGGAGTTAGACAACGACGTCTTTCACGAAGTCTTTTTGGCTCACGCCTTGCTCCTTCAAAGCCGTTTTTCGGAAGCGGAAACGATATATAAAGACATGATACAGAGGACGAAAGACGACGCGGAAACATTTGTCAAAATCCTTTTGGGCGATTTTGACGAATTGGAAGAAGTTGGCGCAATCCCCGAAAAATGCAGCGTTGATGTTGAAAAAATCAGGGAATTATTACAACAATAAGTTCGCCTGTTTTTTTATTCGTCCATCATCTCGTCAGCCGAAATGATTTCGATGTTTTTTAATTTTATATCCTCTATTTTGAACTTGAAATCGGATAAAGACCGGCTTTGTTTATCATTTACATAGACGTAGAACGGATATTCCAGTTCGATTGGAATTTCTGTTACGATGTAGTTCCACCACGTGCTGCGTGTTGCGGCGATGGAAGGGGCTTGATAGTCGAAGTTCTTGGTATAGATTGCTTTATCGTCTTTATCGCGGATAATGATAAAGAAATATTGCAGGTTGGCTCGGTTTTCGAGGAAACGTTCTATATATAAATATATGTATCCTCCGGCGGCTACCGCTCTCAAACTGTCAACGGTCTGCTGCACATTCCCACTGTCGGCTCCTTGTCGTTTCCATTTCGAGCCGATGTTTCCAAGCACTTGGTTCAACGAATAATAACCAACATTGGTTACTTCTCCTACATTCTGATACGACGGAGAATCTTCCCGCTGACCAAATTCCTGTGTGGTAGGGTGGTCGAAGATGATTCTCATTTCACCATCACGCCAGCGATGGTCAATTAACAGGTCTTCCGGTACGATTCCTTCTTGTGCCGGCAACATAATCGAGGCGGCAAAGAGAATCAACATTGTTGTAACGATTTTTTTCATGTTTTTAACTATTTAAGGGGTTAACATTATTTCGGAATTGATACATCGGTGATGACGGCTTGCAGTTGTCGCAAAATCGGGCGTTGTCGTGGTTCGGACGATAGAGAAAGGCGTCAATGGTGATGAGTTTTTGTGTTTTAGGATGGACAAAGGTGTAAGAGATGAACGGTCCGCCCATAAAATCGCCTTCCAAGTCCCACAGTCCGCGCATTTCAACGGCAAACCCCGAAGCAGCATAATCGGACAGGTCTTTTATTTGCGGATAGATGTATTCGGTGGGGGTTTTCATGTAGGATCCGTCGGTCGGACCGGCAATGTACATCCGCCCTACCCTATTGCGTTCGCGAATTAAACTGTCGGTCGAAAATTGAAGTTCGGCTCTGTAAGGTCTTTGCCAAATCATGATACTTGCCGTCATGTCTTCCGTTTTTCTGTCGCTTCGTTGCTGGTAGAACCACAAAAAGTCATCGGCTTTCTTCACCATCTGAAAACCGGCAGGCACTGACATATAAAGTTCAAAATGGTTCAAAATTTCATCTGACAGTCCTATGTTTTTGCCCAAATCGGTGATGCCGCGAGCGCGTACCAGTTCGTTTTGATCAAGTTTTTCCAAAACCGTTCTCCTATGCGCACGAAACATTCGGTAGAACGAAGTGTCGGAATTGGCATCGAATTGCAACACCAACTGCGGCGATGCCCACAAGTCTTTGCTGAAATACGCTCTCTCTTTTATGGTGTCGTTTATATTGACCATCAATAAATTATGATGGTTTCTTATGGGTGCCTGATTATTAAAATCTTGTTGGGGTATCGTGAGAATGTCGTAAAGTGCTTCGGGTTGCGGGAGGTATAAATCGTTTTGCGTGAGAAACTCTCTAATCGTATCGGCGATGGCTCGCGAATGGGCATTATCGTTGATTATCAATATTATCTCGTTGGTTTTTCCGGTTGAAGTCGCTACATAACTCCTCTTTTCACCACAAGCGCAAAGAAGCAGCAGGGAACAGCCCAATGCTGCAATAATTGTCAAAAAAAAATGTTTTCTGCGTTCCATTTTACTATCCTATTTTTGTTATTCTATTTTGGCACAAAGATAAATATTTTTTATATACAAAAAACAAGAATAATAAAAAAAACACAAAACGCTCACAATCAGCAAATTATACACCTTGAATATTTTTTTCAAAAAAAATATGTTTATATACTTGTTTGTTTCAAAAAAAGATGTACCTTTGCACCCTGTTTTTTGAAAGCATTGTCCCATGGTGTAATGGTAGCACTACAGATTTTGGTTCTGTCTGTCTAGGTTCGAATCCTGGTGGGACAACAAAAACAAGCCCTTGCAGGGCTTATTTTTTACTCGGTTATGATTAAAGAAATCGTAGAATGAATATTTTAAGTTACAAGACGAGAAGCATCAACAAGGAATCCGCTGACAGAGAGTGGGTTATCATAGATGCAACAGATGCCGTAGTAGGACGTTTGGCAACACGCGCAGCCTTCATGTTGAGAGGCAAACACAAACCAACCTACACGCCGCACTCCGAATGTGGAGACCATGTCATTATTGTCAATGCTGAAAAAGTAAAATTTACAGGCAACAAAATGGAGGACAAAGAATACATACGCCACACCGGATACCCCGGCGGACAACGCTTTATTACAGCGGGCAAAGTATTGAAAAAGAAGCCATTGTTTATCGTAGAACACGCCATCAAAGGTATGCTACCGAAAAACAGATTAGGACGTTCATTGTTCCGCAATTTGCACGTTTATGCAGGCAACGAACACCCGCATCAGGCACAACAACCAAAAGAAATTAATCTTAATACAATTAAATAATGGAAGTAATTAATGCTCTTGGCAGAAGAAAAACTGCAATTGCACGCATTTACGTAACCGAAGGCAATGGAAGCATTACCATCAACGGCAGAGATTACAAAGACTATTTTTCCTTAGCAACATTACATTATGTTGTAAATCAACCGCTTTCAATAACAGGCACCGAAGGAAAATACGATATTAAAGTAAATCTGGACGGAGGCGGCATCACCGGTCAAGCCGAAGCACTCCGCTTGGCTATTTCACGTGCATTATGCGAAATTGACGCCGAATATCGTCCTGCGTTGAAAGCAAAAGGATTCCTGCGCCGCGACCCCCGTATGGTGGAACGCAAAAAACCCGGACAACCGAAAGCACGTAAAAGATTTCAATTTAGTAAACGTTAGTGTATTATACATACATTTATGTTTAGTATCTAAATCATTGGGATGCTTACAAAAAACGCCTACCCATTGATTGTGTTCATAGTAAGAATGTAAACATAAAAACAAAAAAAAATGACAAAAGTAACATTTGACGAACTTCTTGACGCAGGCGTTCATTTCGGACACCTCACAAGAAAATGGAATCCCGCGATGGCTCCCTATATCTTCATGGAGCGCAACGGAATCCACATTATTGATTTGCACAAAACCGTTGCCAAATTAGACGAAGCAACGGCAGCCCTTAAACAAGTGGCAAAATCAGGCAAAAGAATCCTTTTCGTAGCAACCAAAAAGCAAGCGAAAGACATCGTTGCAGAAGAGGTAAAAAGAACAGGAATGCCCTACGTAACAGAACGCTGGGCAGGAGGAATGCTCACCAACTTTATCACCATCCGTAAAGCCGTCAAGAAAATGGCAACGATAGATAAAATGATGGAAGACGCCTCATGGTCAAACTTTTCCAAAAGAGAACGCCTCCAAATCACCCGCGAACGCGCCAAACTGGAAAAAACGCTCGGCTCCATCTCCGATATGCGCTACCTCCCCTCAGCAATTTTCATTGTTGATATATGCAAAGAGCATATTGCCGTTCAAGAAGCACGCAAACTGGGTATCCCCACCTTTGCCATCACCGACACCAACTCCAACCCGAACCTGATTGACTTCCCGATTCCGGGCAACGACGACGCTTCAAGAGCCATTGAAATAGTCGTTAAAACCGCGTGCGACGCCATCATCGAAGGCTTGGAAGAACGTAAATTTGAACGCGAAAAAGACCCCGAAGGTGGTTCCGAAGATAGCGACGAAGATTTTGAAGACAAAATCGTTCGCACTGCCGAAGAAGAAGAGGAAGAAGGCTCGAAAAAAGGACGTCGCCCGCGTAAAAACGTAAGAGGTGCCGAAAAAGTAAAGATAGATTAATTGATTAACCTTATAAAAAAAGAAAGAAATGGCAAACATAACAGCACAAGATGTCAATAAACTCAGACACACCACCGGCTCCGGCATGATGGATTGTAAAAACGCACTCGTTGAAGCCGAAGGCGATTTTGAAAAAGCGATTGACATTCTACGTAAAAAAGGACAAAAGATAGCAGCAAAACGCTCCGACCGCGAAGCCAACCAAGGCGTTGTCATCGCAAAAACCACCGCCGACAACTCTTTCGGAGTTGTTGTTTTGTTGAGTTGTGAGACCGACTTTGTCGCTAAAAATGAAGAATTTGTGAACTTTGCAACGAAAATAACCGGTATCGCATTAACACAAAAACCGCACGATGTGGAAACATTGTTGGCACTCGCCATGGAAGACGGTCGCAGTATATGTGATAACATTACCGATATGATTGGAAAAATCGGCGAAAAAATCGAATTGGCAGCCTACGAATTTATCGAAGCACCCGTTGTATCAGCCTATATCCATTTGGGAAATAAATTAGGCACGTTGGTAGGATTGAACAAAAGCCTGCCCAACGCACCCGAGTGCGCCAAAGACCTCGCCATGCAAGTCGCCGCCATGAACCCCATCGCTATCAACCGTGAAACCATTGACCCTGCTTTGATAACCAGAGAAATGGAAATCGCGATTGACTTAGTGAAACAAGATCCCAAAAATTCAAACAAATCGGCTGAAATGCGGGAAAGAATTGCACAAGGAAAAATTGAAAAATTCATCAAAGAAAATACCCTGCTCAATCAAGAATTTATCAAAGACGGTAATGTAACCGTTGGCGAATACCTGAAAAAATTCGATAGCGAACTCGCCGCCATTGACTTTAAACGGGTGATGATCGGAGCATAAAACATCGAATTGTTTGTAATTATTGTAATATGTGGAACGCCTCAAAAAAATTTGAGGCGTTTTTTGATTTTTTTTCCATTTGTGTTTTAAAATATCATACCTTTGCGCACATAAAAATTTATCAAAAATATTAAATTATGAAGAAGTATTTGATTTTCAGTTTTATTTGGGGGATATTGTTTGTTAATGGCTTTTCACAGCAACCAAACTACCTCACTTTGCCTGTTTCACAGAATGTGGAATATAGACCATCTATCTCATTTTTCCATGAATCAAATTCAATTTTGGATACTCTTATAGCACTTCCCAAGCCAGACGCTATAACAGGAGGATTCACCTACATTCATCCAGTCTTGACCTTAACAGGCAGCAATGTTGGTATCGGTACCACTTTGCCCAAGCAGCGGCTTCATGTCAATGGGAACGGATTGCTTTCGGGGCAACTTGCCGTAGGAACCACAACCACCAACTTTCAGTCGTATCACGCACTCAAATTACTGCTGGGAAACCATTGGACTTTTTTCGATCTGACACGTGCCAAAATCTTGGGATACAACTGTCATTTTTGGGAACAAGATGAACAGGCCGGGCGTATTGATCGTACTCGCGCCTCATCAGCAATGATGATGAACCAAGATGGCTCAATAAATATCTGCACAGCCCCTGCAAGTTCTTCTCCAATAGCGTGGAACTATTTCACCATGTCTAATAACGGATATGTGGGTATTGGGACGAGGAGTCCGAGTGAAAGATTTCAGATTGGAAATATTTGGACATTTCACGACGGCGAAACAAAATACATTGGGCGAAATGTAACCTATACTTCGCTGGGCGATGCAAGAATTGAACAAGGGTTTGCAAGTATGATCAGATTCGATGACAGTGGTAGCATTACGCTTGGAACTGCCGGAAGCGATATAGCAGGTTCGCTGGTTGATATAGCAAGAAAAAACATCACCCTTGCTGCTAATGGCAATGTGGGGATCGGTACGACAAATACCCAAACATACAAACTTGCCGTAAAAGGTATTATCGGTGCAGAAAAAATAATATTGGAAAATACGGGTAATTGGCCCGATTATGTTTTTGAACCGGATTATAATTTGATGAGTATCGGAGAGTTGGAAGAGTTTATCAACGAAAATAAGCACTTGCCGAATATTCCGAATAAAGAAGATATTTCCAATATCGGACAAGATGTTGGAGAAATCAACCGTCTGTTGTTGGAAAAAATTGAAGAACTAACGCTGTACATTATTCAACAGCAGAAAGAGATTGACGAACTTAAAAGACGGTAGTTATGAGGACGTTACGAAATATAAGAAGTTACGAGTTACAAGTTACGAGTTACAAGTTACGTGTGGTGCTTGTTGTTGTATTTTGCGGCATAGTTTTTTTTGCTGACGCTCAAACGAAGTGGTCATACGACTACGATAATTCCGGCAACCGTATTAGCCGAACCATTATTATGCCGATGCTTACTCCGCCACCACAGGATAGCACGGAGACTATCATTGAAGATTGGGAAGAAGATATTGTTTCGGGCGTACAAAATTCGGAAACCGGAGATGAAAAATCGCAGGAGGTCTATACTGATGCCTTGTCGGAAACACAAATTTTGATCTATCCCAATCCAACGACGGGGTTGCTGACGGTAAAAATTTCCGACCTTCCACAGCATTCCGCCTCAAGTCTGACACTATTCGATATGCAGGGAAGGGTTATCGCACAAAAGCAACAACTGTCGAATGAAAACAAATTAGACGTCAGCGCACAGCCTGCCGGGACGTATATTATGCAGATTGCTATAGGTTCGGAGTTTACAAGTTGGAAGATTGTGAAACAATAACATCTATTAACAATGAAAAGATCAATAACAATCATCATATTAGCGACGATTTGTCAAACGTTGTTTGGACAAGGTGTTGTCGAGCATTGCACGGCGTGGTCAACAAGTGAATCACAAACGCAATCGCATACATCGAAAGTAAAGGTTGAACTGCAACGTGGTTTTTCGGTAAGTGGCGGCACAAACAGCAAATTTGTTTTCGGTTACGACGAGCATATCATTTGCCCCCTTAACGGAAATCACATCATCGATCCGAACAATCCAAATGAATTTAAGCACGATACCGGTTTGCCGGTGGGAGCCATAGCAGGATCCGCCGGCGTCAGTCCGACGGGATCAGCCACTTACACAATTCCCATTTTCGTTAGTCCGGGCATCAACGGCATGGAGCCGCAAATTTCGGTAAACTATAACAGTCATGGCGGCAATGGAATTTTGGGAATCGGATGGAGTTTAGGTGGGTTGTCGGCGATAAGTCTGTCGCCAAATTTAGCGTACAACGACGGTTTTTTTGAGGCAATAAAATTTGATGGCAGCACCCCCAAAGACCGTTATTTAGAACGCTATGCCCTTGACGGTAACCGACTTGTGGTTCAAAGCGACAATTCTTACCGCACCGAAATAGAGACATTTCAGAAAATTGATAAGGTTGACGGCGGCTTTAAATCCACGACCAAAGAGGGAATGATAATTCATTATGGGCGCTCTGCAAACTCGCGTATTATGTTGAACAGCAGCAAGATTCTGTCGTGGCTCATTGATAAAATCGAAGATGCAAACGGGAACTATATGGAGTATGAATATCAAGACAAGACCGGAGAGAAATTGATAAAAAGCATCAAATATACAGGGAATGGAAGTTTAGCACCATTTAACAGCATCGAGTTTTATTATGGAGGGCGAACCGATAAATCGAGCAGTTATGTAAGTGGAGTGAAATTTAATCAGACAGTTGTATTGGAAAAAATTAAAAGTTTTTGCGAAGGAGATCTTGTTAAAGAGTATCTGTTTAAGTATGTTGTTGATAATAAAATCATTACGCGGCTTGCCAAAATTGAAGAAAAAAGTGGTAGTGGAACAAAACTGAACTCTACGAATATTTCGTGGGGAGCGAAAGGAATAACAACGCCACTCAGTTCATTAGTGTCGAACGAATATTTTATCACTGAACATGTTACTCCCAAAATTAATGAACATTCTACTCCTCATCGTCATAATAAAGAACAAACCATGGTATATTACCTTTCGGGAGATTTTAACGGTGATGGATTTTTGGATTTTTGCTATATTTATAATTTTCGTCTTGAAGCGGGTCCAATAGCACATCTGCGCAAATATTATTCTTATTGCGGAACGTTTATAAACGATGGCAATGGTGGTTTTTTAGGTCCCTATACTCAGGAATTGAGCCATCCAAATTATAGTGAGCCGAATTGGTACACAGCTTGTTCCGGCGATTTTAATTATGACGGAAAAACAGAATTAACCATTATAAATTCGTATAATACACAAACTTTCCGTATGACATGGAACAACATCTCGAAGACTTGGGACAAAAACAAAATAGTTCCGGCAAAATCTGATCCAACCAATGACAACTATTATGCCGGTAATTTTACAGGTGATGGAAAAACTCAACAATTGCATATTTTAAAAGCAAAAACAGGTCTGGTGGGCTATATTGAATTTATTGAAATAAAAAATGGGAGTGGTACTACCGAATATCACACCTCAAAAAGGGTTCAAAGCCCCAATAAAGACCTATACTATTATCGTCCGATAATGACTGATTTTGACGGAGATGGGATAACGGATTTTATAGATATTATTGACAAAGATGGTTTATATGGAGTTTTTGAATATAATCCAAATGAAACAACAGAGAACATACAACTGATATATGAAATACCGGAAGATATAATAAAAGTTACCGGCAACAATAAGTTTCGAGTGGGCGACTTCAACGGAGACGGTAAAACAGATTTAATAGTTAAGAATAAAAATGATAAGAAAACATGGCAGATATACTTTTCAACCGGAAAAGAGTTTGTCTTCGGTGGAGCCATAGTCGCTGATAATGAAAAAGATATTACTGTTTGCGACATCAATGGAGATGGCAAAGATGATATTATTTTACAACCGAATAATAACAAAATAGTTTTATATTTATCGCAGGGAGATGGAACTTTTTATTCCGAAACCATTCCAATAACAAACTATAATAGTGCGTATGAAGATAATTATTCTTTTGGTTTTGGCGATTTTAATAATGACGGCGTCAATGGTATTCTTTTTGGAATGGAAGAACCCAACATCATTTACCGTTATAAAAACGACCTCACCAAACAAGTTGTATCCATCACCGACGGCATGAAGTGCGAAACCAAATTTGAATATTCGCCGCTCAACAAGGTTTCCTCAGAAAAAGCTAATATTGCAGGTGATATATATCCGCTGATGGGTCCGATGAAAGTCGTTACCAAACTTACCGAACCTACCGGATTAACGCCAGGAAATAACACAACAATTACTACTTATAAATACGACAAGGGCAAAATTCACATTACAGGTAAGGGGTTTTTAGGATTTGAAACAATTACTGCAAAAAATGAAAAAGCAAATATTCAAATGATAACCTTCAATGAGTTAAATCTAAATAAATATGTGATTTCAAACACCACCATAGACACAAAAACATTTGACGGAAGAACTGCCATTGCCAAGCAAAAAACAGAGTTTTTAGTCAAACAGATGACAACCTCGAATGCAAACTATCTTGCAATATTACCTAGAAAAACTATCGCTAATGATTATCTGCTACACACAGATAATTTCACCGAGACATCCTATAGTTATTTCGATGAAAACCAAACCAATGGAACATTTTATGGCAATCCATCAACCGTAACCACAAACAACTCAGGTATTTACTCCCAAAAAACCACTTATTTCGATTACTCTGCATCGGGAAGTTGGTGCCCATCGAAGCCCAAGAACATACAAACAACCCGAACACAAGATGGAACCGCCGGCACAAAAACAACCATCGTATATGACGGCAAAGGGCGCATACAAACCTCTATTACAAACGATTATCAAGAGTCGGGCGAAAAACCGTTAACCACCCGTTTCACTTACGACAATTTTGGAAATGTGCTGACAACATCGGCAAGTGGAATATATAACGAACAGAATCAAACACATACACGTACAAACAGTTTCCAGTATGAACACACAAAAGGCAGGTTTTTAATAAAAACGACCGATGCCGCAGGTTTAGAGGCAGTATATCAATATGATCCGAAATATGGCAACAAAACGTGGGAAAAAGACCCGCTTGGAAACAATGTTTTTTACGAATACAACAATTTCGGAATTTTGACAAAGATAAAAACACCGCTTGGAAACAGTTCTATTTCAAGGAGTTGGGAAGCCTCCGTTATCGCCAATAACGCTTTTACCGAAACCGTAACCACCGAAGGAAAGCCCACCACTCAAACATGGTACGACATTCTCGGCAGAGAGGTGAAATCGAAGATAACTCTCTATAATAAAGATAGTTACACAACAACCGAATACAACAACGATGGCACGGTTAAGCAAACAAGTTTGCCCTATTTCAATTCTGTAACCAATTGGAAAAGATATGCTTATGACGATTTTAAACGTCCGAAAACCATAACTGTCTTAGGATTGACGACCTCAATTTTATATCTAAACGGCTCTGTAAAAACCACTTACCCAGATGGTAACATAGAAACAAAAACACACAACAAAGCCGGACAAACCACATCGGTAGTTTCAAACAACGGAACCGTTGTCTATGCTTACAACGCCTTCGGCAACCCCAAAACTATCACCGCCGCCGACATCGTAACCACCATGGAATACGACAAATATGGCAATCAAACCAAACTCATAGACGCCAACGCCGGAACCATCAATTATCGCTACAACGCCTTCGGCGAACTCACCTACCAACAAGACGCCAAAAACAACATCTTCACCTTAATCTACAACAACAAAGGACAACTCACCCACAAAAACTGCAACAACGCCCAATTTTCAACCGTTTATACCTATTATATTAATGGTATGCTGCAAAAAGAGACCCTCGGCAACGGACACAGCAAAGAATATTTCTACAACGCCAAAGGACAACTCACCAAATTAGACGAAAAAATTGACGGCGACACCTACACCCATGAATACACCTACGACAACCGCGGCAATGTGCTAACCTACAAATACCCAAGCGGCTATACCATTACTAATGAATATGATACACACGGCTATAAAACCGGCGTCAAAGAAGGGAATACCTATATTTGGAGACTTCAAGGTAGCGATTATATCAATGAGATGGGACAGATAAAAGAATATCTGCTCGGACCAAACAACTTGAAAACGAAGTGGGAATATGACGGCAACTTTAACCTGACGGGCATCAACACTAAAACAGCCAATAATGCCACACTATTCGATTATGGTTATTTATTCGACCAGCCTACCGGCAACCTTATATGGCGCCAAGACAACACGAGATCCATGGGAGAAGACTTTTCCTACGATAACATGAACCGACTGGATACCATAAAAAGATATATTACCTTGACACACGTTACAAACTACCACCCCAACGGCAACATCGCCTTCAAACATCAAGCCGGTACTTACGCCTACACCGGCAATAAACCTCACGCTGTTACTGAAATCACAGACCATGTCGGCAACTCATTGATTAACAGTGAAGCACAATACTCCCCTGCCTATAACCCCTTCCAAAAAACATCTATCATCAACGAGGGTAATTATTTATATACCTTAGCCTACGGCACCGACCAACAGCGAAAGAAAACCGTTTTACAAAACGGTTTCAGCACCACCGAAACAAGAATTTACAGCGGACGCTACGAAAAAGAGACTACACTCGCAGGCACAAAAGAGTTTCACTATATCCCCACACCAAGTGGCACAGTAGCAGTAAATATTAGAATCGGCGGAAGCGGCACAACCTATTTCCTATTGAAAGACCATCTCGGCAGCATCATGAAAATCGTTACTGCCAGCGGCACCACCATCGAAGAGCGCAGTTTCGACGCTTGGGGCAATCATCGCAACCCCGCCGATTGGGGTTTATCTACTTTCAGTTCGCCACTCGGCATCAACCGTGGCTATACGGAACATGAGATGCTGCCG
>Ga0123353_10005826_pt1 | contig 16279 bp, 7 predicted proteins | sample TergutLab28metaG_3_FD_92763 | JGI IMG/M metagenome (GOLD analysis project Ga0123353, IMG submission 92763) | Labiotermes labralis P3 segment gut microbial communities from Petit-Saut dam, French Guiana - Lab288 P3 | ecosystem: Host-associated > Arthropoda: Insects > Digestive system > Gut ... | reverse complement strand
TCACAATTTGACGTTAAGGTGACCGTGCATCGTGATAAATTATCATAATAAAACCAACTAGATGCACTAATTTCTCAAACACCGTCCTGATCCTGCTCGCTAGCTGTCAGCAAACCTGTATGACATATACCATTGCTGTGTGCACAGTGAAAAACTCCTGATGATGGACGGAGGAACTGTCTGAAATATGTAGAGTTGTATTCCAAAAATAAATTTGAGAAACTAGTCCATCTAGTTGGTTTTATTATAAGACTTTATCACGATGCACGGTCACATGAAAATCCTACTCGATTGCAGTGAAACAAAAATAAGTATAATCTCTGTATATACTGTTGTACTGAAATAATACAATAATAAACGCATCTTCTCCTGTAAATTATTGTTAAATATTTGTTCAGAAAAAATATACAAGTCCGATAGGAAAGAATATCCGATTATGAGTGCTCCTACGTAGGAAACATAGGCTTTCGGCCCCCATATATCCGTATTTCTTGAGTTCCGTACAGACCACATGTTCCTAGATTGGTTCAGATGTAAAGTAGAGGAATTCTTCACAAGGGTGCGTGTTCATTTAATATCTGCAGTATTATCGGTTCATGAAATGGTATTAAGTGTTATCCCGGAAGATGACCAATAAGGCCGAAACATGTAGTAAAGTTGTGTAATAAATGTTTGTGAGCCACGAACTTGTACCTTGTTGATTATATCGTATAGTACAATTGAAGTACATGGTTAAATTTTATTACATAATCGTTGGTTTCGTGTTTCATTGCGATTACAGACGAGGATTGAGTTTCTTCTTCGTGTGGCACTTGATTAAATTTCGCTTTCTGTCTTGTTTATAGGTCTCTATAGCGAACGATACTAGATGCTAGACACCTCTACGTTATCGTCATTAAATAAACAAATCATCGGTCAATCTTACTGTCTACATGACACTCTTGTGCCTAATGTATATTACTTTTGTATGTGTAATTTATTTAACGATGTTGTGTTTTCAAATATTTGACAAGATAATGAACTGTACGGGTTGTATCAGGAGGAGGCATTGACGTAATTTAAGGTTTTACCCTGGTGTTGACCTAGCGTAAATAAAGAGAGCTCCTAGTTTTCTCGTGGTATTGTGTCCTGTCCTAGTCTGTAACCGGCAAACGACTGTCGAGGCCGCTGGCTCTAAGTACATCCGAAGGTAGTCTTTTCTTTCCTAGTCGAAAAGCAATGATGTGCCGGTAAATGGCGGGAGTTTTTCTGTACCGTCCGTGTCCCAAATCTTGTTTTATATGACTCCGAATTTTTATGTGCGCCTTACCCCCCATAATAGTTCACAACTGGTATGAAAAGTTTGGCCATAGATAGAAGGAAGAGAATACTTCCTTCCTGCCATAAATCGTTATGGAAATTGTTCGGTTAAGGAGAAGGGGGCTGATAAATTATCTGTGTTTTATTTTCCCAAGTTCGACGGGGTTTTGCGTCATATATCTTCTTCCGCCGAAATCACAATGTCCCTAACAGGGGCAGTTACAAAGGTACACGTTCAGGACACTTGGTTTCGCTCTGAGGCACGTGAATTGCCAGACACAGCGTGAGAGCTTGTGGGGTATAGATACCTATTGATTGTGAGTATATCCTAAAGTTGACAAGTTAAAATCGTGGTTTTGTACTCACCAGGTGCCTAGTTCATTTCCAATCAAAAGACACTTTCGTTATTAGGTTTTGTGTGTTCTTCCGGTAGAGCGCCCGAATTGTGCTTCACATCAGTCTACGGCAGCTCCTGTCCACATTCCAGTCCATTATGAACCAATCGTTCTAACTTTCGATATCGCACAATTAGAGCTAAGATTTACTGACTCCATGGATCTCAGTTCTTCTTAAGAAGCTGATATTTTCTCAGCTACTCAAAAAAATTCCCTGCCTTTTATGAAGACCAAAGTTTCATTACCGTATCACAACGGCCCCTCGCCCCAATTTTCCTTGTCACGAGCCACATGAACCCAATCTACGCCCTCGCAAACGATTTAATTAAGCTCCCTTTTAATATTGTACTTTTATCTACATGTAGGTCTACCAAGCTGTCTTTTTCCCTCACATTTCCCATTCAAATCCATATAAGCGTCTTCTGTCTGTTTCTTACACGTACCACATTCCCCATCCATCTTATTATTCTCGATCTGATCACCCAAACAATATTTGGTGAGGAGTACATATCATGAAGCTCCTCGATATGTAGTCTTCTTCACTCTCCTGTCACCTCGTCCCTCTTAGACCCAAATATCCTCCTCAGCACCTACTCTTGAATGCTCTCAGGCTACTTGTTTCCCTCAATGTTAGCGACCAAATTCCACACCCATACAAAACAAGACGAAGTATTAGAGTTCTTTATCTTAATCTTTATGTTTTGGATAGTAAACTGAAAGATTCAAGATTCTGCACTAAATGATGGATAATAAGCATTCCCTGACTTCAATCTGCTCTTAAGTCTGAGCTACTGATGGAGTTATTAAGCTTATCATAAATAAATAAATCTTTCGTTGATTTTTATCTATAATGTATCAACCGCTAGGTGGTGTCGAAAGACACAGTGATTGATGAATGATAAATGGGAAAGTATATGGAAGGAAGCTGTCGTGACAAATTCGGTGTATTATCTGTATAGCCTCGCGGATTGAGTGAGAAAGTCTACGAAGGACCTCTTGTCAGAATACTTGCTGTAGTCACCCAGATTCGAACAGGTGGAGCTTGCAAACAACAATCCTTATCTTCACCAACATTCTAACCTGTTCGGTAAATCGTGTTAAAGTAATTTGCTTTTGTATACGCACAGGGGCATACAACGGAAATATCAGCCCCACTTCTCGACAATAGCAGAGAACTTTCAAGTAACTTGTACAGTACTAGGATTTGCCCGAAGTAATTCTTCAAAAACAACTTTTTTTATCGTTGCACCGTGCTTTCTGTAGTTTATTTAATTAATACACCAGCAAATGCATATATATTCATTTAATGATCTAAAGTTCAAATTAAAACCCTTAAAACGCTCCTACATGTTTCGATTATACGATCATCCTCAGGGAGCGTACATTGTTCCTTGCTACAGTTACAGTTTAAAACACTCAGTGATTTACATCGTTACGTTGAGTTGGTGCTGTGGCAGCATGTCGTGTGTATTGTGAGAGTCGTATACTGTTCAGATTGAGCCTGGCTATATGGATGTGCATTGTGCGACGTATAGCATGAGACTGTGCTATGGGTCACATCTGAACAGTATACGACTCACACAGTACACAAGACATGCTGCCACAGCTCCAACTCAACGTAACGATGTAAATCACTGAGTGTTTTAAAACTATAACTTTAGCAAGGAACAATGTATGCTCCCTGAGGATGATGGTATGATCGAAACATGTAGGAGCATTTGAAGTGTTGTAATGTGAATTTTAGATAATTAAATGAATATATGTGCATTTGTTGGTGTATTAATTAAATAAACCACTTTTTTGTTTATGTTCGTCATTCAAAAATTTCAAAGGCACAGACCTGGGTTTCTCCATGTTAAGAATATAAAACAGTTAGCAGGACTGTTTACATTTTGTGATATTTGTTTGTCGTCTGGTGCTGCGCCCCGGAACCAGGACTGATACGTACATTATAGTGCCATATGCACATAACATTACCACGTTATGCACATCTATGAACACATTGCCTGTGTTACTCAGAACAAATATTGTCTTAACATCGTGAATAGGAAGCCGCAGAAATGGGACGTTATATGAATGTCAAGTGTAGTAAAGTTCCGTCACTCCTCATGTTTCTGTGCCACGTTACCTCAGGCGTGTCTGCAATTAGTGGTGAAGCAGACAACTAATGTGCAAGACGAGACTGTACACAACTTCTAAATTCTTTCACACTGACATAAATAAATCACGTTTTTATTCATCGTTTATTATTTTTTGACTTGTTTTTCATTTAGCGCGGTAATTAAAACATTTTTTTAGAGAATATTCTAAATTCATACCTATCCTAATAGTGGATTCCGTACATAGTAATTATTTACGTGTATTTGCTAGTGGGAATGGCTCCTGAAGGTGGCACTGGAAGTTTGCCGAAATATGAATAACGAGTTTGCTTTTTTGGTTTATTGAAATTGTTTGCATACTTCTGTATTACGTGATTTTATTACGTTGATATTGATTAACTATATAGGCGTTACGCATTTTACCCTGGCGCAACAGCTCCTAGTGGGTCAGATGCTTCACGATCATACTCAGACACACCATACTCGGTAGGATTTCTCTGGAAGATTGATCAGCCCGAGTCAGAGACCTCCGCCTGACAACACACAACACTCACAAGGGAAAGATATCCATGCCCCTGGCGGGATTCGAACCCGCAATCCCAGTGAACGAGTGGACGCAGACCCCGCGGCGAAGGGGATCGGCCTTTGTGGAAATAGCCTATTAAAACACATGGAAATTGCCATCTTATTGGCTACGAAACCGTACAGTTTAGTTAAATAATCACCGGGATCCGTCTGCTATACCACAGAGTCATGCATCAGAAGTTAGCAGTAATTTCCTAATCACGGCCTTTGGGACCTTCAAATATCAGATACTCATATATAAAAAAATCCAACGAGATGCAACAGTATGCAGTCTGATTTATTTTACTGCAAGATCACTCTACATGTTTGGGGTGTCCACCGCACCCATCATCAGGAGTACTAAAAACTGTAACCGCAGCTTCCGGTACAGGTCATAATATCGGTACACAAGAAACGAAGTCGACCCTGAATGGGGGGCCGCAACTTCCCTCAAAACTTCGATGAGTACCAGAATATGTACTTCTTATATTTGAAGACGTGTCCCTTCCTCAAAATGGATTTGAGAACCCCAAACATCGCAACCTACGCCGGTTTCAAAATGTCTGCCCTTTTCTTCGCCGTCTAAGATATTGTTAATTTTCTTGTTTATGCAGTAAACGCTGTGTTTAAATGGTGTAACCTGCATTTATAATATCACTTCTCAGTCACATCGTAATGAGAATCAGAATTTCCAATTTAAAATATCTTCACAAAACACGGGCTGTGTTTTCTATGAAGAATTCCCCGCTTTTCCTTTGGGCACTATTTACATCAGTCATCACTGTTTCGCCTAACTCTCCTACTGCTGCTGTTCCATGTTTTACAAAATTAGTTTCACTTGACGCTGTGACTTCTAACACTAAGTCCGTCTCTGACTATCGAATGAAATTCTCACAGCGAGAAATTGCGTTTTGAAACACGTAATTTTTATGTCATGTTTCCTTTGTCGAATGTAAAGTTGTCTTACAGTAGGGACTTGTTGCCTATGGCCAAAGTTCGCCCCACTTTGCACATTGTTACAGTGTCTATATTACGTATTCCGTTCGTTATTTCGTATCCACATGCACAATAAACCTCTTGCGACCAATGTATTTGTACGTGTTGTTTACCGATAGTATGGCACCTGACGTCATAATGACATGTTGCACGTACGGTTGGAATGAGTAGTGAATAAGAGGTTTTGTGACAAAACCAGAAGGAAAGGGACCAATTGAAATAAAAGTACATAAGTGGTGCGTCAGGAAGGTAATGACACACGGAATGCGTGGCTCGACAACTGGCAAAGCTGTAGCACACCTCAGACACCACCCAAGACATACATTCTTACTTGATCAGTGCAAGTTTCAACTCGATGGCATTAACATGTCTGATTTGACAGCGAGTTGTGTCAGTGTGTGTAGTAGTGACACGTTACGAAAATGGAGAAACGAAATCTCGAGCAGCGTTGCGCGATCAAAATTTGTGTCAAAATTAATGAAAACCCAAAAGAAACTTACGAAAAATTAAAAAAGGGCTTATGGAGAGCATGCTGTATCAAGGACATAGGTTTTTAGGTGGCATAAAGCATTTTTAGATGGCCGTGAGAGTGTGGAAGATGAACCTCGTTCTGGAAGACCTTGCACGTCAAAAACGGACGAAAATGTGAGGGTATGTAGGATGATAATATTAAAATAGATCTTAAAGGAACAGCTTAGGAGGTCGTGGAATGGACTGATCTGCCTCAGGGTAGGGACAGTTGGCGGGATGTTACGTATGCGGGGATGGAACTTTGGGTTCCATAAAATGTGGGAAAATTCTTGACTAGCTTAGGACTCTCTTTGATGGATCGAGTGATTGAGTTAATGTGCGAAGTATTATTTTTATGTTCATACTGTGCATTTTGATTAACTAATATTCATTATTATAATACCAACAAATGCACTTTTAAATAGTATAAAATTAATATTAAAATTTCTACGACATGTTTCGGTGTTCTCACACCACTTCAGGGAGCTTACAAGTTGTGTCAGCTAAAGTTTTACCATAACGACATACTGCTCTATTTTATTTCAGCATTTTAACATTTTCATAACTTTAGCTGACTCAACTTGTAAGCTCCCTGAAGTGGTGTGAGAACACCGAAACATGTCGTAGAAATTTTAATATTAATTTTATACTAATTATATGTGCATTCGTTGGTATAATAATAAACTCTAAAGAGTAAACTAGTATTTATTTATCTCAGTATTTCATACCTCTACATGTTTCGAGCACATGTGCTCGAAACATGTAGATGCATTAAATAAAACTTACTGTGAAACAAATTTTGTGCATCAAGTTGGTTAAATACTGAGATAAATATACTGAGATGCACGGTCAGCAAAACGTCAAAATTAATATGTATTTATTTAGCACAGTGATAATGTCGTCTTGGTCTTCAGCCACAGTGCTCGGTAACCGAAAGAAAAGTGTTTCCCATTCACCCTACGCTTGCCACTGGCACCCTGACAGAGACCCACACATTCCTTTCCGCTCCTTCTACACATCTATTACTATTGATTCACTCAAAGCCCTGCACCTGTTTACTCTGACCCTACAGTTCCTCCATACGTCTCTTGTTTCCATTAGGCTTTGGCTTTGAATGTGAAAGCAAATGGGTCCTCAGATGCGTTACTAACTTCTACCAAATTATGCGGCGTCACATACTCAATCAGCAGTAATTCTCACAGTCACTGCTTTCATAACCTCAGATCTCATAACGATGACTGATTTGCTTAGCAACTGAACAACTATCAGATGGCCGACACAAATACTGTAATTTAGGATCCATTTATTCATGGACAGATATATTGTTTGAAAAAAAATGTTTCCCACATTTCCACCATAAGGTCATCAGCAAAGTTTGAAAGACTTTGTTTCAGAACTGTGTTCAGTGACTGCCGGTGTGTTTGTACAAGAGAACCTGCCCTAAGCCTAAGATTAATCTGGGCCAAGCTGCTCAAATACAGACAAATCGGTCTCCACGAAATAATGTGGAATGGCAACTTGATGCTACAAGGTAATTTTATTGGTATATTCTTAGCTCGACATGTTTCGGCTACATACGCCCATCATCAGGAGCATTAGATGTTGAGTTACAACATATGGTTTTCTGCACCGAGTTTTTGGATGGTTGGTGGTCTTGAGAGCCATGCATGGCACCATCTGCACCGTACACACGACCTACGCAGCGGCTCTCAAGACCACCACCCATCCAAAAACTCGGTGCAGAAAACCATATGCTGCAACTCAACATCTAATGCTCCCGATGATGGGCGTATGTACCCGAAACATATTGAGCTAAGAATACTTTAATAAAACTACCTTGTTGTATCAAGTTGGCATTCCACATCATTTTATGAGGAAGATGCACGGTCAAACAACCCTCAAATCTGTCTCCAACTCGCTGAAGCGTCCAATTGCAGATATAGAACTCCAGATATCTGTTGAAGTAAGAGAGAGACTTTACAGTGTTACACATCGTGTATATATTTAGGCAGAAGCAGTCGTATACTGACACACCTTGTAAGGTATAAAGAGAGCTGGCGGATTGGGTTACACTCATGATAAGTACCGGTGGCGGGCACTTGTCATTGCGATAATGCACCTTCGGGTTCCACACATTGCGGGGAATTTCTTGGCTAGCTGAGAACTGGGTAGCTTCTTAGGAAGGACTCTGCTCCACGGAGTAAGTAAGTAAGTAAGTAAGTAAATATTAAATATGATGAATAAGTTACTCTCCGCTTCGTAGGAAATCACCTGTGCATCATGAAATAGGAAAGGTGTGAACGTAAGGAATGCATAAAATTTATGCATATATTTTACGTGCAACGTGTATTTAAATTCCGCTATGTTATTTGCACGACATTTTGGTGGCGCAGTGTTACTTGGAAAGACATCTCGTGTAACACTGTCGTTACTTTATTTTAATTCGTCGCACTGTAAGCAGCTCAGAGTGTGCGCGCTGACAGGTTCGAATGATTGGATGGCAGTGAGTGAGGAATTGGATGGTATGTGACAGGAAGTGATTTTAGCCTGATTTTAAGGATTTGTTGTCGTATTTTCCCAGTGTAACTGAGAAAAATAACGGAAACGCACGGCAGGGTAGTGGATGTTGGCGAATTCTTGGTACCTGTCATAACCCTGCCGCCTGATTCTACGCTCTAATACCTGTATACCTGTCAGAAACACTGTTGTCTGGTTCTTCTCCTTTTAGAAACACTGCCGCCTGATTCTACTCCGTAATATCTGTTAGAAACACTACAGCGTGATTAAAATTTTCTAATAAACAAGCTGTATGTATAATCATTTGAAGAATACAGTGCATGTACAGTACACACTTCATTCTACTCTAAGAATACTTTACAACTTTCTAGTGATTTTTAGACAGTAACGGTCCTTATCTTCCAATCTAGCTATGGCAGAGGCACTGTGTGTTCGCTGTGAGAGAGGAAATCATTTTCATTAAATAGGTGGGTGGATTTATTATTGGAAATTCGTGCTTCTAAGTGTCAAGCTGCAGTTTGCTTTGATTAGCTTTTTCTGTCTTGTTTCGGTCCTGAAACAAAATATCCTTATGAAGACCAGCCGTCTGGGGTATGACGCCGTGTTGTTAGATGCTCCACATCTCCCGTCCCTTATTACCGCTACGGCTGTTCACCAACCCCTCTCTTTTCCTACATAATGTGACCAAATCTCCCACCAAACTTTCCTCCTCCGACTGAGTTGAAGGTAGAGCAACACGCTTCTATGAAACGTCAGCAACAAATGGCCAACCAACAAGATTCATATCCCAGAAGACTAATGATAATAATCAACAAAGCGGTGATAACCTCAATTCACAAAGAATGTCCTTAACTAAGTAGGTCTAGAAGCCATGCAGTACTTCAGAGAGTAACGTTGGTCTTATTCTTTGAGAAAAGAATGAATATATTTGTTTAATTTTCAGACCTTTGACTCACAGATAAATTGCTGCTTACTTATGGAATGCGATGTTTAGGTGTGGTATTACGGCCAGAAAAAATACCACTAACATAGCCCCGTAAGTTTGACATGGACATTATTGAGGGCTTCGAGAATATTCTGCGTATTGTATGAATAGTAACGCAACTTTACCGAACAAATTGGTGTTGTGTATACTTGAATCCGGCTCTGATCGTTATTCAGGTTGCACATTTATTGTCAGAATCTAGAAAATAGACTTTTATTGAAAGTCGCTGTTACAAACATTACGCACTTCTATTTTTTTGATGTGCACGGAGACAAAAAGAAACTGAATAATTTGTGAATTCTTGTATATTACAGAGTTTTAAAAACCAAAACCCACTGAATTTTTATTCTGTGAGGTCGCTAGGCTACGGAATGTTCGACTGGAGATTCGGTGTTTGAATCCCGGCAGGGAAGATAGCCTTCTCTTCGGCCTAGCGTCGAGCCGGTGTTGCTGTCCACCCCTCAGGCCTAGCCGGTGCTAGTTTCCGCCCAGCTTGCTATCAAATAGGTTTCGAAAATAATCTTTTCTCATAGATGAAGCGGGCAGGACGATGACCTCGACATTCAGCTACCTCCTTTGTCGACGTTGAAATATGTGGAAATGTACCGCCAATTCCCCATACCACATCATGGAATGTTAATTAAGTACAGATATAGATTCCTTTCTTTAACTTCTATTGAGATCATCTGAGGCGTGTTTTGTAACTGAATTGGCAAATTAAATAAACTTTTAAGCATTAGAACTATAATATAGGACATCTGCCTATTGTAAGAGCTTGAATAAGAGACAGATGTTCAGTTCGATCGCTTTTTGTATTCCACATAGCTGGACAGTTGAACAGAAGCCAGTGTGAAAGATGACCGTCCGTTGGCAGTGAACAGAGCGTCCCCTTGCGCCTTAGGCAACTGCTCCGACTTTCTAGTATGGCGAGTTTCCATAGCCGTCAGGCGAGAATCTATGTCGATTGAGAACATCTGGCTGTTCACACGCAAAAGAAGAGAGTGTGAAGAACACAGCTTCAGGCTTACGAGTTGGCTGTTTAGAAAAATGGTATGACACTTGAGGAAATTGGGAGGGATTTCAGCAAAACTTTGTTCTGTTTTGTTTTGAGTGGGTTCCATATTCACACACAATTATTTATTTTGTGTGACCAAGCCTAGAACACTCGTACGTGCTGCCCTGTCTAAAGTATGGATTATGAAGTTTCCTTACAAAACAATACATTATTAGCAGTGTTTAGTTTAGTTGCATGTTATTGCACGAAAGTATTACTGTTGGTGTGTGGTTACTGATTGGAGAAACTGTGTAAAGTACATGAGACCGTGTCGTTTGGTAGCCATTTACCTCTCTACTAAACTGTACAGTGGCACATCTCAGAAGACCTAGTCTTCATATTAACCTGGGTGAGGTAAAGCAATCCCGTTACCGGCCTGGGGTGACCCAGAGGGTTCCAGGAAGTTAAGGTTCCCAGATTTCATGCTGGTGGTAAGGTTGTCAGCCTTACGCACCGGCCTTCTTTACCCCTAGGAAATGCTCCTGGTACTCATTTCTGTTAGAGGCTGAGTCGACCCCATGGCCATTGTGCGATCGGATCAATGAAAAATTCCAATGACACCAGCAGGGATCGACTTTCCGATTTGTAGCACAGCACCTTAACCACTGTGCTACCGCGGTTCCCTATTAACCTTGATGAGAACGTCTAATAACGTAGCAGTTAGAAAGGGACTATAATTTTAAAAGGCTGTTCATAACCGTAGTTGTATGATGTTAATGAGCCAGTTGAAGACTTTCTCGTCATACTTAAGTCACTCAGAGCATACAGCGGGGATGCTTTCTGAGAAGTAACGGCACTTAACAGGATCATGTTATTGCCTGTCTCTTGGCATATCTGGCTTGGTTTATTTATTTGCCATAAAGCAGGCTATAATAATTATATTTAGGTATTTTGTATATGAACAGAATTGCCACTAATCCCTGTTGAGATGTAATCCTCATTACGACTCTGCATGTCCTTGTTCTTACGGATTCCACTGTGTCATCACAGTAAAAATAAAAGCCCGTCACTGCATCTCGTCCTGACTAAACACATTCAAATTCGAATCTTAGAAGTAATTTAAATTTTGGTCTTCACGAGTTCATACAGTGTGAAGTCTTTTGGGCATTAACAAGCATTTTGAAACAACCTGCTACCTTCTGAAGACAGAAGCAGCATATTTCTGTCTACCGTTACCAGACTGCAAGGTGTCACTAGCAGAACGTGACACAATTATACATTGCCACAAATAATCTCAGCTATGTATTAATAATTGTCCAACAAGATGCAACACAAAACACTTTTTATTATTATGCAAGTTCACTCTACATGTTTCGGGTGTCAACTACACCCATCGTCAGGAGTACAAAAAACTGTAACTACCTGCAGCTACCTCCCTCCAACGTGGCCAAGCTAGCTTGGCCACGTTGGAGGGAGGTAGCTGCACAAAAAATATGACCAGTACCGGAGGCTGTAGTTACAGTTTTGTGTACTTCTGTTGATGAGTGTGGTTGACACCCGAAACATGTAGAGTGAACTTGCAGAATAATAAATAGACTGCTTTGTGTTGCATCTCGTTGGACAATTATTAATGTAGATCAACGATGCACGGAACCATAAACACATGTCAGCTTTTTGGTGCCTAGAATTTTGCGGTCGCTTCTGGAGCTTTGGGAAATTTGTGCGTCCCTAGTCTTGGATGTGATGCAATGTACTTTGTTGCATAGATGTTATGTTTCAGAACAGCCAACTACCTCAGTGATTAATTGGAAAATTTTACAGCCATCTATCAAATTACATGTCGTCCCATCTGGCAATGTTGATGCTCACGACTTTGAGGAAATCATCGTGCACACACACACACACACACACACACACACACAGTTTGAGTGATTACCATATATCACTCATGAAACAGGAATTTGTCGTAACCCACTTACACGCAATTTTACAGGAGACGGAAAAAACTTGACAGGTCGTCTATAGACAAACACTTAAGCATTTTTTTTACAAAAATACGGCGTGTAAAGACAAGCAATTGTTTTTTTTTTGGCTACAACATTTTGGCAGAAGGTGTATTTGTAACCCAACTGTGTGGTAATGAGGGAATCTCAGTTTGAAGAATTGTATGGGTTGTGACAAACCGTCATTTCATGAGCGAAATATTCTTACATGTGAGATTAACATTTTAAGCCTTGATCCGGAAACATGCCGTCCATCATAACTCAAAATGGCAATTATATGTACAGCCCAGCAGTTAATACATAAGAGTGTAAGTTTTGCCGAGTGAGAATATTTATGTTTCTTGCGGCTTCCACAAAAAAAACAAAAAGCAGGATCAGGACTTCCTTCCTGATCCTGCTCTCAGGCTCTCAGCAAACCTGTATGACATATACCAATGCTGCGTGTACAGTGAAAAACTCCTGATAACGGACAGAGGAAGTTTCCGAAACATGTAGAGTTTTATTCCAAAAATAAATTTGGGAAATTAGTGCTTCTGGTTGGTTTTATTATAGAAGGAAGGAAACTGGGTTTACTGTTAGGTAGGCACTAAATTTTTAAATATTTTAGGTGAAATTCGCGTTTCAAGATTTTGGCCTTTGCAGGGAAATACCGCCTTGCTGCTTTAAAACGTTAGTAACAATAGCGTAATAGACCAAGTGTCGGAAGGGTAAGGGATCTCTCTTTGCCGACAGGGACCAGAGACATATCTTTTCCAGAGCGCCCGTACAGGGCCTGCAGCACACGTACTATTCACTGAGTACCTAGTGGACCGGTATAGCGACTTGCTACGGGCTGCACGGTCCGGGGATAGAATGCCGGTGCAGGCGACATTTTCCGCACCCGTCCAGACCGGCCCTGGGGCCCCACCAACCTACTGTAAAATGAGTACCGGGTCTGTATCGCGGGGGTAAAGCAGACGGTGCGCGGTGTTGACCACCGAACCCAATCCAGCACCGAGACTGAAGAAAGAAAAGAACTCTACCTCTACTCCCACTTTCTACCTTCATGGCCTGTTCTATATTGAACATTACCTTTTACCTGTTTCTTTATCTAGAACTCTTTCCCAGGTGCAAAATGGCCGACGCGTAAATGCGACCACTCGTTTCCGCGTAATGCCAGAGTTAAGGAAGAATTAAGCTATGCTTTCTTCATGAACTGCTGAGAGGCACTTTGTCTCAGTACCTTAAAGCTGCCTAGTATGACATTTCCATCCGCTACGTAACTTGCGTTCTCGTGAGGCAAACAGTGAGAGTTTAACACTGTGCAGACAGCCCGGTATAAACGGATTTGCGAGCAGTGCTGAGACAGTGTTTTGGAGTGGCGGGATGTGGTATTGGCTTTCTGATTTCTAGCAAATCCACAGAGAAATTTGCAGACATTATGCAGCCTCTTCATGATACGGTGAACAAAACAGAATTACAAACGGAATTTGATTAGGAATCTAAAGTTAAACCGAAGCGCTGTGAACTGTTGCACGATAAGGGGCGATTGCATTAATTCTGAAAGTTCAAACCGTTCCGTGTTCACAGCAGCAGTCAGCTGGAAACAAAGAGAAAGATTGGGCGACCGTGTTCATTGGGTGTGTGGGTAAGATTCTGTGCGTTTTTATTGTTATTATTATTGTTTACTCTAATTGCTATATAATTACTTGCTTACTCCATGGAGCAAAGTCCTTCTTGAGAAGCTAATAGGTGTTCACCTAGTCAAGAAATTCCCTGCATTTTATGGAACCCGAAGATTCATCACCGCATTCACAAGTTCCCGCCACCCATCCATATTATGAGCCAGCTAGATCCAGTCCATACCCCCACATCCCACTTCCTGAAGATCCGTCTTTGTATTATCCTCCCACCTACGCCTGAGTCTCCCAAGTGGTCTGTTTCCTGCAGGTTTCCCCCCAAAACCCTCTATACGCCTTTCCTCTCCCCCATAGGTGCTAAATGCCCCGCCAATCTCACTCTTCTCGATTTTATCACCCGTACAAAGTAATTGTTATATAAAATGTCGAAACATGTTAATGCTAATGACTTAGTCACGTTCTGTACCGAGTATCTACGCTCTTGTTGTAGTAAACTGAGACGTAGAAGTGTTTGAGGAGAGCGGCTAATATGGGCTGGGTATTCGCCTTGCGAGGGTGTGTGACTCAGCGACTACTAACTGTGCAGATATGTCACATCTAGTGACTGTGCCAACGCCAAGTATTCTGGCGACCAATATATTCGGAATTGGTATTTTTCACTGATATCTTGTGCCATATATCGGGTACGAACCTCACACCCCGCGCTCCATTTTTGCGTCTCCCTTCCCCACTACCTCACGGCGCAAGTATTATTTTACCTGAACTGGACCGTAATTACAACTATTAGAGTTATTGCAAAGCCTCTTTAAAACATTTTGTTGTATTACACACCTGCTACCGGTAAAGGGTATAATTCCATTAAAACAGCTAGTCACTTCGCAGATTAAAGAGGCATTTTATTTGAAATGCTTAATGGAGATGAGTACGGTGACTGGGTACTGCATGCAGCAAATTGTCATGCCATGCAGCTGTAAACTTTCCGACAGTAAACATTAGAATGATGGGTCGTTTAACAATTAGTGTATTTATTTGCTATATTAACGAGGCATTTATTTAAAGTGTTCAGTGTAAAGAAAAACTGAATTTGACGTTCAGGTGACCGTGCATCATGATGAATTATCATAATAAAACCAACTAGATGTATTAATTTCTCAAATTTATTTTTGGAACGATATCTTACATGTTTCGGACAGTTCCTCTGTCCACCATCAGGAGTTTTTCACTGTACACACAGCAATGGTCTATGTCATACAGGTTTGCTGACAGCTTGCGAGCAGGATCAGGACGGTGTTTGAGAAATTAGTGCATCTAGTTGGTTTTATTATGATAATTTATCACGATGCACGGTCACCTTAACGTCAAATTGTGAGCAATTCCGTCCTGATCCTACTCGCAAGCTGTCAGCAAACCTGTATGACATATACCATTACTGTGTGTACAATGGAAATCTCCTGATGATGGACAGAGGAACTGTCCGAAACATGTAGGGTTTAATTCCAAAAATAAATTTGAGAATTTAATGCATCTAGTTGGTTTTATTATGAGAAGAGGAAAAATGAATATTATATCAACTTACTTTATGCCAGAACCTGTTCTGCATTACGCCGTGGAAGAGGCCCACTCTAATTATTTGAATGAGAAATTATGCGAAATGTTATGGCCATTTATTTAATGCAATAATGATCCGGGTCATTGTTCTATGAAATAATTATTCACAGTGTTTAATACTACGTGATTTGATGCCTTAAATAATGCTGTTTTCTTGCTGTATGAAATAACCGCCGAGAGTGCTGAAAGCTTCGTCTGGAAACACTTCAGCCTCCCTTTTTCAATTTTGTGTAATATAATTACGTGTTCTGCCAGTCAGAGACTTACACGCTCCAACGGTGACAAGCTGAGTTCTGTTTGTATGGATGCCGACAGATACTACGCCTTTAAGATTTCGATTTCATTGGCGACGCTTAAAGAAACATGTCTGTCTGTCTGTCTGCCTGTCTGTCTGTCTGTACCGGAGACAGTCAGTTCCAGTTGTTCCATTTTGCTTGATTTGTTGAACCACATTTGGTAGTCATTAAATTGTTATACTTTGTGTGACACTGTTGTCGGTAACACAGACCGCCATGTTTTTTTTGTGTTAACGGAGCAAGGATGGTTGATATGTTGTGGTGCGTTCAGGTTGTAAGGTCTCCTAATTTTTTTCTCGGGAATGGAAGTAGGTAGAAACGTTAAAGTTGTTGGAGATGACGTGGCAGTTCTTTAGGTTGGGTGAGACCAAATGGCAACACTGTCCTACCCGTT
>Ga0123353_10005825_pt1 | contig 16284 bp, 19 predicted proteins | sample TergutLab28metaG_3_FD_92763 | JGI IMG/M metagenome (GOLD analysis project Ga0123353, IMG submission 92763) | Labiotermes labralis P3 segment gut microbial communities from Petit-Saut dam, French Guiana - Lab288 P3 | ecosystem: Host-associated > Arthropoda: Insects > Digestive system > Gut ... | reverse complement strand
GTCCCGAAGGTATCGACACAAAATTTGCGTTGGCAGAGGCGATGACTGCGCGTTCTGCATTTTCATTTTTACCAAAGCCGGAATGGAGCGTAGCGCAATGACGGTTAGCGTTGTTCCGTCATTCCACTTCGTTTCATTCCGGCTTTTGTTCATTAACAATCGTCAGCAAATTTCCTGACGCTTTCGCACATGCCATGTGTTACACTCTCGTTTGAAAATTGAAATACGAAAGCGAATTGGCATGGACTAGGGACAGCCCCTTGTGAAGTGCTAGGTTGCGGGCAGGGTTTTGTGCGTTGTACCTCCGCAATTCTGTAAACAATGTGTGAGCGCGGCGATCAGCAAAGAGCCGTAAAGTTTGTGATGCTTTTTCCTATCATAAACCCTTTGTCCGAGTGCGCCGACACAGTCGGCGGCTCTCCAGAAAAGCGTCCGAGTGAAAACGCAGGCAATGGGGTCAAAGAATTTCATTCAATTTCATGTCATTTCGGTTTTCGTTTCAATTTTCATTTTTCATTCAAATCTGAAACGATGGCTCGCCGACAAGAAAATTCTCTGCTCTGCCCATTATAAAAACGACAAGCCCATTCGGGAAGCCGCAAAAATACTCGGCATCAGCAAGCCCCATTTTTTGCCTCTGGTCAAAGAAAGAAAAATCCGAACCGTCAAAATCGGGCGGCGGATTTTGGTGTCCGTCCAATCGCTTCGTGACTTTGTGGACGGCAGAGACGAACCACGCAATTCGGAGGAAAATGCCGCCGAATTGCAGGGGAAAAAAGAATAGAAAAAGACATTGTAACCCACGCCACCCCCTTGCTATCCGCCGACGATAGGGTAACATCGTCAGTGGAAATTGCGTGGGTTGCCGAAAGAAAGGAGAATAATCAAATGGCAACACTCACAGTTGACTGGCGAGCCGACAAGGTCGTCGCCAGTAAAAATGAACACAGTAATATCCAATGGTGCGAAAATCGTCGCCGCTACACCATCTATTGCGATGTGCATCGGAACTGCAACAGTTGCGGTGGTCGGACGTGCATGCGAATGAGTCGGAGCAACGAAGTGGATCGGGAGTTTGGTTCGATTAAGGAGAGCCTTTGGATAGGACACTCGGAGCGAGTGAAGAAAGACCATTACTACCGTATAGAACATCAATGATTCGTTTCTTGTTTTCCTTACTGATCTGTTGTGCCGTTGCCGTTTCGACTGCTCATGGTCAACAGGTTGCACTCGATCTCGATGGTCTCGAAGAGACCGTCACCACCGTGATGCAATCCGACCTGGCACCGATTCCCGAACAATCGCAACCACAGGCGGAAACCGTACCGGTACAGCCAAAACAGAAAACAACATTTTGGATGCTCATAAGGTATAGCGGACTCGTCGGTTTCACGATTATTCTGCTGTCGTTGATTGCGGTTGCCTTGATGATTGAACATGCTCTTTCTCTCCGGCGGACAATTCTCATGCCGCCGAACTTCGCCGATGATGTGTTGAAATTGCTCACACAAGGTCAGTCCCAGGCAGCATTGCAGAAATGTCAGAATGATCCGAGTGCGCTAGCACAAATTCTGTATGCCGGTCTGTCGCAGTACGAATTCGGTTGGGAGTCCATCGAAAAATCGGCAGAAGAAGCAACGGCATCAGAAGCGTCCCGATTGTACCGGAAGGTCGAGTACCTGAATATGATCGGAAACATTGCTCCGATGATAGGTTTGCTCGGTACGGTTGTCGGAATGGTCATCGCTTTTCAGCAGATGGCGGAATCGGCAGGTTACGGTCACGCCGCCGATCTTGCCGAAGGAATTTATCTGGCATTGGTCACGACTATCCAAGGATTGCTCGTGGCGATTCCTTGTTTAGCGGCGCATTCTCTCTTCGGCAACAGAATTGCGACGCTGATAACTGAAACGACGCTCGTTGCCGAACACGTCTTGCAACCCATCAGGAAGAATCTGTCGCGAAAGCGAAGCGGTGTACCATCGTAATCATTCAAGAGAGCGGTTCTTGCGAACGTTCCCGAAACCGCCTGCCGGTTTGACGCTCTTCGTTTAACATTGCCGTCAGCGTTGCTGCGGCATCGGCAATCGGAACCATCCTCGATTCCTTTTCCCAACGCCACTTGATTTCGACATTCCCGTCGGCAAGTCCCTTTTCGCCGATCACGATCCGCAACGGAAAGCCAATCAAATCGGCATCCTTGAATTTCACCCCCGCCCGTTGATCCCGGTCATCGACGAGACAATCAATTCCCCGCTCCTCCAATTCGTCGTGCAACGTCTGAGCAAGTTCCATTGTTTTTTCATCGGTAATCTTCATCGGACAGATCACCACTTCATACGGAGCAAGATTCACCGGAAAAATAATGCCCGATTCGTCGTAAGACGTTTCGATCAGTCCCGCCACGATGCGGTTCACGCCGATTCCGTAACAGCCCATGATGATCGTCTTTTGGGTTTCGGCATCGTCCAAAAATTTGGCGTTCAAACATTCGGAATACTTTGTGCCGAGTTTGAAAACGTGTCCGACTTCGATAGCATTGCGAATCGTCAGTTTACTGGAACAGCGCGGACAGGGGTCGCCCTCCGCAGCGTTGCGAAAATCGTCAAATTTCGTCGGTGTATAATCGCGGTGCAGATTGACATTGACGAGATGCTTTTCGTGTTTGTTTGCCCCCGTTATGGCATTGACGGACTCCCAAATGGAATAGTCGGCGTAGATTGGAATCTGCTCTTTCAGTCCGACGGGACCCGCAAAGCCGACCGGCGCGCCTGTTACCTGCTCAATCGTTGCCGGATCGGCTAGTTCCAGTTTTTCCACTCCAAGCACTCGCCGGATTTTGTTCTCGTTGGCATCATGATCGCCGCGAATCAATACCGCAACAGGTTTATCGTCGGCAAGATAAATTAACGTTTTGATCAACTTTGTCGGCTTGACTTTGAGAAACTTGCAGACATGCTCGACGGTATGCGCACCCGGCGTGTCGAGTTCCGCCCTCTCCTTTACCGTGATACTGGCATCTATTGGTTTGTTGCCGCCGCCGATTTCCGCCTTTTCGGTGTTTGCAGCATAACCGCAGTCTTTGCAGTGGACGATCTTGTCCTCACCGTTCAGAGAAGGAATCATAAATTCGTGTGAAGCGTCGCCGCCGATGGGACCTGACTCCGCTTCGACCGGCAGAAACGGTAGTCCGCAACGGCTGAAAATTGTGCTATACGCTTCGTACATTTTTTTGTACGTTACATTGAGCGATTCGAGGGACGTGTGAAAACTATAAGCATCTTTCATAATGAATTCGCTGGTTCGCAACACACCGAATCTTGGACGCTCTTCGTTTCGGAACTTCGTTTGAATCTGGTAGAACGTGATAGGCAGTTGGCGATAACTGGTGACGAATCGGGAGACGATGTCAGTGATCTCTTCTTCGTGAGTGGGACACAAGACAACGGGAACTTTTTTTCCTCCTCGTTGCAAGTCTGTTTTAATGAGGACGTTTCCGAAGACATCGATTCGGTTTGTTCGTTCGTAGAGCGAGGCGGGACAGAGAGCGGTCAGGAGCAGTTCGACGGCACCGGTCTTATTCATTTCGGTGCGGACGATTTGGGTCGCTTTGTGAAGGGAGCGCAATCCGAGCGGAAGGTAGGAGTATGCCCCCGCCATGATTTGGGTGATGAGACCGGCACGAAGCATGAGAACATGGGAAGGAATTTCCGCTCCTTCCGGTGTCTCCTTCATGGTAGGAATCAGCGTTTTCGACCAATACATTCTCGATAAGAAAAGAGGAATACAATCGCATATTCTAACGAAAACGAGAGAAAAATCAATCGTCTCCCTCGCTTGCTTGCCGTCCACACCGATTACGTCATGTTGCCGGCTACTTTACTTCCGCCAACTTGATCCAACGTTTTTCAGCAGCACAGAGAAGTGCCGCCTCCAACACTCGCTGCGTTTGGTACGCATCATTGAAGTCCGGCAGCGGTACCGTCGGTGTCTTGCCTGCCAGTTTCAGCAAAATGTCATACGCCATGCTCGTGAAGCAATGTTCGTAACCGATGATGTGAGCGTCGGGCCAATAATTGGCAACGTAAGGATGATCGGCACCATGCGTACACATGATCGTCGTCCAACCCTGTACACCGCGAGGACGAGTCGCATCGTAGTATTCGAGAGTGTTCATGCTCTCGAAGTTAAACTTGAGAGAACCCTTCGTGCCGTTGATTTCCCAGGCGTTGTCATTCTGATTCCCCGTCGCCTGCCGCGCCGCTTCGTAGGAACCGACCGCTCCGTTATTGTACTTGACGAGGAACAATACCGCGTCGTCCACCGTTACGTCGCCCATCTTTGTCTTGCCCGCATCTGCTTTGGCGTAACGCATTTGCTCGTCGGTAACGATTCCGCCGCCGGAATCTTGCTCGATAATTTTCCTCTGTTTGACAAAGGTTTCCGCAATCGCTCCGCAAACGGTGTCGATTTCCAAACCGCTCACGAATCGGGTCATGTCAACGATGTGTGCGTTCAAGTCGCCGTGGGCACCGCTTCCTGCCAGTTCCCTTTTGAACCGCCAGGCATACGGCACCGATTCGTCAGCCCAGTCTTGAAGATAGGTCGCACGAATGTGCCGGATTTCGCCGATGGCTCCCTGCTTGACGAGTTGATGAGCGAATGCGACGGCAGGAGCACGTCGGTAATTGAACCAAACGAAGGTATCGACTTTTGCCTTTTTAGCGGCTTCCGCCATTTCGCGGGCTTCGGTCAGCGTTGCGGAGATCGGTTTTTCGCATGCGACGGGCTTTCCAGCGGCGATGGCGGCTTGGGCAGGCGGTGCGTGCATGAAGTTAGGCGTTACGATGTCCACGAGTCCGATTTCGGGGGACTTTACGATTTTTTCCCAGTCGGTGGAAGCGTTTTTCCATCCCCATTTTGAGGCGAATTTGGGATCTTCGCCCGGCATCCCGGCGACGATATGCATGACTGGCGTGATCGGCGGATCAAAGAATTTTGCGACTTGTCCCCACGCATTCGAGTGAGAACGTCCCATGAACCCCTGCCCAATAAGGGCGACATTAATTGTGTCTGCCATAGTTTCTTCCTTTTTCTGTTGTAAAGTGACCAATAAACGAGCCGCCGCAAAGGCGAGTCCGCTTCCCATTGTAAAGGATAACCGAGGAAAATTCAAGTACATATGATAGAGGCGAGCGGCACCGGCGGGCTCTGTTTGACAACCGTCACGACACATTAAAACGGCATCGCCGTATTATCATTCCACGCTTTGGGAGAATCGTACAAAATCGTCTTCGCAACGTGCAAGGCGAGTTCGACATTGTACTGTCCCAATTCGACTTTTTCGGCAAGGACACGAGAGAGTGCCTTTTTTAACATCACCGCTTTGGCATACGACCATTCGATACAGTAGGCATCGGAAAAGAAACCGATCTGTTTGTTCAACGACACCATGTCAAGCCGTTCCGCAATGATCCGTGGAATGATTGCCGGAAAAAAATTGTGCCACCAAACGCCGCAAAGAGCGACATTTTGCAGTTCCCGGCAGAATGTACAAAAAGACTGGTTGGCGTGTGCTGACGATTCGAAAACCGTAAAACGGATTTCTGAATGCCGAGCCATCATGTCGGCAACCTGTGCCAGCGTGCGCTGCGAAATGCGGCTTCCCGTCTCAAACGGCAACGGGTCGGCGCAAATCGTGTACTGGAACGCCAACTTCGGACCGAATTTCTTTGCATATTCGGTGAGAAAAACTTCGTTGACATAAGCAGCGTAAATGCTCCGTTCCTTTTCACCGGCTTGGTCGCGCCGTTTCAAGGCGGCTTCAAACTCCGCTTCGGAGACCAACGTGTAATCGAGATCACTCGAAATGTGCGTGGCGTAGGAAACCGTCTGTTTCTTTGGGAAATTGTCCATGAACCAATGCACCGCATCATAGACATTGGCGGCATTTTGAAGCGTCTTTTTCGTTTTGGGACGATTTTCCATTCCGATAGGGGACGGTCCCGTCGCCGGCTCCCCCCATGTTTTTTCGAGTTCGTACAGTGCCGTGTCGAACTCGCCCCATTGAGCGCGGGTGAAAAAAGCCCACTCGACGGAATAATCGAGAATGTCGTCGTCCAAGCCTTCCCCGCGACGATTTGTTTCGGTAACGAAGCGTTCAATGAGACAACGTTTCATAATTTCGCGGTGCCAGTCTCGGTCATCGGCTCGTTCGCGGATCATGGCATCGAGGCGCTCCCAGTTGTCGAGCGTTACCGGTTCGTGCCAATCATAGAGGTCTGACAGAATGATACGGTTTCCCCAAGAGATTCCTGTGTTAACGACACGCGGGAGAAACGGAATTGCTTCTTTTAATCGAAAATGGGCTTCGGCTTTGTCGGGCCAATCGGGATACTGCGTCAGTCTCGCTCCAGAGGGACACCCTGCCGGATACAGATCGCTGACTCCCATATGGTAGAGGAGAATATCGTGCAATCCTCTTGCGGAGAGTTTCCCGCCGACGAGGTGCGTATGAAAATCGAACAGTTTCATTGCCGCTACCTGCGGTTCGATTTGCGCCAATGCTTTTCCAGTGTTCATGTCCTGTCTCTCCAAGGGTATGTCAAACCAAAAACGGTATCACCGAATACATTGTATCCCGTAGCGATAACCAAAACAAGAGAGTCGGCATCAGGCAATTTGCGTATAACGTGACCGCACTATTGGGTCTCTTGTCAAGGCTCTTTCCGTTTGGTAGAATGAACCGGTTGAAGTTTTTTCTCCTTAAGACAGATGCGACTTGTTACTCGCTCCGATTTTGACGGTTTGGTTTGCGGTATGGTCTTGAAAGAGGCAGGAATCATCGATTCCGCCCAATTCGTTCACCCCAAAGACCTGCAAGATGGGATTTTTCAAGCCGAGCCGACCGACGTGATTTGCAACGTTCCTTTCGTTCCCGGCTGCGGAATGTGGTTCGACCATCATACCAGCGAAGCCGAACGAGTCGGCTGGACCCCCGGCGTGCCCGGTGTCAGCAAAAAAGCCCCTTCCTGCGCAGGACTGGTCTATGATTTCTTCGGCGGAGAAGCAAAATATCCGCGTCTCAAAGATATGATCGCCGCCGCCAACAAGGTGGACTCCGGGCAACTCACACTGGAAGACATTAAAAATCCTCAAGGTTGGGTCCTCATCGGATTCCTGACCGATCCGCGCACCGGACTGGGACGATTCCACGATTTTCGTATTTCCAACTACAATCTGATGACGCAGTTCATCGACTATTTCCGCACATTGTCGCTGGACGAAATACTGGCGCATCCCGACGTGAAAGAGCGAATCGAACTGTACCATCAGCAGACCGAGCAGTTTATCGAAATGGTCAAAAAGCATTCCCGAGTGGAAGGAAACGTCCTGATCACCGACCTCCGTGGAGTGAGTCCGATTTACACGAGCAATCGGTTCACGATTTACAGTGTGTTCCCGGAGCCGAACGTTTCCCTGTGGATTACCGACGGGAAAGCGAAAATCAATGTCATGATTTCGTGCGGTTACAGTGTGTTGAATCGGACTTGTAAGGCAGATGTCGGAGCCTTGATGCTCCGATTCGGCGGCGGTGGACACAAACAGGTCGGAACCTGCCAAGTGGCATTCGACGATGCCGATGAAATCGTTGCCGAAATTATCACAGGACTGAAAGAGTAAGGAAATGATCCCTTGAATTCCATTAGACCGAACCCGCCGCCATCGCTGGCGTACACTTTCCCTTCTGTCCATCGGGTCGGCGTAACGTCCTTACCCCTTCCATATAATTTCTATTATGCTACGCGCCGGTAGGGTTGCCGATGCGTACTGCTCGTGGAAATGCTTCGGACAATCGTTTCCGCCACAGAAACCGACTCCAAAGCCCGACTGCCCGATACGCGAGGAGACTTGTTCGTTCGAATCGACACCACGAAATCGTCCAACTCCGCTGCCAGTGCGTCGACTGCGTCGTGCGTTTGCGTTTCTAACGAAAACGCATCCTCCATGAACGTCGGAGACAACAGCGACACCGAATCGTGCAAAACGTGATTCGGAGCGAATCTTCCTTGCAAGACGGTTTCATTGGCACGATGGCACGTTAGGGTACGAGTGCCGAAATCGACTGTTACTGTTGCCGTCGCCGTCGTGACTCGCATTTTTCGTTCCGCTTTTGCTGCCACGCGGGACGAAAAGAGGTTTGCGACACAATCATTGTCGAACCGGAGCCGGGCGTGTGCGGCATCTTCGCACGGACCGCCAATAATGTGAAATCCGATGGCATCCACCGAAAAAACACTCGATGCCGTCAGCGACAGCACCAAGTCGATGTCGTGAATCATCATATCGAACACGGTGCCAACGTCGGTACTGCGGAACGTGTAACCGCTTGTTCGGACGGCATCGATCAGGATCGGTTCGCCGACCATCAAGTCGTTCCGAATCGCCTGTTTGGCGGCGTGCCAGGCGGGATTGAATTCTTCGACGTGTCCGACTTGCAAGACAAGTTTATGCTGTTTGGCAAGTTCGACCAATTTTCGTCCTTCGGCAAGCGACGCACACATTGGCTTTTCCATCAGAACATGTTTACCCGCTTGGAGACATGCGCTTCCGAGCCCGAAATGCAGGAACGCCGGCGACGCAATGATCACCGCATCAACCAGTGAGAGCATGTCATCGAACGCATCAAACGCTTGAATGCTATGCTTTTTGGCAAGAGAATTTCGGGTGACGGCACTCGGATCGGCAACACCGACCAATTCCACGCCGGAATGTGCAACGGCTTTCTCCGCGTGAAATGAACCTAAACGACCTGCTCCGATGACTCCTAGTTTTAGCATTTTGTGAACCTCCATGTTCTGTAAAACTTCTAATTTCTAACTTCTAACTCCTTTTTGCGTTCTTTGCGATAGCGTTCGATCACCGCATCTACCATCTCATTGTTAGCGATGGCTTCGGCGAAAATTTTACGCCGTATTTCTTTCTTTTTGCGGATAAGTTCGAGTTCTTCCGGGGTCTTGGGAATGGCGGCTTGCGCCTCAAATTCTTCTCTTGTTAATACCTTCATTTTATGTCTCCTCGGGTTCGTGGTAATTATATTCAGGGTCCTTGTCGTGCCAACGCAAAACAACCCGTTGTTGTGTTAGGGCATATGGCGGTAGTTCGGTTTTCGTTATGTGATTTTCCGTAACAAGATCGCCATTGTCGTAATGATACCGGGCGAGATATTCCTCGTTGGTAACGAACGTCTTGCCGGTTACTATGTCGATAATCTGGTAAGTAATAGTAAACTGTGATTCCATTATATCCGTTTTTTGACAAAAATGCAAGCGCAATCTTACGTCATTCCCGCGAAGGCGGGAATCTAGACGTAAGACGTGCATGTCCACTCTCTAGTCCCCCGCCTACGCGGGGGTGACGTTATGTTACTCTTCCCCACGTGGAAACCGCGACCTCGTATTCCGTTCAATGCGAAATCCGCTCGGCACGGGATCGCCGGGTCGCCACGAATTAGGACCGGGAACCCATACGCCGGACTCCGCATCCACTGCGCCGCTTGCCACGCTTTCGCTCTCTTCGCTTTCGCCCAAGCCCAACCTTTCCCGCAGTGCCTTGCGGAATGCCAACGCATGCTCCGGCGGATTAGCAATCAACTCTTGAAGACGCGCTCGTTGCTCAACCGTTAGTACATCGGACATTCTATCCTTGAACTCCGCCGCAAAGGTTTTGCTCTTGGACTGCATCGCCTCCCAAATCTCACGAAACTCCGGGTCGTCCGCAAGCAAACGTTTGCGTATATCTTCGGGGCGAGGTCTTGTGGAATATAATTCCGCCATCGCTCGACTGTACTCCTCTATGGCTGCCCGATCTACCACGTACAAAATTGGCGGTTCCTCATCTGCCACCGACTCATTACGCGCACCCGCTGTTACGACCTCACCAGGTGCTAACTCTTGTCCCGGTTCCCATTCTCTCAAAAAATGATCTGCTAATATATCAGCATTATCTTGTTCTTGCGCCTGACTCGATTCGTTCCAGGCTCTCAATTCTTTGGTGTATTCCTCATCTACCCTTTTCTGCACGGCGAGAAATCCATCCACCCAATCATCGAGGTTTGCTTCGAAATCGGGTTCGAGTTCTTGCTTGATCTGTTCCATTTGCTCCCTTTGTGCGTCGGTCAGGTCGAGTGCTTCAAAGATACTCGGCGAGAAGACGGGCAGTTCCCCGAGGTTTGCTAACTGCGACTCCTGTATCGTTTGCAACTGCTCCGGGCTCAGAAATTCATCGAAAGCATCCGCAACGACGGTATTCATCAGGGACCCCATCGTTTCCATCGAGTCTTCCATGAAGTTCATCATTTCGGCTTGCATTTTCAACATGGTTTCCAAGTCAGGCTCCCAGTCTGCTGACATTGCCATTTCCTCCGTGATTCCCATTTCTTCCATGAGGTTGATCATTACGGCTTCCGTCGAGTCTTGCATTTGTTCCGTTGCGGCATCAGACACGGCTTACATTCGCTCGCCAAGTTGTGCAAGTTGTTCGTTGGAAATTCCCCAAGCGGTAGCGATGTCAGGGTTTTCCGCGACTCCCATAAACGTTATCAAGTTTGCGCCTGGACCATTCCAGATCGAACGTGCCATTCCTTTCAGAGTGGCTCTTTCCATGCTCGCTTCAAATTGTTCGTCCAGTGCATTCAACGCGTCTGTTTGTTGCTCTTGTTGCAGTTCGTCCGGTGTTGGCGGGGCAACGTACATGTACCCGCCAAACGGCGGGGCATCTTGTGCCAGTCCGTTTGCCGTCAAGAGCAATAGGCACGATACGGTGATGAATAGTTTGCGTGGCATGGGTACGTCTTTGTTTTTGTGCGAGTTTGCAAAAGGCAACCTAATTTTTACCTAATTCTTCTTTCACGCTACTTCCCGAAAAAACTCTTGTCCTTGACATGATTGCGTCATGTCTTCCGCATTGAGTAGCATTGTTCTGTGGAGCAACTGCCGAACACATTCGGCATTGAGGGAGTGACTGCCGCGAAAAGACTCAATGGTTCCGACCAGATCGCAACCGAGGAGGGCGAAATCGCCTATCATGTCGAGAGTCTTGTGCCGGGCACATTCATCGTCGTAAAGAAAACTGTTATCGATGGGACCTTCTTTGGTCAGTACCAGTACATCTTTCGGCGTAACGCGGCGGCAGAGTCCTTGTGCAAGGAGTGCGTCCGCTTCGGGCTTCGAGATAAACGTCCGGGTTCGTGCCAACTCTTCACAGAAATTTTCCGGCGAGTGTTCAAACTCACGCCGTTGCATGGGAAGCGGGTATTTTTCTTCAGGAATGAGCGTGTAGCAGAATTCGCACATCCCTTGCCGATTCGTCGTTACGACCAGATGTGAATGATCAGTGCCTACAAAAAAGGCGCGGGTTACGACTCGTATGGGACGTTTTGCCGGTTGGGAGACAATTCCCGACTCTTTCAGAGCGGAAACGAAAACTTGGCTGGAACCGTCGAAGCCGGGCATTTCCGGCTGATCTGTCCAGATTTCGCAGTTGTCGATTCGCAGACCGCCCAGTGCGGCGAGAACGTGTTCGACCATGTCCACTCGGGCACCGTCCACTCTCGCATCATTGCAAGCAAGGGACGTTTGACGAGGTTTTTCTTCCCGATTCTCTACGAGGGCGGGAATTCGGGGCTGTCCGGCAAGATCAGAGCGGACGAAGACGAGTCCGCTGTTCGGTGGAGCAGGACGGAATTGAAGAGTTACATCCTTTCCTGTCCAAAAACCGAAGCCCGATACGCTGACGCTTTGGGCTATCGTGTTCTGATTCCGAAAGGCTTTGCCGATTTCTTTGTTAGCGAACAATGCGCGGGCATCAATCGTGTTGGACATGGTTTTGTGAGGGGAATGGAAAAATTGCAAAAAACAGTGCCGCTTTCCTTTCGATAGCGGCACTATACTATGGTTTTCACCGCTGGAGTGGCTGTTGTTGTCCAGCGGGGGCTGCCGTTCGAGGAGCGGCATTCTGTGGAGCCGCCTGTGGAGCAGCGGCTCCTTGTGGAATAGTCCCCTGTTGAGTAGCACTGCCGGCGGTTTGGGCAGGCGGTTGCATTCCGCGGGCTGCATAAATCTCACCGATAATGACCCGCGTGATGTTCAACTGAGGGTTGAACCAAACGAGACGTTGATCCATATCTTCGGCAACTGTCTGAGGATCAGCAGGATTCGGCTCAAATTCCCGATAGTCCGTAACTTGGGCGATTCCTCGGGCAGTGGCGTACTTGTTGATTGTTGCCTTGATGTCCTGGTAGGTATCGTACATGATTTTGGAGTTTTCGAGTGCAAACTTCCGCTGTTCGGTTTTGGCATCGCGCTCAAAGTCTGCCAGATCGCCAGCAATTTCATCGAGAATCTGCTGATGCTGGGGAGAGCCGGGACGATGCGGTGAGGCTTCCAACGATTTTTGTTTACCGGCGATGGCTTCTTGCCGTTTTTGGAAGGTCGCTTCGGCGGCTTTGACCTTTTCTGCCAGAGCACCTTGCCGTGCCGTGAAGTCGGGATGCGCCTTGATAACTTGGGCAACATCGAGAACAGCGACGAGATAAGGTATCTGTGGTGCTTGTTGCGTTTGTTGTGCAATAGCGGGAACGGCATAAATTCCCAGTACGATGGCGACTCCGACAATTAGTGTGAACCAATGATTTTTTTTCACTTGTATTCCTCCGTGGGTGATTAGGGTTGTGCTTCCTTGCTTTGGAAAGTCGGGGACAATCCTCCGTCCTTCCGCTCGGTTGCGTATTGTGATGATTTTTCCAAATCGGGTCAAGAGCAATTTTTGATAAATAATTTTCCTGAAGATTCGGCAGAATCGGCAAAATCGTTACAAACTGCCTTTGTGTCGGGAAGTTTTACCGGCTATTTTGATAGATGGCTTGGATCATTTCGGCGGAGTCTTTGAACTTTGTCTTCGTTTGGAGTACCGCATCAACGAGCCGCCGAGCATCCGCCTCGCTGTGTCCCAATGCAAGCAGTGCCTCAAAGGTTTCCGACACGACATCGATCCGTTGCTCCACGTTGGGCAATGACGGAACGACCAGCAGGGCGAACCGAGACACTTTTCGGCGAAGTTTGGCAACAATTCGTTCTGCCATTGCCGCTCCGATGCCGGGCAGACTCGAAAGAAATTTTTCGTCTTTTTCTTCAATCGCTTCCGCAATCTCTTTGACCGGACGCACCATCGCCCGAAGTGCCTTTCGGGTGCCGACTCCATCGACGCTGCAAAACATATCAAAAAATTGCCGCTCGGCTTCGGTAAGAAAACCGATGAGTCGGGGAGTCATTTTTCCTTGCGGATTGCCGTCCAGCGAGTAAATAGTGTGGAGCGAAACGGATTTTCCAAGATCGCTTTGCAGGTGACGGCGTGTGTATTCGGGAATCAGTACCTCGTACTCGAACGGCGGTGCCGACACAATGGCACTGTCTCCTTGCAGTGCCGACAACTGCCCGGTAATTTTGGTAATCATTGTTCAAAGTGTTTTAGGTGCAGTATATCACGTCGCCGCTTCTTTGACAATCACCTTGCCGAACGCCTGCACGAGGACGCGGGTTATACCCAGGTTACCCCCAAAGAGCCGGGGACTGCAAGAATAGGTACGTGGGTTGAAATCGGAAAGATAATTGGTAGAATGATTGACGTTCGTATTTCGTAACCTAACTCCTTACCTAAAACAATGTCAGAAACTTTAGCAAAAATGGACCAGCAAGCCGCGGTCGCCACCGCAAACCTGGATGGTACGTTCCCGGACGACACGGAAGACACTTTGAAAGACATGTATCTTTCATTCCGGCTTGGAGACGAGGATTACTGCCTTGAAATTCGGCACGTCACGGAAATCGTCGGTATCCAAAAGGTTACGGAAGTACCGGATATGCCGCACTACGTCAAAGGAGTGGTCAATCTTCGCGGACAAGTGATTCCGGTCATTGACATGCGGCTCCGCTTCAACATGATGGGTCGGGACTATGACGAGCGGACTTGCATCGTGGTGATCAACCTTCGCGGCGGACAAGTACAGGTCGGTCTGGTAGTGGACACGGTCAACGAAGTGCGTTCGATTGAAGAATCAAACGTATCTCCTCCGCCGAAGAGCGGAACCGGACAGTGTGCCCAATACATTCGCGGACTCGGTAAGGTCGGCGATGACGTAAAAATCATTTTGGATGCGAATAAACTTCTGTTCGAAGACGAACTTGCCGCCTTCGGCGGCTGACCCCGACGGGCAATGTTATCCCTTTCAGGTTATCCCATTCAGTTTTCTCCTTCCCTTTACGTAATTGTCCCATGCCCGACTCACATGTTGTCGCGTCTGAAAAAGAAATCATCGACAAAGAAATCGTTGACGTAGACCTTCGGAATCCGTTCCTTGCCGGTGGACTCGCTTGGCTTGTGCCGGGTTTGGGGCATTACTATCAACGGCGGTATCACAAAGCCCTCATTTTCTTTCTTTGTGTTGTGCCGACTTTTGTTGCCGGTTGTGCATTAGCCAGTAGTTCCGAAGTCGGTATTGCCCGAAATGTCTATTTTTATTTTCGAAGCGACAAGTTTCCGTGGATCAGTTACGACTCGCATTTTTGGTGGTTGGGGCAGGCACCACTGGGACTTGCCGCCGTTCCATCTTGGATACAGGCGGCGCAAATCAATTCAGGTCAGGCTCCGATATTCGGTAAGTTTATGGCACCGCCTCGTATCGGTGGCGAAGTTCGGTCGGGGATGCCTCCCGAACTTGCAGAGATTCGACAGAAAATGCCTCACTATGAACTCGGCACCTATCTGACGGTGATTGCTGGTCTGATGAATCTCCTTGTCATTTTCGATGCCATCGGCGGTCCCTTTGTGGGCAGACGTGAAGAGAAAGACGAAAAGTAGCGTCCAAATCGTCATCGCGCGGTCCCTGTATTAAGCAGCCCTGTATTGCGGAGTCAATGGAGTCAAAGGAATCGACTCGCTGGGAGTCACGTCGATGTGTTCCGAAATGGGGAAAGCCTCCAACTCGCGCCCCTTAGGATCAAAGACTTTGAGGATTTGATCGGTTGCCGACCAAATTGCCGTAAAGTACATCGTGGTAAAACGATAACCATAGAAGGAATCGCAGAACAGTAAGATTTGCTGGGTGATAGCGGCATCTGAAGGCAGACGAAGCCGTCGGGCGACCTGCCGCACATGTTGCAGTACAGTGTCCATTTGCAATACAGTGTCCATTTCTCGAATTTCGCCCATAAACTCTTCCCGCTGTTTTTTTGCTACGAGTTCCGACTGTAACGGTTGTATCGGCAATTTTTTGGCAAAAATTGAGGGGAATAGTGGAAGTACTGACTGAATTCGGCAGAATGGTGGAAAACATTTTCTTGCATTTTACTGTATAATCAGCACCATGGAGGCGATTCTCAATGTCGAAAATGTATGCGTCCGATTCGAAAACCAATGGGTTCTGCGCGATATTTCGTTTTCGATTCGATCGGGAGAGATGCTTGCCGTCATCGGCGAAAGCGGTTGCGGAAAGACCGTGTTGCTCAAAACGCTCATCGGACTGCATCGCCAAACGTCAGGGACAATCCTGTTTGACGGAATCGAATTCAACGATCTCTCCTATTTTGAATTGGCAAAGATGCGTACCCGATGGGGATTCGTGTTTCAGCAGGCAGCACTTTTCGACAGTTTGACCATTGGCGAAAATGTCGCGTTTCCACTGGTGCAGCATACCAAAAAATCAACGAAGGCAATTCGGCACATTGTGAACACGCTGATCGAAGAAGTGGGATTGGATTCATCTGTTCTCGACAAAAAACCGGCGGAACTCTCCGGCGGAATGAGAAAGCGGGTCGGAATCGCACGTGCATTGGCATTAGAACCGGAACTGATTTTGTACGACGAACCGACGACGGGACTCGATCCGGTCATGGGAAGTGTGATTAACGAATTGATGGTGAGTGTCCGCCGCAAACACAACGTCACAGGAATCATGGTCACGCATGATTTATCCTCTGCCCGAAGAGTTGCCGACCGAATCATTATGCTGTCTCCGTTGGCAAAATTGGAAGAAGGAGAACCACAAATTGCGTTCGATGGCACACCGCGAGAATTTTACTCTTCGTCGAATCACATGGTTCGGCGATTTATCAAGTCCTCCGGGTGAGGGAGCGTTTTCTAAAAAGGGGCGGAATTGCTCTTGCCTTTTCGGTTGAATTTTTGCAGAATCCCTTTTTAGCTTAAAGGGGATTTTTCATGACATCAACC
>Ga0123353_10005824_pt1 | contig 16284 bp, 8 predicted proteins | sample TergutLab28metaG_3_FD_92763 | JGI IMG/M metagenome (GOLD analysis project Ga0123353, IMG submission 92763) | Labiotermes labralis P3 segment gut microbial communities from Petit-Saut dam, French Guiana - Lab288 P3 | ecosystem: Host-associated > Arthropoda: Insects > Digestive system > Gut ... | reverse complement strand
TTTGTGTACTCCTGATGATGGGTGTGGTTGACACCCGAAACATGTAGAGTGAACTTGCAGAATAATAAATAGACTGCTTTGTGTTGCATATCGTTGGACAATTATTAATATAGATCAGCGATGCACGGAACCATAAACATTAACTTCCCTTTGGCTCATACGTTTATCCCTGTGCTGAACTCTCGCTGTAGCGTAAATGTCACTACTTCATACCCTCTGACCTCAAAATTCGGATCACATGAAGCTCTTCCTCTTTGTCTTTGTTACGTTCTGTTTACGGATAACTCGACCACGTTAAACATGTATCGCTGTTACGGTCACCCAAAGGCAAAGTACAAGGTGAATATAAAGCTGTCGTTGTGCACACCATCAAATAGTGAAAGTATAGGTTCATTCAGTCTTGACGTCGGTCCAAGATGGAAGTGATCAGTTTCACGCCCCGGCCGCTTTATCCACCACCGAAACGAACTGTATTGAGGCTGAAGGCAGGTTTGTACTCGTACTTTTTACACCGCCCATTGTTTTCACCGCCGCCATCATCACTTTTGAGGTAAACCGCATTTTCTTTTACTTATGACCTTTTCTCTCGTACCTGTCCATTGTTCGTTGTTGGGTTGTAATGCTTTCTGAGGAGCTTATCTGTCTGTCTACTGTTTGTTGCTGTGTTGTACGAAAGTCTGTCATAAAATAAGTGTACATGGAGCATAATTTCTTAACCAAGGAGCTTCAACTGATTGTGCTTATATCGAGTGAATTTGTCGCCGAGCGATTATCTGCGAAGAGGAAACAGTTGTCACACGATGGCTGATGACTTTAACACATAAAGAGGGAAAAGAAAAACTGGTCCAGCGATATGCTGAATGTCTCCGTTGTGGCGGGGACGTCGTAGGGAAGCAGTGGGATAGCAGTACAATTAAATCTGAACTGTTATTTTTAGAAGTTAGAAAATAACCCACAATATATGCACTCTAATGTTACTTTCTGGCATGTTGTGAGAATGGATAAAGGAAGTACAGTGAAAAAAGTAACAGAGTGGAGACCAATTGTAGTAAGGATGGGTAGACCGAGATTAAGATGAGACGAGAATGTCAGAGCGGATCTGGGAAAAATGAAGTTCAGAATTGGAGTAAGACGGCTACGGATAAAGAAGCATTGAAGAGAAATGTTGCGCAGGCCAGAGATCACAAAGAGTCGTAGCGGCAAGAGCAAGAGGGTTCCTTCTGACTGCTGCTCGTTGTACAGGCTGGGGATGTAATCGAATGTTTGGCGGTCTAATCTTTTATGTATGTAATCTTTATCAGAAGATTGGACAGCTGGCTAATGTAGGTGTAACTTTTTTTTCTTCTCTGGCGCTGTAGCCCAGATCGAGCCGCTTCATTGTTAAAGTTCCTATATCGCACACAGTTCGACACACATACCCGATAGGAGTCATCTGAAAGAGTAAATAGCCCGTCACAGAGGCCGCTAGCTACACAACAAACACAAGAGACTAACATCAATGCCCTCAGCGGGATTCGAACCCGCGATCACAGCAAAGAAGCGGCTGCAGCCCTACGCTTTAGACCGCACGGCCACCGTGATCGGCCATGTTGGTGTTTGAATTTTGTTACATCAGTACAGTGAACCGTGTTTTGCATAACAATGCGTTTGGGTATACTTCTGTCTAGCGGACAGAATAGATACTGCAACTCAGATTCTGTGTAACTGTGAGAAACATAGGCCGATTTTATAAACTTGTTTGTAAGTTAGCAAGTTATTCTTATTGAAACTTGGCAGCACTGCAAGTACGGACCATTTTAGGCTACGTGCTTCATGTCACTGACAGCTTAAACGTGATGCAGACCTAATTTAACATATAGACAAAGGTACAAGCTGGTATGTGGTAATAGTGCAGTCCGTTCCGTTGTGATTAATTTGCACAAGATACAGTAGGTCAGTGGTTCTGGACCTCATTTGGGCAAAGGCCTCTTTCGTACCTGAAAAATATTTATGACACACATAATAGAATTCTTAAGTGTTTATGAAGGTAAAAAAAACTAGACTACAAGGAAGTAAAGGTAAAAATGAATATTGAACAAGGATGTGAGATAGGGTATATCATTGCATATGTGTGGAAATAAAAGACGTGTTTTACGTGTGTGAAAAATTAGCCTTAATGAACTATCATACTGTTCCATAACGAAAATAGTCTTTTTCGAAATACATTTATTATGTTTGTTCTGATACGGCAGAAATTCAGAAATATTTGAACGAATTAATGATTGTTAAATAAAAACAACAGTTACTTTAACGTAAATGTAGTAATTATATTTAAATTATCAGTTTTACTACATTTGAAATGAAAATTTATTCCGAAACCCTTATTACAACTTCGCGGAACCCCTGTGTTCGGTGGGACACCTTTAGGAAAACACAAATCCAAAGGAATTCAACAGTCCGGTACTACCTCCGTCCGTCAGTGCGACATTCAATTTTGGAACGAGTTTGAGGAGTTTAGTAGCACAGAACGTACATGTTCATGAAGTATTTAATTAACTATCTGCATGGAACATAAAATCTGGCAATCGTTCAGTTTGTGTAGAAGTTCCATATTGTATATGGAACTCTATAGAGTATTGTTTTTTTCATTCACATGAACTCAGAAGAGTTTCCGCGATTATAGACTATTAAGTAAGCGGTAGCGGTTAGGCTTCAAGGGATGGTTGTGGAGATCCACACCATAATGATGACCAGCACGTCGCGAGATTTTACTCAGGATCACATGATTGGACACATTGTTGGAAAGACGCGAAGAAACTGTGTATAAGAGTATGAAATATGTTCAGGATACAGTTCGTTGGCGGGACCTTGTAAACCGGTTATAAATCTTTGGATGTATCATCCCCGTTGTTATACTTGTAATTAAAGAGGGGTTCTTTTGAGTCAAAACAACTGTCTTATGTTGTTATCTTTATTTAAGCTGACAGCTGAAATAAAGACAGCAACATGACTCAAAAGAACCCCTCTTTAACTGGTTATAAATCTTCGGGTTTCCTAAAAGAGAAGCTTTTCGCGAAGCTGTCTTTTTTATTACGGAGGGAGTTAATTGTGTGTGTAGATTGGTTTTGTATTGACAGTGTGAACACAGCTGTAACCTCTGTGCTCGCAGCACTTGATGCCGTCTTAAATAACGAGACACGTGAGTGAAAACAGTGTGTACCGCAGGAATCGCCGTGTTGTGTACGTGTGACGTAACGAGACATAAGCCAATAAATACAAGCATTGCACCTCTGTAACTTCTGGCATGTTTTTGCTCCACGGTCATCCAAAACTAAGACACAGGCCAGAGTGTCATTTTTAAATGTTGGTGATTGAGATTGATGACAAGGAGGCAGATTCCCACCCCCATCCCGCGTATTTTTCATCATGTAAGAACTATATGTTCGTTTATATATATGTGATAACTCTGTGCGGGCTGCACAGTTTATCCACAGTATACAAGTTCGGAACGTATTCGATTTTACCGTAGTTATATTTGGCGTTGCCCAGTACATAAATTAGGCCATGTTTAATATACACGAATTTTTTCGGAGCTTTCCTTGAATCAGCCTGTATCTGATTGGTTGTTTTTGGGACTGTCCTGTTACTCTCGGCCGTCGTGTTTGAACAGCGAACCAGTTGAGTACTAAACTTGTACTACCGTATGAAGTCAGACGGTAATGAGACATGGTCGATATTTTGGGCACTGGCCAGCATCTCAGGCTAGAAGGAAACCTACAGCGTTTCGGAGAATGGATCTGTCTCCACTTTCCACCTGAACACGTAGACATAAATTTTTCCGAAAAGTTGGTTTGTTAGTTTTAGACGATGAGCGGTGTTCAAAATATCGATGATATCTGTTATATCGAATGATTCAAAGTTCAAGTAAACTGTGTGTGTATATATATATATATATAAGTGGTAAAATTATACATGCTCACCATTCACCTGAAGTTGGGAATAAGCCAGCTGTCCACACGTCGTATGCAGTAATTCTTCTGTGAGCGCCCACACTGGATGAAGAGTCGCATGCTGAAGTCGGGCCAACCCAGAGTTCATATGCGACGTTTGCTGCTGTCTTGAAGACTCACGGTATGCGTGCATTGTACGTCATATATAGTGCAGGGTTTTTGTATCGTCGAACCGTATTAAGTGCGGTGAATTTAAAACTATTTGGCATGAACTGATAATGGACTGCTTAAAGACCTCCCCCGACATTTGCAAACAAGGACGGAAGGAAACCCTCTTCGGATCTGCACATTCTCTGGCCGACTGGATGCGCTACAACACATTTCTGGCGGCTCATTATCGTTTAGTGACCGTGTCCTGTTAGTCGCATTGTCGTGGGGTATGAAATTTATAATCGTGGCCTGTTTGAAAGAACCATCTTTGAAATTTATGGAAGAGAAACACCAGACCTACAGTTCGTGCCAGACAGTGACGCCGACGATGGAAATAATGTGGCTTCGTTACATAAATCTGTTGATTGAAGTGGGAATTGGGTGCGCGAAAGTTGGCAACTGTCGTAGCCGCTGTCTGTCTCGCCTTTGTGACTGCCAGTAATTACTGTTTATCTCCGCTTATCCAGAATCGAAATAATTCGCTGTGAATAACGATGGCTCCGTAAGGATGATACCGACAGCTGTTTGATTTATAACTTAATGACTCGTTAAGTAGTATATCTGAGCAGATGTTACACGAGGAGACAAAATGTGAAGACGCGTTGAGCGCACTGTGACAGGTTAGCGGACGGTTGTGATCACACTGCAGCAAGAGCGGGGTGTTCAAACTCCTGTTCTGCCTTGCGTAGACTTATTTTTATTAGGCACGGTGGCAAAATTGCGTAAAGCGACTATTAACTTCGTCATGCCTGTGTGTCCGTCCGTCCGTCTGTCTATCCGTCCGCATGGAACAGCTCGGCTCCTACTGGACGGATTTTCATGAAATTTCATATTTGAGTATTTTTCGAAAATATAATCTTCGTAATTGACAAACTTAATGCACAAATTCTTGTTTTATAATAAGCTTATTGTATTCCTCTGCATGTTTCGAGTACTATGTGCTTATCATCAGGAGGTCAAAATTGTGATGATACCAGATGCTGTATAATACAATTTTCACCTCCTGGTGTTGAGCACATAGTGTTCGAAACATGTAGAGGCATATAACAAACTTATTATTAAACAAGAATTTGTGCATTAAGTTGGTCATTTACTGAGATTATACTGAGATGCACGGTCAGCAAAATATCAAAATTTCGAAAATGTGTCGAGAAAATCCAAGTTTCATTAAAATCTTGACAAGAATCGCGGGTACAATAACATGTAGACCTAAGTACATTTATGTTACTGTCTCATTTCTTTTTAGAATGAGAATGCTTCAAACAAATATCAAAATTCACATTTTATGTTCAGTAACTTCCCCCCCCCCTCCCCAAACATCGTACCGTTTATGAGATAATTTGGAAAAAATGTGGTAGAGCCGGTCAGGCCACAGGTGACAATATAAAACGACGCATGCATATTACGTGCTGGATAACTAAGGCTACAGACACACACCCAAAATATGTAATACTAGTTGCTTTCGCACTGCAACATACGATAGGCGAACGCGACTCAGTGTTATGTTTATACGTACATTGTCTGTCTTGTTATTCCTTGCAGATACAAATCTGCTGCTTTACTGTTAATTGCACTGTAGATGTCGCAATATGTAATTTGAGAAATGGTTTTGTTGTATTTCGTTAAACAGGCCTCGTTTGTGTCTAGTACATCCAGTCTTATTATGTGGTGGTGACCCCTGTGTTTCGGCAGCGCCGGAATCTAGATCGGTCCAGACTGTCAAACTGTGCTGTCAGGTTTTGCATGGGCGAGTTTGTTGGCGGCTGCTTATGTAGGACGTCGATCAGGGAGACTTTTGCTTGTGTTGCTAGGGAGTTTACAACGCTCGTTATATGTCACGTATTCTATTACGGTAAGTAGACGAACTTACCATGTTCTGTACAACCTAACAAGAGAGGGAGGACAGGCACTAGCCAGTTGTTGTCATGGCAGTTAGTGGTCAATGTGTTGCAGAAGGTTGGTAGCGACACGTCGTATTTCGATGGATGTACCTGAGGTCGTGGGCTTGGGTGCGTCTCACATATATTCTAATTTTGCGAGATATGAAGTTCTCAGATTCTCAGAGTAGCGTTGTTTGAAAGATTCAAGTCATCTGTAATGTGACATGTCCTCTCGCATGCAGGCCTAAAAAGTAATAGAATGTACTGAGGTGCCCTCTGGCAGCAGATATTCTGATTCTCAGAATGAGTTATTTTAGTCGCTAGTAAGAGTTTGGGTTTTTTTTTAAAGTTTGTTTGATATTTTATAAAACAAAATGTTCGTATTGGAAAGTTACAGAAAATATGCGAAACATCAGTGATATGTATTAGAACGTTTTCCATTTTCATTGACTATAAAATTACAACACAACATTTTGAAAACAAACTGCTTTCGTCTTCGGGTGGTTGGTTTTACCTGAAGACGAAAGCAGTTTGCTTCCGAAATGTTGTGTTGCGTGTTTGATACTCACCGCCGGTGTAAATAGTGTCAAATAATTATATTGCACCGTTACTGAAAATGTGTTGAACCCTAGTTACCCTGCTGTCAGTGCCTGTCTCCGTGCACTTAACTATTTTGTAGTAGCGTAATCGTGAAGCGCGATCCATTGCAAGATACCTAAGGCTCCAAATATACTCAGGTTGTGTAATACTTATCCCTTTTCCACTGCAGCAATGGTTGCACGAACGCGCCTCAATGTTACGTTACACGTACAGTGCCTGTCGTGTTTTTCGTTACGGAATAATTCCAGCATTATTTTAGATCGTGTGGAGTCGCCGTTAATCTTACAAAATTTTCTCGATTTCGTTCATACATCTGACATTAATGTGTAAGTTGTGAAGATGATACAGATATATCATTGAAGTTCTCCTCCGTTGTTCAGCACATCGCCATGTTCGACGAGTCCTGGTTTCAAATTACGACCCGGACTTCGTCTCAACAAACATTTTAGTATCTCTGGCAAATTAATTACGAAGGGCTACTATTACCTTCGCCGTGTCTGTCTATATATCTGTACGTTCACATGGAACAGAGTGACTTACACCAGACCGATTTTCTTGAAATATCATATTTGGAGTTTTTACTAAATCTTTGTCGGAATATGCCGAGCACTTTACATGAAGATGAATGTGCATTTATGATCTATCGCCGTGATTGGTCGTTGTAGGAGATAAACTTTTCTCTGTGAGGTACGCGCTGAAGCAGATTTTATGAGACAGACAGGACTCGTCTGTGGGCCTGAGAAACAGTTGAGCATACAGCATGAGAGACATCAGTTTTAAATTTCACTGTAGGTACCGAAAATTGTTACAGTGTGTGTTAAAATACTCGGTGGGGGCTTCTGAATTTAACATGACCACTAATGTTATGCTGTGTAGAAACTTTGTAACTTCTTGCTTTGTATTCATTCACCAGTAGGTACGTGGCACATCATTGAGGCAGTCGACTACCCATTCCTTGCACATTCTCAACATTTATTGTTCATGATCATGTTACTGCTCTGCGGTACATAAGATATGCTTTTGGGAAAGTTTTGTTACGTAATAAATCGGAAGATTTTAGGTTTCTGTTTCTAGTGTAATTTTTTTTTTTGTTGTGACCTGTTTTTAGAGTGCTGTAGTACATGTTCTTTGAGGTCCCTGCAACGATGCGTTACATGTGTGTATATTTGTAAATCCTACTCCAAGGCAGTCAACTGTGCATTTGCAAGACGGAGTACATGATCCTGGTTGCTATGACTCGTCTCCTTAGCTGCAAATTTTGCTACACCGATATTATTAGCCATTCTAAACCGCTTGTTTGTGTTGCTTTTACCACTGAAGAATTCGTTTTGAGTCCAAACACCCGTGAAGAGTTCATATAGAGCATGATGTTTCTAAAAATCGCAGTTTTACGTGGTTAACAAGGCAGAACAAGAAGGGCGCTTTTGGAGTTCTGCGAGGTGGAAACGTATTTGTGGGTAGAAATCGATAACGCAGACTCCTCCAGTATGGATGGATGAGAGGGAATGGTTGTCAAACACTTGATGGCTGTTTAGTCTGAGTTCTTGAAATAATTTGTCATGTCTTAAGGATTCTGTGTTGAATGTATTACACTTCTTTTGTGCACTTTTCACAGAATCCACAGATTCTTTGTATTTGTCGGTCCGTTTGCCAGCATTTTTCGTTGTCAATACTACTGAACATGCTTCGATTTATTTTTTTTTTGGAGGGGGGGGGGGTTGTAGGTACGGATATCTGTCCGTCGTGTCTAATTTTCGATTAACCTGACCCTTACTTTATAAGTAGCTGAAATACATATTTTATCGTTTGCAGTAAACTTGCAATAGAATTTTCTTAAACGTACATTCTTCACGGCGAATGTTTGTCGAAATAAACCGGAAGATGGTTTGTGATCGCGTGCTTTGTGGTGCCGTAGTGCAGACGTGTGAATTCTCGTATCAGCAATGTATGAACATCATGGTGTGTGATGTATCAGGAATTCCAGTAATTGTACTGATATGATAAATACAGTGAAACGCTTCTGCGATCGCGCTCTCAATTGGAAGGATCGGACTTTCCTTCTTTCAAGTCGGGCCGACACTGCGCATTAATCCGCTTCGCATTTGAGCTGTACAAAGCCCCTATGTCCATGCGCATGCTGTCCGCGAAGAAGCCGCGGCGTGTTGATCAGTCGGGCCTGTTGATACAGACCCTTTCGATTCAGCTTGACGTTTTCGGATTAGGCCAGCCGTTGTTAACCTGGGGTCCACGGAACCCGGGATCCGTGGATAGATCTTAGGGGGTCCGTGAACTTGGAAAGGGAAAAAAATTGCAACTTTATTTTCACTAATGTAAAAGCTAAAGTAAGGTAAAGTGCACCCTTGTACAGGCACTGAGGCTCTGTACAGGCCGTACGGCCCATGGAGGGCGTATAGGTATAGCTCTACTCTTTCTTTACCAGGCACTAGAAGGGGGTGAGGGGTCAGCGTCACGCCCCGGCCACTTTTTACTCCCGGGAAAGACGCGGTATCCATTGTGCAGGAGACTGGGTGGGCCCCAGGGCCGGTCTAGACAGTTGCGGAAAATCTCGCCCCCACCGGGATTCGATCCCCGGACCGTCCAGCCCGTAGCCAGTCGCTATACCGACTGAACTACCCGCTGTAACTGAAATTGATATTTTTATTCAATATTGAATGTAGGCAACAAAGTAATTTATGGCCTCTAATACTCCAAAAAGTTTGTTAACTTCAGTAAATCTCACCATCTGTAATTACTGTAGCCTTAAAAAGTGAAAGGAGAATACATTTGCCTTCGCCCTGAAATGTCTTTTTAAGGAAATGAAACTGAATTTGAACTTGCTTGTCTATTAAATTTATTTGTCTTCCTATTGAAATAATGGATTAACAAAGAAGCACATATATTACCATATTACATATTTGCTATTTTTTAATATTCTGAAAACAGTATTTGAGCGTAGTTCGTTTCTTTTGTAATGCAATCTATAATACGGATTGCTTTACAATCTGTAATATAGATTGTAATGCATAGATACGGATTCTTTATCTGTGTATTTTATATTGTGCATTTAAATACGTTTTTCTGAAAAGGGGTCCGTAGGTTTCACCAGACCCTGGAAGGGCCCGTGGCACAAAGAATGTTAAAAACCTCAGAATTAGTGTGTCTAGCCTCTTTAAATTTAGAATTACACTTCGCAGCTTTGGACCTCCTAAATCAGGCCCGCTTAACCCGTGTGTTGTCCGCGGTGACGTATGAAATGAGGAAACTTATTTTAATCAGCACACCAACTAATGCACATACATAAAATTTTTACATTAAAACACTTAAAATCGCTCCAATATGTTTCGATCCTAAGATCATTATCAGGGAGCTACACTGTTCCTTGCTAAAGTCACATATTTAAAAACACTCACTGATTAATTTCCCTGTATTAACTTGGTGCTGTGGCAGCATGTCGCTGAGAATGCGCCTGACTGTGGGTCTGCGTCGTGTGTTATGTTGCGTGAGCCAGTCTCACGCAACGTAACAATACATTAGAACATAACAAGACATGTAATGTACGTATGACGTAACGTCGAGGCGCGTTCGTGCAACCACTCTTGCAGTACAAAAGCAACGAGTGTTACATGTTGTGTGTGTAGCCTTAGATATACAACATGCAAAGCACATGCGCCATTTTGTCGTCTATGGCCAGCCCGACTGTACAGTATTTTTCCACGTTTTCTCATTAACCATAAGATTTTAGAGGGGTGGGGGAGGGGGAGTTATTGAACATAAAATGTGTGTTCTCTACTACTTTAGTCTGAAATATTTCTCATTCTTAGAAGATTTTAAGCCAAATATTATCATAAATTTACAAAGGTCTTCCTGTAAGGTATCCATTGTTTTTGTCAGATTTTAATGGAACTTAGATTTTCGTGAAGTACTCAAATATCAAATTTCATGAAAATCCATACAGTGGGGGCCGAGTTCTATGCGAACAGGCGGATGGACAGACAGACATGACGAGGCTAATAGACGCTTTTCACAATATTGCGAACGCTCCTGAAAATGGTATGTAATTTAAGATTGACTATGATAATGGTGCATGGAGCTAGGTACTACTGAAGGAGGCTGGCTGGGGGAGTTACTGGACAGCCCAGTCGCCGTTGTTCGATGATTCGGATGGGGATAACGGAAACGCTCGCAGGTAAATTCTGCTGTTTTTGTTCTGATTCTCCGCTTGTTTGTTTTGTGCTGGAAATTAAATTAAAAGCTTCTGTCTCATTGGAATAAATTTCCGCAATAGTTAGTGGGATGTTATGCGTCATATTCTGCGCAGTCTACACAGAAATATAAATTTAACCGATATTATCTGTGATGTTCGAGCCATGCAGACATACTGCGGCACTAACACAGCCCGTCCACGTATCTTGTTCTGTTTGTCAGAATCTATTCCTGACGGGGAAGCAATTCCAGCTTCGGTATCGCGTATATGATAAATATGGCCATTGTGCTATTGAAGGCATTCTTTACTCTGGAGAGGTTACGGAACGTCGAGTGCGGTGGCAAGATGATCACGAACGTTGACTTGAGTGTTTTGAAACAAGTGGTCGTGGCCCACATTAAGGTCTTGGCAAGCTTTTGCTTTGGAAGTGCTAATTCGGAATTTCCTATAACGTCCTTCTGAATATACATATTTACTTTAATGTGGGTTTTCGTAGTGTATACTACTTACAACAACAATAAAAACAATTTTTGTAACCTAAATTCATCGTTAGACTGAGTTAATTTTTCTTTTATAATGCACACTGCTGAACACATAGTACAAAATTTTACTAACGTGAAATTTAAGAATACAAACGTATTAAAAAGATGACAGACTATTTACGTATAACGTAAAATCGAGGCGCTTTCTTGCAACCATTGTTGCGGTGGAAAAGCAATAAATATTACATATTCTGACGGTGTGTTTGTAGCCTTAATATCCAGCATACGATACTAATGCCCCAAATTGTCATCTGTGACCTGCCTTGCTCTACGATACTCTTCAACATTATCTTATAAACGGCAAGATTTTAGAAAAAAAATTATTGAACCTAAAATGTGTGTTTTGAGTTTCTCTACAACTTTTGTTTAAAAAGAATTGAGCGAGAAATGATCTAAAATGTCAGTTGGTCTTCGTGTAAACTACCCAGTGTTCTTGTCAGATTTTAATGAAACTTAATTTTCTGGGCAGGTTTTCGAAAAATGTTCGAAAATTAAATTTCATGAAAATCTGTCCACTGGGAATCCAAGCTATTTCATGCGGACGGGCGGACACACAGACAGATGGTTTTCGTAAACTTGCGAACCGTTCCACACACACACCCCCCTACCCCAAAAACAAGAGTAATAAAACGAAGCTGTGCATCACATGTCCAAGAGGTCGTCCTTGAGGCAGGAGGAATATTTTAAATTTATTTGCGTCACCATGAAGACAGGCTGATAAAAAATGTACTATGCAATGCACTTCACGTTCTTCGAACGTTTTTGCAGTTTATCATCCAGCTATTCAAAATTCTCGCATCTGTCTGTATTAAGCGAAGATTTCCCTTCTTTAACAAAGAACAGTGCTCAGTCCAACAGCGCAAGCATCGGCTTGGCAACACCTTGAATTTGGCGACCTCTGTCTCCTTCCCGCTTGAAATAGCCAGACATGTTAAAAAGTACAAATCTGGCTTGTTTATGCACGACCTGGCGCCTGTTTGCTGTCCTTCCGTTTTAAATAGTACAATAAAACGTAATTAAAACCAAAACTCCGTAGAACACTTAAAAAAACCTATTAATTTCAAGAATAAAATCCCGCAACGCTACGGTAAGTTTTAGGAGCTGCCCATTGGTTTGGAGTGTGTACGTGACAATTCGTTGACACTGCACTTCCAAGGAGTCCGGCCAAGTTACATGCAGGCCCGTTTATAGTGTTGTCAAATCAGATAGAAATGGCACGTATTTGCAGGTTTACCTAGCTTATAAGTAACCAAAATATTTCTATTCTGTCATGCTTCGACGGCCCACTTGTAGAGCACTACCCACGTGTTGCCCAGCCCTGAAGTAATCAAGAAATAAAGGTGTGAATGTTCATAGAATTTTATCCCGAAATGTGAAAGACAGAACTGCAGAATTGCACATGGTTGGAAGACAGTACGAACTGGATGTTAAAGAATTGGGGTGAAAGTAGTGGACGGGATTCGCGGACTTTTTTCTCTTGGGTAATGAACTGGCGGATTGGCGAATTTCGTTACCAATTCGTGTAATGGAAGTGGTCCTACCTTCCTCCACCCCTTACAGTATTATTAGCCGTCAGCCATTGCTAACACAGTCTCTTTCTGGGTTCAGTTCCCAGACATACATCCAAACAAATGTTTCTTCCCACTTATTGCCAGAGGGGGGTGGGGGTCTTCTTCCCTTCAACAGCTACAGCCATTAACCGTGTAAGTACGACACAAAAAAGTGAAGATACTCTTCTGTCCAGTGTTCCCCGATTTACGAAAGAGCATTTCTATTTTGGAAGGTTCCAGGGTGCCGTCTTTTGCCCTTCTGGTGGGATCAACGTGTGTGTGAAGATGAGTGTGGATCATCGAAGAAAACCTGCCCCGATTCCACATTGTCCGCCACAAATGTCACATGGACATGGGATCGAACCCGAGCCTAATTATTACGGAAATATAAAGGAATTATACAGCGTGTCCCGCTCGCTACCGAAGCCGGCATTTCTTTAACAATTTTACCACTAATGAGTATATTACAACTAAATTTGAAGCGGACTACAGACACATTCCTCTTCATTTCTCACACAACGAACGTATTCCTGTTCAGATTTCGTTGCAATATCTTCATTGGTGTTAGAATTATTAAAGAAATGCCGGGTTCAGTAGCGAGTGGGACACACACTATTTAAATAGCCAGTTCGTACCGCGCAGTAAACACTTCGTTTCGGTAATTAAAACCACTCAGTACTGTGTAGTAGGGAAGTACTGCTTGTTCTGAGAATCACAAAATTATACAGATGCACTTTGTGGATTGAGTGCGGATTTTTGGTATCTTGAACCTGGTAAAACCCAAAGTAATCCACTAGGATTAAAAGGATGAACATGTGAAGGCCTTTGGCCAAGATCACCAGACACGTTAACGTAATCGCATACAGTTAAAATTTCAACACTCCAGGCCCGGGTTTAGTTAGCAAGAATGGTTTAACTGACAAGGGACGCCACCCTGAACGAACTGTTTGCTAGCGCTGCTAAGATCTCTGCAGAGGGAACTGAAATCCATCAAAAGAATTTTCCCGAAACAGTAGGTCTACTCGTGCTCCGCGCCTCATTCCTTACGTCACAATGTTGTACGTACTTTGATATTCGAACTTCTGTTCTCTACAGCTTGCCGTTCCCCGATCGCACTCGTGTATGCTTAGCGAGGATGTCCATTCACTTTATGAACGCTGTTCGCTCCACCTACCGAAACATGTTGGATGGCCTGTAGCTTCCTGTACGTTTCCTCAGCCAAGAGTGTGCGCAGTGTGACTCGGAAAGATCAGCTCAAGCAGCCTTCTTAATTCAAGCTGCGTGCGTTTTATTGGCATGTTCGTCTGTGCTGTGCGTCAGGTACGATTAGGCCTGTTCATTGACCTATCACTTGGTCATATCAAGTTGGTCTGAACGTTACAGTGGCCGAAGGTCGAAGCATTTAACATGTAAGTCCGAACGTGTTTGCCAGGAGGTTCTATATGGGCAACATTTAGAGGTGTACAGGACGTGCATGCGTCGACCACTTAAAGTTAATTTGTAGCTCTGTTGTGGTTCATCATGTCCGTTCATTCCTTGTTCACTTGTAGTGAAGATATGTGTAAAATATAACGGCTGTTTACAAGTTTTAAAATTATTATTATTATTATTATTATTGTGATTATAATTATAGTATCATATTAATATTGCGTGGTCTGCTGAGTTTTTTTAGACGCGTTCTCAAAATTGCAGAAAGCGACTCTTAGCTTCGTCATGTGTCTGTCTGTCTGTCTGTCTGTTAGCACGAATAGTTCGGCTCCCACTGGACGGATTTTCATGACATTTGATGTTCGGGTGTTTTTAAAAAATTTGTCGAGAAAGGTTCAAGCTTCGTTAAAATCTGTCGAGAACAACTGGTGCTTTATATAAAGACCAACGTACGTTTTTGATCATATCTCGCTCATTTCTTCTTAGAATGAGAAACGCTTCAGTTCAAGGTTGTAGAGCAAATCAAAACACATATTTTATGTTCAGTAAATTTTACTTATCGAAAATCGTGCCGTTTATGAGATAATGTGGAAAAATATAGTGCAGCTGTACAGGCTACAGATGACAAAATGGCGCATGCGCATTGCATGTAGGATAACTAAGGCTACAGACACACACACACAATATGTAATACTTGTTGTCGCTTTTCCACGGCAACGGTGGTTACGCGAGTGCGCCTGAGTGTTACGTTTATGCGTATATTGCGTCTTATTTAGTGTGAAGTCTGGCGATGCCTGTAATAGCCACTCAGCTGTAATTGGTTAGTGGAATTGCCGCACCAATCAGGTACATCTCTTTTCTTTCTATTACCATCATCATCATCGTTGCGTTACAGAATTTAGTACTGGAACTGACAAGATCTACTGTCATATCTGTGTGTCAGAGGTTGTCCAATAGCCGTAACTGGTGGGTCTCAATACCATGTCGTGTGTGTGTGTGTGTGTGTGTGTGTGTGTCACGTAACTTCGGGTGGGCGCTTTGTGCATGTGTTTGTCTGCCCGTAAACGAGAGAGCGGCTGCATTAGTCGAAGGTTAGTTCAGTCAGCAAGTAGCTGTTTGAATTTAGAGCAAAGAGCCGTGGGCCATATTAACTAGGTATGGCATCAGGCCTATTGCGTGGCCTGTCTGCAGTATGTTAATCTCGAAGTGACGGAAGTAATCTTTCTTGTATTAATTATTTTTATATGTTTGTTACGATTTATTCAACGACGCTGTAAAGTGAGGATGAGATGGGTAGGGCATGTGACATGTTGGGTATTAAGAAAAAGTTTCGTTGTAGGTAACCTAAGGGAGGGAACAGATTGGAATATCTAAGCGTAGATGGTAGGATAATATTAAAATGGATTTGAAGAAGTGGAATGGGAAGATGTTGGACTGGCCTAGGACAGGGTCAAGTGACAGGCTGTTGTCTAAATCATCACATTATATGGACGTTCAGGTGGAGACCCGTCGTAACTGATTGGTCATTTCACGCAACGGAAGTAACGTTATATCTCTTTATGCTGTTTTTTTTCCGCAAAGAATGGATCGAAAACACCCGTGATGTTTTGTGTAACGTTTGATTGGTATCATTTGAACCAGGCCCGTACTCGGCCCTAACCCGAAGAATATCTGTGCTACCAGGTCCAGGCCCCAGGCCCCAGGCCCCGACCCTCAGACCTCGCTCTGTTGTGGTGGTAAAATTAAGGAAGGTAAGATTGGCAGTCCGTACAGCACACATGCGAGAAGTGATAATTTGAGTTTGACATTCATAGGGCCGTGCATCGTAATATCATTTCTATAGTAAAACCAACTAGATACACCCATGTACCAGATTTATTTTGGAACGACACTCTACATGTTTCGGACGGTCTTTCCGTCCATCATCAGGAGTCCAAGACT
>Ga0123353_10005823_pt1 | contig 16286 bp, 13 predicted proteins | sample TergutLab28metaG_3_FD_92763 | JGI IMG/M metagenome (GOLD analysis project Ga0123353, IMG submission 92763) | Labiotermes labralis P3 segment gut microbial communities from Petit-Saut dam, French Guiana - Lab288 P3 | ecosystem: Host-associated > Arthropoda: Insects > Digestive system > Gut ... | reverse complement strand
TGTATTTGGTAATCAATAAGTGTGTAACAGCTGTCAAAGTTTCAAACTTCTCTGGCCATTATCTCCGTAACCGTTCAACTTTGGATGTAGGTGTTTTGGGTTATATCAGTATACTTTAACATAAGGAACACTCTCCCGAAGTCTGGCACATTCCTCCTGGGACACCCTGTGTATGTTGCAAGTGATAGGTGGGTGATATAATATGTTATGCTAATTTCACCTTTGTTTATTGTCATGATTTGAGGTATTCGTGTCTGTCACAATAGTTTTTGTTGTGAAAAACGTTTGTTACATCCTTTTGACAAAAAAGTCGGTTATGTGACCTCCTTGTGTCACTTTGACTGATATACATTGCCTGGAGATTGAGGATATATTGATCTTAGTAAGTCTCTCCTGACCTTTGTACCTTAAGATGGAAACAGATGAAGCTTCTGAAGTGTTATTATTTTTCCTATTGTTGCTTTTGTTCTGTATTGGAACACTAGACAGAAAGCAAAGTCCAAAAGCTAAGTAGCTCTAAATGTAATATTCCATGGTCAGAACCCTGCAGAATTAAAATCACTTTTGTGGCAAAGGAACTGGGTAGTAACTGACTACAGTTTGCATAAATGTGCGTTAATAATAGATGCAGTGTTTCTCCTGCCGGTTCCTGTTAGGTGCTTCGGTTTCTGTACCTATAGCATTGAATTGATGTTAAGTTCGCATTCCATCCACATGAAACACCAACATATTAATAATATGCTGTATTTACTTGCATGATAGCCTCTGCTGTGTAATTTCATAATCCACACTGTGAAGAGATAAAAAAAGATTAATTGTAGCAATGTGTAATTTTGTTTCCTGTATTTTGACATGACATTTACTGTTGTTCATGTTATAGTATTGTATCTAATCCCATTCCTATTGAATCCATAGCCTTTCTGTAACTTCATATTCAAAATCTTTGTACCTCCATTGTTTGAAATAAATATACAGCTTTATGATGCAGCCAAAGTACATTGTCAGGTTTCAAGAAAATAATATAAGTGGTGTTCTTATGTACAAGTCTGTATGGAGGCAGAGTAGTAGTGTTATAAAATTCCAGTATTGCTAGGCTGTGTTTGTTTGTTCTTCCAAATTACAAGGAGAAGTCCCTGACTTTGGACTACCAGTGTTTTAAAATAAAAGAAAGGGGCTGTTGTGAATGAAAAATAATCAATTGTAAGTTTTTATTCTTTGTTTTAAGCAAAGTGAAATCATTTTCCATGCATAGGTTATCTGGGAATTCTGCAGGAGCAGCAAGACTGTTCGTGTGGGAAGAATGGGTGCAGTTCATTGAGTGTCGCAAGTCAGTTTTTGCACGTTTCCACTTTCCCGTGCAGGTGGCACATTATCAAGATGGATTCAACAACCCTAACAATTTTATTAAGTTCTGGAAAAGAATGAAGTCAAAGGGTGACAGACATGCCAGACTAGACTTCTCAAAATACTCGAGTATGTAGTACTGGCAATTCAGTTAATTGGAATTGTTAGAAATCCCATATATGTCAAAGTTATGATTTATGTAATTCTTGTGTTGTAGCAGGGTGGGTTATTTCCTGCAATATAGATTAACTCATCTGATGGGTATTATTGCTTTTAGCTAATAAGGAATACAATACCCAAACTGAATGAGTAACAGAGGATGCAGATAATCTACTGAGTTCAGATGTAATTCTTATGTACACAATTTCCCACTTCATAAGATCCCTCCACTGCTGAAAGAATGTCCCCAAAGATTGCCCTGTATCTTAACACCAAATGATGAATTGTTACATAAATAGGCCATTAAATCCACAAAAAAAATGTTCTTTCTCATATGGCCAAGAAATATGTATTGTTTGCAACATCTGTCATTCTGAAACTATAATTTTGCTGCTGTTTTATATGGGTGTGAAATTTGGTCCCTTTTATTGAGGAAGGAACATGAGCTGAGGGAGTTGAGACTATGGTGGTGAGGAAGATATGTTGACATAAGAGGGACAAGGTAAGAGGGGACTGGAGGGAACTGTATAATGTGGAGCTTCACGACCTGTACTCCTCACTGAATATTATTTGAGTGATCAGATCAAGAATAATGAGGTGTGTAGGAATAGATGGGAGGATAATATGAAAATCTATCTTCAAGTAATTGGTTTTGGGCAGGGTGGGGTGCATGGACTGGATTGATCAGGTTCAGGACAGGGTTAGTTGGCAGGCCCTTGTGAGTGTAGTGATGAACTTCCAGGTTCCAGAAAATGTGGGTATTCCTTGACTTCCTGAGGAACTGTTAGGTTCTCAATAAGTACTCTATTCCATGTAGTCAGGCAGTCAGTAATTTGTCATTGTGAGGGAAGAACAGGGCTCAGTTGTATGGGATGTAAGCCATGAGAAAGAAAGAAGCACAAGAGAATTACGTAATGAAGCATGTCATAATTTATACTCTGCCTAATATTGTGAAGATGATTACTGAGAGTGATCACATTTATTGAGGGCAGATGAGAAATATATACAAAATTTTGGCAGAAAATCTTCAGATGAGGGGAACTTTTGGGAGAGACGGACATAGATATGATGACAGTGTTAAATGAGTTGTGTCTTGCAGTAAAAGAGCATGAACATGTCCTGGTTGAACAAGCATGTAAGGTTTAATGGTGGTGTTTGCTGAGGATGGTAATAAACCATCTCTGTTTACATAGAAGTAAGTAATTTTGTGACCAACTTGCAGACTGTTCACTTTCTGAAGAAAGGACTGACACTGAATGGATATCGGAGTTTAAAACATGTTACAAATCTCTGAGTCAGGGTGATAAGTGCAATTGGAGAAAGGTACTTTTGTTGTGAATCTTAATATTATTTGGTAATGAGGAAGATTTTAAATTATTTGTTATGGTTGTGTGGTTTGAAATTTTGCCCAGAATAGTTATGCTGTGTTTTCCACAGGTTTAGACCTGGTTTAGGAAGCTCAGTCATGTTTCCATTATCATTACGCAAGTGAATAATATTTTTCTCCTTTAACTTTTGCTTGACCAAGATATTCTTATTTCACCCATTAAAATAATAAGACAGTGGAAATCCTGACACTAGGAGGCCAAAACCTAAATATTCTTTTTCTTACTACAAACCCAGTAAATCGTAGCGCACAGCATGTTTCTTTTTGTACCATCCTACATGTCTGTAACAGGTTACGTTGTGTATTGTATTTACAGAGATGAATTCTGGACTTGTGAGTGCTGTTAAACGTGTTCTCACGAAGTTGATAGACGAGGAGACGGATGATGACAGTGCAGTAGACTTCGTTCCATCACTAATGCCACAAAAAGGAAACCTTGAAGCCATCTTGGCATCTGAGGTATTGGATTTACAGTGTTCAGGTGCAGGAATACCATCTTCTGCTGATATTTTGAAACAAGATTTCACTCGTACAACACTGGAGCACTTAATACAGCCTGAACAGTAAGTGAACATACTGAAATGTTGCACAAATAGCAAGAAATGTTTGCATATGTTAGATAGATTGTGTATTGATAAATTTCCAAATGTACTTACAGAACATTCACAGATACTAAACAAACTTGTTGCACTATACTATTTATTGTTGGTTAGTTCTCCAGCATGTTTTGGCCTGACTTATTAGGTCTTCCTCATGGAGTTCTATATAACTTATGCAGCGTCACTTCAACCTATCTGTTAAGAGTTCTCACATATGATTAAAATCGGTGTTGTAGTAAATTATGGTTAAAATACAATTAAGTTACAATTAGTACAGTATCAATAGAGTATAAAATTATACAATTATGAAAGTATATGTTGTGTCCAAACATCCATATTTTGGTCTTTCTTCATGTGTAGCAAGCTTTGAAGTCTGTGAGTAGGCAACATAAACTTTTATTAGCACTTTGATGATGAGAGAGAAAGTGAATAACAAAGATTTCATTGAATGGATATCGTAATACTTACCAGATGTCGTTGTGTAGTGTGTAAGCAATGGATGAGTACAATACAGAGTAGATATATAAACAAGCGGTGTGGATCAATACTTGGTTTACAAGCGTGTTTTGTTGGGTTGAAGTGTCATTTAAGATATCACATAACGGATTTAATTCACCTAGTTTCTGTTCCTCAACTAATGGGTTTTGCTGTTGATAATTTTGTATGTAGTATGATCCCCAGCAGTTCATGCATGTTCCTTTTCATGTGGTAATTATTGGGTCCATAGTACCTTGTATACTTCCAAATTGTTGTTGGTGGTTAAGAATATGCATGGGATATGCAGATTGCTGATTGTTGTTTCTTGTTTATCATATATGCTCATGATATATTAATTTCAAATTTCTTCAAGTTTGTCCAACATATGTCTTCTTGCAGGTAAGGCACTTAGAGAATTTCATGAGTTTATGCTAGCTTGACCACTTGGAACACATTCTTTGATAAGCTAGTAGTGACTGAGGCAGTCAAGAAATTCAACACCCTTTATGGAAGTTAAAGGTTCCTTACTGTGCAACAGAACCAACTACTGGACCCTATCCTTTGCCACATAATCCTATTTGTCATTCACTTTATTCTATTTAGTATCCATTTTGAGGCATATTTGCAAAACATTTGTGTCAAGCAACTGTTATTCCCTTGTGTCTGTCCATTCATGTGCCTGCATTGAGCAGTAGGAAACCCAGTGGATAAATTCTCAGTAATTTCATATTTGGAATTTTACTGACATTTGCCAGCACATTCTCATTTTGATTAGAATTGAACAAAATTACACACACTTTACATGCAAGCATATATACATTTATGATATATCTCACTGTGATTGTCCTTTGTAATTGAGACATTCTGTGTCAGAGATACATGCTGAGGTTGAAGAAGTTGATGATCAAAGTGTAACAGTCACGCATAAATGATATCTTGCTGTTTCCAAGATATCCATTACAATGGCTTGTAAATATGTTGCTGAGGTATGGAGCAGACTTACAGTGTGTGTAATTGTACAACGTGGAATGGCATATTTCATGTACAGTGAAACATCTGTATCCATTGTTTCTCAAGTGACTGCACAAAAAATTATAAATGCAGGAAGGTGACATTCTGATTCAGGAAGGCATGAAATGTGTCAGAAACACAACAAACAAACAAACAACAACAACAGCAAATGAAAATGATATGTTTTACACTTGAGGACAAAAGTGATAAACACGAAGTTCCTGTAGTACCTGTGTGTACATCACCTTTTTCCAAAGAAATATGTAATTAACAACTGTTTAATTGAAATCTTACATAAGCGTAATCTGGTGTGCGTCTTGTCATCTTTTGATTTCATTGTTTTTTTCCAGAACTTCATAATACTTGTAGGGTTATTGATTGCCTTATAGTAATGTAGCTTTTACTTTTGTGGAGAAGTGGACACATGCTTGCACTGACTTGTAGTACTCAATATACTGCACCCATTTTTTCCCACAGAGACAGTCTTGCTACTCCTACAGGATTTCCAGATAACCACTGAACAAACAGTTATTTCAGTTTGCCAAAAACAAGGAAGAGAAACTTAAATATTTGCTTTATTTAACACCATAATGCATTGAAACATGGGTATGCCAAGGATGGGGATTTCCCTGTTTATTATGAATGGATGTAAAAATGAAGTCAAGCAGTAATGGAATTTGAACATTGTACTACTCCACCTCCATACCGGCTTGTGATTAAGAACACTATTTGTCCTTCTTGAAAATTGACAGTGTCTTCCAGATTCATACTTTGCTACAATGTACTGCTGCACAACATTGGATGTGAATGAGGGGAGACACAGAAATTTTGAATATGAAGTTAAGGAAAGGCTGTTATCAGGGCAGCTCAAAGTGACACACACATCTACTCTTATCTGCACAGCAAATGCTATGTCTTATTGAACAAAGTGTGAACATATGTAGCCAGCTGTGTTTGATGTTTACAACAAACACTTGTGTCCCATTTGCCTGATACTGTGGTGTCCCATTGTATGACAAAACTAGCAAGTTAAATAAAAGAAAATTCAGTTGCATCTGGTTTCAAAATAGGATGTTTATAATATTCAGACCAAATGTGTTAGTTGTTAATCATGCTGGGCACAAAGTCGGTGTTTTTAGGTGGATTTGCAAAAGTAAGTGATGTGAATTCATATAGAACACGTGTGTCAATGTAAATGCCCTGAGCATGGTCCTGCAGGACAGAAACATGTCAGAATAAAATATGGGTGCCATTTACACCCATTTCTGTGTACCTAGATGGCTTGTATTTTGTAATTATTGAAATTAATGTGCACAGAGCTAATGAACCAGTTTAAAATAATGAATTCTATTTAGGAGAATAGTGGACAGAGAAATTTCTGGGCAGACCCAAGGAGAACTGTGGAAATCCAGAACTTTGAGTATTAGACCTTAGCCTTCCTAAATATGCAGCACAAAAGTTAAACATGCTAGGTTTTACTGTTAGTTTTATGTAATATATTAGCAGGCATACCCATTCTTTGACTGGGATGTGGTTGCTTTCCTCCTCAGTTATAATTATTACAAACTGTGCTGTAATGTGATGTTTGTCTGATGGTGACTTCTGAACTGTGTTACTGTCAGTATGCTCTTCCGATTTTGAAATTCTCTAGACTGTCACCTGTATGGATTAGGAATGATAACTTCAAACTTGCTGATGTGATGCATGGGAAGGAGGCAAAAGGAAGCTGGGGTTATGAGGTTGGTACCTGTTAGAATGTATAGCCTGCCAGTCAATGAAAAATACCAGCCCCAAATACACTGGCCATCTGACTTCATAGATGATAAATGTTTTTTACATAGGGAGTAGTAGTTTGCTGACCTGTGCTGTTTCAATCAGGCAGAAATCCTAACCCACACTGTCTGCATTCCTTCAGTACTTTCCAGCATGGCGTTATGTCAGACATTATTTAATGCTAGTTGGGGCACTGTATTTTTTCACCAGTGTTTTGTGCATGGCAATTAGCAGGCTGGCTCTATATGGGGTGGGGGTTGCTACATCTGGCATTGGCTGTAATTAAAGAAAGATTGGAGCTGAGGATTCAAATTGCATCCAGATGCTATTGCAGTTCTTCTGTGTCAGCTGAACAGCTGTGGGTATTTTATATAGTGGTAAGATTATGCAGTAAAATTCTGAATATTATATTTGGGTGTTCTGTGTTAAGTTCATGGTAGGAAACTGGAAACTAAGAGAAATGTTCGTATTTTTTGTATAAATTGTTTGATATGCGAAACATGTTTGCAGCTCCATTTGTGTGATTCTGAAATTAGTTGTCTCTTACAGGTATGTAGCAATGGCTAATATGAATGGAATAAAAATTGTTGTTCAGGAGAAAAGTGCCCAGAATCAAGTAGAACAAGTTAATAAAATGAAGAAAATATTTCAGAACAATCGGAACAAGACATACATCATTGCAGATATAACGAAGGAAGTTGAACATTGTAGGCAAGGTGAGAAGCAGAAGAGAAAATTAATGAGTGCAGTGAGATATAAGAAACACAGTGTGGTAGTCAATGATACTGACTCTCCTCCAGACAGACTGTATCGTCAATCCAGAAAGTCTTATAATTTACCTATCATTGCAGAAAACATGTTAGTAAAGCATCTGCGAAGGAATGGTCTTCATGCTGAAACAGACAACCTCTTGTGGTCTGAAAGTGACATGACAGATGTCAGTTGTGCAGAAAGCAACACCAGCAGCAGTAACAAACCGTCATGTTCTTCTGTAGCTACTGAAAGTGATAGGTTGTTCCAGCATTCCGAAATATTCAGTAACTTACCTGTTGTTGCAGAAGATATGTTGGTGAGGCACTTGGAAAAGGAGGGCATTTCTAGTAAATTAGATGACCAGCTCTCTCATTATTCCAGAGAAGTAGATCTTCCCGTGACAGCAAAGGAAATTTTGTTACAGCATTTTAAAAAAAGCAGTTTTGCGGGGAATGGCATGGACAAAAATAATGAGTTTGTATTGTATCTGCCATTTGTGGAATACTGGCAGAATGATGTTAATTCAAAGTGGCTGAGTGTGGAGGAATTTGAAAGGGAGGTTGCAGTTGAATTGCCACCTTCTTTTCGGTGGTTGATAACAGAATGCGCAGGGATGCTCCAAATGACAATCCAAGAATTGTATTATGAACTTCTGGCTGTTGAAGATGTGTACTGTTTGTTTAGGACGCAAGGTGAATCAGTGGTTAAAAAATTATAAAAATGTAGGAATGTACTGGTAACAATGTGTATTTTTTTATAGTAGCACATGTTGACTGGAAAAAAAATTATATCTACAGGCCAGATAAAGGTAGGTGATGGATACATTTCTTTAATCTGGTTTTTCAGAGTGACTATGTGTAAGAAAGTTTTTGTGTGCTGTCTTTGAATGGCTTGTGACATAAAGGATTGTATTTGTCCTGCATAATTGATGCACATTTTTATGACCATGATATGTTTATGTTACTTGTACAATCAAAGTGCTTCTTTTTTACCAGTATATAAAATAAAAAGTTTTTGTAGTGTCTCATCATTTCTTTTTTTACAACATAAACTGCAGTATTGAAAGATGGTGTGTCATCACTGACAGACACTCTCTTCGGTTTGAAGTAGAAGCAGTCTTGAAAATGTGTCATATGTTTTCCTTTGTCACCATAGCTGATTACCTAAAATGGCTACTTTGATACTCATGTACTGTCTTCTGAAAATAACATAATTTCATCCAGAACTGTACTAGGCCACATACTGAAACCAGCAACCACAGTTTTATAACAGAGTAATTAGGATCTGCAAAATAATGTTAACAGTTCCAGAGATAAGTATATCAATCTAAATATGTCACTTTTAAGAAGCAAATAAAAGTGCAAGATTTTGATATTTTTGGCAACATGATATGGATTGGATATGGATGTCAAAATGTGTGTAATTGTGTTGTTGGTTTTATTGATTTTGTTACAAGTCACATAAAGTCTTAAAAATTTTGCTTAATAAAAACAAATTTCCCTGCAAAATGTATAACTGTGGCAAATGGCTTTAAGTGTGGTTTTATCAATGCTCCTCAGCACATCTTGCTATGGAAATGAAATTTTTTCCAAGGTGCAAATTCTGCTGCACTGAATTTTAGGATTTTGTTGCAAAATTTTATCACTTTAAAGTTTGAAGATTGTGAATTATTAAGCATGTCATTATGTAATTTTACCCATCCTCTCTTCTCTTGGGTTCGTATATTCTCAGCACTTTTTCTTGGACACACACGCACACACACAGTATTCTTAGAGCCCACATCTGAAATATTGCACTAGTAAATAATTAAACACACTTATAAATATTTTATTGTCCAACTTATGCACAGTTAGGTAATATGTAGATACAATTGAAATCGTAGAATATTTAAAAGTACTCAAACATTTTTCAGATCACAGAGGATCCATCATCAGGGAGCCTTGTACAGTACTTGGCAAAAATTACAAGAATGGTTCTATCATGTCCGTTGACATGGATGTGGTCGGTGTTATGGCAGCATATTGTAACCCGATGTGTGTGTGTGTAGTTCACTGTCTAGAAGGGTACTGTCTTTTGTAAGACAGTGCCTTTCTAGACAGTGAATTACACACACACACACGTCAGGTTACAATATGCTGCCATAACACCGACCACGTCCATGTCAACAGACACGATAGAACCATTCTTGTAATTTTAGCCAAGTACTGTACAAGGCTCCCTGATGATGGATCGTCTGTGATCCGAAACATGTTGGAGTACTTTTAAATATTTTATAATTTTAATTGCATCTACATATTATATAATTGTGCATAAGTTGGACAATATAATATTCATATGTTAACGATGCACAGTGCAAACATGAAAATTAAACACACTGTTAATGAATTGAATGATTTTATTTCATGTGACATACAAATTTCTCATGCATTGACTATGGGGTGTAATCTTCCTTGGGATTTGGATGCTGTGTAGTTCAGTAAGTACCACTAGCTCAGAGGATTGTGCTGTGTATGTAACATCAGACCCCAGAAGACTATAACTTCATTTCATTAGGCATTCTTATGTGAGTATTCCCAATAAAGATAAAAATGTGCAGAATTGCTTATAACTTTGCCTGTAGGCTGAGGGAGATATTTGAACCTAAGGGACAGTTTGTGACAGGAGGCCGGAGAAAATTTCATCTTGAGCTTCATGATTTGTACCCTCCTCCATGTATTAGGAGGGTATTAAATCGAAGAGAATGAGATAGACAGTGCATGCTGTGTTTGATATGGGAAGGAAGATTGTAGATAGTAGATTCCTTTTTATATGTTGCTAAATTTGATGAGGGGAGATGAAGTTTGGAGTTTTGACTGTGCATCTCCAAGTTTGCTTTGTATTGACCTTTATTATTGACCACACGTAGGAGAAGTGAAAATATATATTGGGATTGAAGAGGTAACATTTTGGGTTTCTTAAATAATATCTACATGAATCTCTACTTATGGCCCATAATTCTAATCATATTCTTTTTTGTCCTGCAAATTTTTACACTGTTGGAAGTTTTCCAACAAAATATTAATCTGTGTTTCATAACTGAGTGAAAATAGGAATTATAAACCATCTTAAATGGAGAATCCAGGGCATAGCAAGCTGTACTTAGTTTGGGTATAATTTGCTCCTAGATGGGTTTTCAAGGATGATGTATCATCAATTACTGTTTCAACAAGTTTTGTATTAGAAACGTTAACGATTAGTGTATTGTACCCAACGCAAATGTCCATAAAAGGGCGATTATAAGTAATAATACAGTGCCTCTGTATTCTACACTGAAGATGGAGTCAGCGTCTTACGCCTGAACGGCAGGTTACCAACTAGACTTCCATATACCGCAAGGTTACTGCAGGCGGGACTTAGTAACAGAGTCAACCAGAAGATGGCATTGATGTTTCCTCGCGCCATGTCATAAAAAGCATAGATCAGTTGGACTAATGCGTTTTCGTCTGCGACTTTCCAGCAGAATGCGCGGGACTTTAGGCGAGTAAGGTTGCTGCGAATTGCATGTACATGCATGTTCTGTATGTGTTTGATTACCAGTGTTCCCACGAAGAAGAAGGTGTTAAGAGCATTGTTTTGTGTTATCGTCGTTTCCATCGTGTGACGTTTGTGTCGCTTATTTCACGTTTCGGTTTGGAATGAGGCCTGTTTGTTGTACAACAGGGTATACTGAAGGATAACAACCTGTTGTCATTTGACTGTGACTCAAAAAAAGTTAAACAGTGAGTGGTTTTGAGCGTCAGGAGGCTACTGAAAGTTTTATTTGCGGATTCATTTGTTTGTGTTGGCAAAATAAGTGTGAATAACGTGTTAACCTTTGAACACACGCTGCACAGAATTTGAATCTTCGAATTTGTTGTCAAGAAATCTGCTAGAAATTTATTGGCAATTCCATTGCATCTCGGTAAGTTTATTAGAGCATTAAAAGTCGTTTTATTCGAGATCAACCGGGAGGATGGATGGGTGATTGTTTGACTCTGTGCTTATTCCAGAAGTGCGGTCTCAAAGTGAAACAACATTAAATTTTCCCTATGTGCCTGCAGGGTAAGGAAATTGTTTTTACTCGGGAATTTTGTCAAAATGTGGTGTATAAAGCAATTAAATGCCTCGTAATTTCTCAGGGTTTTATGGTTTGTATTTACGTGATAGTCTTCAGAGTTTTGACATTGTTGAACTTTGTAGGTTAGCACAGACATTTGTTCCTGTGAAACATCGGTGTTAACAAGCCAACTCACACAGTATTAAAACCCAGAAAACTTGTCTGAATTAGGTCGAATTGTAAGGTAACTGTAGTCTGAAAACACACGTGAAGACAGGGGTGGATTGCTTCACAGACTTGTGTCTAATTGTAGGTAAATCGTGTCCTGGAAACTCCAAAACTTGTATATCCATCACAGTATCGTGTTATTTATGTAGTAGGTTCCATTGACTTACGTCACTCGTATACGCACGACAAAGAAACATTCATAAGAAAGAAATAATAGTAATAATTCACTATTTTTATGGATCGCATTTCGCCTAGCCGTAAGTTAGACCTTATTTTCTGTATGACATAAATTATCGGATGTTGGCTGCACAGGCGAAATCCTGTGTAAATAGGTGGGCATAATGTGTGGTAAGTCCGACGTACGTTTGCGTGTACGTATGTATGAGCCTAGTGCATGTGTGTGTGTTTGTGTGTGTGCGCATGTATGATGGTTTCTCTCTTCTATCTATCGAATCTTGTTGAAAATTCCATAGTATTTCATATCTTCGAAATTCTATAAATAACTTGTGAAACGCCACTGCAATCTTTCGTTTAGATAAAGCGATAAATCTGGGTCTGCTTCATTTAGTGTTTGTTTAGTTGAAGATAAATTTGTGTCTGGTGTGTTAAATAGATAATTGTCAGGTTTGTGTTAGCTGTGTTTGAAGAGTTGTGTTAGGTTTTGTTGCGCCGTCTGCAATGAGCCTACTTTCGAGACCCACTTCTGTCGACGCAGGTTTTAGCTGCCCCTTTCACCTTGTACTTCTACCACAGGAATGGGCGCCAAGCTAATTAACCCCTCAAAAACAAAATGTAATCTCTTTTATATAAGGACTCATTGCGTGCCGCGCAGTAGGCGTCATCGAACTCCGTTATAAATCCAGCCAGTTAATACTGTGTAAGGTAAAAGTTTCTGCTTGTTTTGAGATCCGTGCAAAACACGTCACACAATGTGAGCACCATGTAGAATTGCTGAATGTTAAACCAGGCGGTAAGTAGAGTAACTTCTAGGCTTTAAAAGGTTCATTACAGCAGGTGAAGTCCATGAGAGGTCCAGGTGCGCGGCATAGCTCAGTAATCGACATTGCGATATGTGACGCTGGGTAAGTGGGCCCCGACGTTGCGAACGAAGTGTTACCTCCATTTTGAAAAGTTCCAAGTCTGAACAGCCACATCCAGAAGACCGGATTCTTCGATTATGTTGCTGTGAAAAACTTCAAAACTTTCACAGCACACGTGTGTCATCTCCGGAAGATGACACTTGATGAAACCACAGCGGATGATTGTTGAATTAATCAATTTACTGGAGTCCACAATTGGTAGATAGTTGAGGCACTGTTACAGCAGTATTCTTTGTCGTTGTAGGCGGTGGTGAGTTGGAGGGTTATTGCATTTCTGCTCTCGTTATGCGACTTTGCAGGGACCCGCGAAATGTGAAACTCCACTGTGTTCCGTCGTTCCGTCGTGCTACTGTTTCGTGTTCCAAGGAGTGGCATGTTGTAAATGCGTCTTCTGCTTGAATGATTGATCAGGCAACGAAGGAGGGTCTTGTGTGTTTGGTCGACCACTCTTTAAGAGGACAATGCACATTGCTTGATGGTTAAACCTAATTAGAATATCAGTGGTAACAAAACGCCCGTCGCGTTAATACTGTATCCGTGTATGCTCTGAATTTAGGGTCGTTTGAAATGGTCGAAGCATAATTTTGGTTGCGTTCAAGCGTACCGTCCAAATGACCTGGTTTCGCGGAACGAGAAAAATTACAATTCTAAACCGAATCATGTTAATTGGTTGTTTCCGGTTTAGTGGTGAAGACAACAACTGCACTGGTGAACACATACGCTTCCAGTTTTGTCATACTTGAATATTAGAATATTTTCATGTTCACATACACTAAGGCATGGCTGTCCCGAGATTTGGTTTAAATCCCCTGCCGTAATTTAATAAGGACGGTAAAATCCAAAATATTACCGTCTCGATGCCTTTTGTTTCTGGCAGGAAGCCCTCTTTGTTCTGGTGTAATGGAACCATCCAGTGCTTACTTAGACCGTCCTTACTTGCCACGTATCTTCTGCGATGTTCTCTGTGGCCACTTAAATTCGCTCTTCTTTTTTATGCTCTGAGGTAACATAAAGATGCCAAATGTTAGCTTTGTACTTGCGCTAATGTTATGTAGAGAACATGTTTTGTTTAAGCGTACGTATGTCACTGTGCAAATAAAGATCTGTGTGTGTTTAAAATGAACATTGCATCTTCGGTAATGAAAATATGAAAGGTCGTAAAACACAAATAATGCAGGAGTGCACAAATCCCGGGCTCCTGATCGCCCCGGAGACTAAATTTTGTACGGTGGCACTTAATATTTGTGGGTCCTCAATGTGGATCTTGCTCTATGTCACCCTTCTGTCCCCTTGAATTTTGGAATGGCTAGTGAGTTTTTGGAAAGTTTGTGCACCCCTGAAACGGTGTACAGAAGCAAACAACGACGTCTTTCCACGTGAATTAACTTACATTTCCGTACCATATATGACCTACATACATTTGCGCGATGTTACAGAAAAGAGAAATTGAGGGAAATTAGATCGAGCATTGCCTTTTGGGACTAAGGATTATGTAGTTTGAATTATAGTTCATAAAATTTGTGTGAAAAATACAGGTAATCGTACGGTGTTGTTCATTTATACGTATAACTGTATGTTGTTATTCACGGAAGGACCCATTCGTTGGTAATATTAACGTGTATTAAAGTCTGTGAAAGTAATCAGCAGATTTGAGTATATTCCAGACGTTTCACAATAACGCTTGCCTCTTGTTCTACTCTGTTGAGGAAAATAAATCGACTAATTTTAACCTTGAAGACAGCAAACAGGTCTGACATGGTACGAAATGGGTCAATATAGACCGATGTGGCGTTGCCCCATCTGCTAACGGCTGTTCAAACAAAACTCTGTCAGAAATGTATGAGCTTGGTTGAAAGCATCCGCTGCACTTGTTTAATTATATGAGGCACAGTTTGTACCGGCTGTTTGGATAATTAAAATCCTGTTGGTTAGTACATATGTACCGGCCAGGTTTAACACTAAAACGTCATTTCGCCTACAGAATATATTTGTGTTTTGTTTATACTTCTCATAATATACCGCTATTATGTATCACTACAGCACTGACTGGTCTTTGTAATGGAAGCACGCTGTCTGGCGTGTGGAATACGAACGACACACACACACACACACACACACACACATATATATATGTGTGTGTGTGTGTGTGTGTGTGTAATGTAGAATAATTTTGGTCTCCGATTAGTTATCAAAGTACCATTTAACATCCCTTCTTTATAATCGTGGAAGTGTAATATTTTTATGGCAACAACCGAGTTTTTTAAATATTGTTTCGATGAACGTTATGCATAATACATATAACAGAGCTTATATTTTGGAGTTCTGTAAAGTTACTTAAACAGCTTGTCGCATGCTAGGGTCACTACACCGATGAATCATCTGCAATTCGACCTAACGTCTAACAGGAAAAGAAAGGTGACCGTTATTTCGGACTGTGTGTTGTTATGAAATTAATTGGAGTCAGACAGTAGGCAGTCTTGTTACTGTAAAATATTCTCCATTTTATTGTTTGCATACGTAGTATCACGAGCAGGGGATGATTATTGTTACATCCCTGTGTATGTGCCCGGTCCTTATTGTATATTACAAATATGGTTTGTCACCAGAAGTAGCATTCAAAAAGAAGAAATTGGACTTAAATTTAAAGAAAAAACTAGTGAAGTGCTACATCTGGAGCATATCGTTGTTTGGTGCTGAAACCTGGACACATCAGAAAGTAGGTGAGAAATGCCTTTAAAGTTTCTAAATGTGCTGGTAGAGAAGATCAGTTGGACCGATCTTGTGAAATGGAACATACATGCTGCAAAACGACGGAAGGCTAACTGGATTCGTCACGTCTCGCATAGTAATTTTCTTCTAAAACATGTTATTGACGGAAAGACGAGGAAGAAGACATAAGCATCTATTGGATGACCTTTAGGAGACAAGAAGATATAGAAGTTCAAAGAAAAAACCACTATCTGGAGAACTCGCTTTGAAAGGGGCTATGGACCCGTCGTACGACAAGACTGCGTGCTTGGTTAATTGACCTTCGTGGCGTGAATGCTGAAACAGATCTTCGCACTTGCACTGTTTAGCGATTAACCTTGGGTTAATTTGAGTGACCTTCTAGCTGCTACTTGACAGGTTGGCTGCTAACCGTTATCGTAATTTTCTGGATATTTTCGTACTAATGGTGCCTGAAAACACTCCTCTAGCCATGACACAGACTGTGCTTGCAGCGCGACGAACATCTGCCACGCTATGGGGATGATATCTGGCGGTGGTTGAAAGCGACACACCTCACTGTAACTACGAGGCGTCCGTATCTCGAAAACTATATAAAGTTTAGAGAACGTATGTTGTGTAACATTTTGGACTTGTTTTCAAAGCAATCCTTA
>Ga0123353_10005822_pt1 | contig 16286 bp, 19 predicted proteins | sample TergutLab28metaG_3_FD_92763 | JGI IMG/M metagenome (GOLD analysis project Ga0123353, IMG submission 92763) | Labiotermes labralis P3 segment gut microbial communities from Petit-Saut dam, French Guiana - Lab288 P3 | ecosystem: Host-associated > Arthropoda: Insects > Digestive system > Gut ... | reverse complement strand
GACTTTATGGCGCGGCAGGGCAGCGGCTACAAGGAAATTCTGGAGCATTATTACACGGGCTGCACGGTGGGGTAAAATTTTTCGGACACCCCGCGCAGCCGCCGCGCATATGATAGCATGACCGGCGCGCTATCGCCGTAACTTATGCAAGAAATGGAAGATGATATATGGCGAATTCCACTTGTTTTTGCTGTTGCCCTCCCAGTGGCGGCGGCTTCCCCGGCTTTCCAGGCTTCCCCGGCTTTCCAGGATTCCCGGGATTTCCGGGCTTCCCCGGTTTCCCAGGGGGTTTCTGTCCCCCTTGTCCCCCAACGCCTCCCAGACCGCCTTGTTCCGGTCCCGGCTTCCCCGGTTTTCCAGGTTTCCCCGGCTTCCCCGGTTTTCCGGGTTTCCCTGGTTTTCCAGGCTTCCCAGGTTTCCCGGGATTTCCAGGCTTCCCGGGCTTCCCAGGGCAATGCAACCCCTGCATCTGCCAATGCACGGGCAATAACTGCTCCTCTTCGGACGCCTCCTTCTGCCCGCGCAACCCCAGCCTGGACGCCGCGGCCGTGTTCGGCGGCATTTACCGCTCCGAGCTCTGGCAGGAGGAGCTGGCGGCGGGCACGATAGGCCGCACCATCCCCATGGACTCCCCTCTGGCCCTGCAGAATGTCAACTTTTCCGGCGACACCCTGACGATTCAGTGTTCCGGTACCTATCAGCTGACTTTCTACGGCAACTTCAGGTTCTCGGCCGATTCCCACCTGACCTTCTATGTGCGGGCCAACGGGCGCAGGCTCGAGGAAACCGTGACCCAGAAGGACGTGACCGCGAACACCTGGGACAGCTTCGAGCGCACCGTCATTTTGCAGCTGTGCCCCAACACCTCCCTGCGCGGCGTGGTGGACAACGCCACCACCGCCAACGGCGGCGCGACCGGCACCATCACCATCCCGGCCAACGGCGTACACCTGAGCGTGATCCGCATTGGAAGATATTAAACCAGAGGCAAGAAACAAGAGGCAAGAGGCGGGATTTGTTCCTGCCTCTTGTATCTTTGTTTCTTGCTTCTGATCAGCAAAACGCGTCTACTATCCGCTGTGCCGCCTTGCCGTCCATCGCCCCCAGATGGAACGCCGCGAAGGCCCGGCGCTGCTCCCGGGAGGTGTCCGGCGCGGCCAGAGCGTCCAGCAGGGCGGGGAAATCCCGCGCGATGGGGCCGGGGGGCAACGCCTGAGGGGGCATGTAAAAGCCCCTGTCGCGCCGCGCGTATTCCTCCAGGTCGTAGGCGTAGAGGACGATGGGCAAATCCAGGGCCGCGGCGGCGAAGCACAGGGAGGAATAGTCCGAGACAAAGCGGTCGCACACCCGCAGGATGTCCAGGGGGCCGGGTGCGCCGGTGAGGTCGATCGCACCGGTGCCGCGCAGGTCGTAAGTCCCGTGCATGAGGGGATGCAGGCGCACCAGCAGCGCGGCCTCGTCCCCGAAGCGCGCCCGGAACGCCGGAAAGTCAAAATGCTCCAGCGGGCCGCGCCCGGGTTCATCCCGGAAGGTGGGAGCGTAGAGAAAAAGCTTTTTGCCCCGGCACTGGGGGTGCTCCCGGTCGAACTGTTCGCGCAGGGCCGCTTTGTCATAGGGCCGCAGCAGGGCGTCGATGCGGGGGGAGCCCAAGGGCAGCACCTTTTCCGGCGGCAGGCCGAAGCCCTCGCACCAGTAGGGCCGCACGCCCTCGCTGGGGCAGGCCGCCGCCGTGGTGCGCCGCATCTCCCGGGCAAAGCGGCGGGGCGGCGGGGCGGGCATGCTGTGGCCCCACTTTTTCCACGCGCCCTCCCCGTGCCAGATCTGCACGATCCTCGTGGCCTTCGCGAAGGGCAGCCAGGCCAGCGGCGAAAAATTGATGTTCAGAAATACCGCCCCCGCCGTGGCCAGGTGATATGCCCTGTGCAGGAAGCCCAGCTCGAAAAACCAGTACACCCGGTAGCCGCCCCGGGCGTCCAGTTCCTCTTCCAGCGCGCGCAAACCCTCGGATTCGGGGAAATTGCGCAGCAGGACGACCTTCCCGCTTTGCACGGAAAACAGGCGGCACAGGCAGAACAGCGGCGTGAACGCGGCGTAATAGAGGATTTGAAGGAATTTACGAAGCAAGATTGTTCCCTCCTTGCAAATAGTCAGAGCTTATTTCCAGCCCCGGAAAGCCCCACTGCCGCAGAACCTCATAGGCCGCCACGGCCGCGGCGTTGGAAAGGTTCAGGCTGCGGGCCTGCGAAATCATAGGCAGGCGCAAGGTGCGACCGAGGTTTTCACGCAGCAGATCCTCCGGCAGGCCCCTGGTCTCCTTGCCGAACAGCAGGTACACCCGGGGCGGGTAGGCGGCCTCCGTGTGCACATGGGCTGCCTTGGTGGAGAAAAAGTAGTAGGGCCCGGGAGCGGTCCGCGTGAAAAAATCGTCCAGGCAGGGGTAATAGGTGATGTCGAGGAAATGCCAGTAATCCAGGCCGGCGCGTTTGAGCTTCGCGTCGTCCACGCAAAAGCCCATGGGCTCCACCAGGTGCAGCCGCGCCCCCGTGGCCGCGCAGGTGCGGGCGATATTCCCGGTGTTCTGGGGGATCTCGGGTTCCACCAGCACCAAATTCAGCTGATAAAAATTTTCCAACCGCGTGTCCTCCGTATGAAGCCCGCGCCCCGGCGCACACTATTTGCGCGAAAGCAAAATATTTCAAAGGGGTTGATACCATGGTTATGAAGAAAATGCAGATGGCGAATATCGCCAAGGGCATCGGCATCGGCATGGCCATCGGCGGGGCCGTGGGCCTGGCGGGCGGCGCGATGACAAACCCGCAGAACCAGCGCAGCGTGAAGAAGGGCATCAACAAGGCGCTGAAGACCTTCGGCAGCGTGCTGGACGCGATCGCGTAACAGAGGCAAGGAGCAAGAAGCAAGAGGTAAGAGGGTGGCAGAGAATTATCCTGCCTCTTGCCTCTTGCTTCTTGTCTCCAGTATATCATAGAAGACGAAAAAAGTAAACCGGAATCTTGACGCAGCCCGGCATTTGTGGTAGAATAAATAGGGGAAGGGGCAGAGCCGGACGGGCATTCCGTACGCTTCTTGCCTCTTGCTTTTTGCCCATGTTTGATTTTTTCTTGCCTGGCAAAAAAAACATGTAAAAATAATTATAAATCAAGAAGGAATTTTTCTTTGGGGAACGACAAAGAAGTGTCCCCGGAATGAAGGGGGGAAAAGCAGCGGTGCGGGAAGGGCAGGCGCGCTCGGCGGAGGAAGCTTACCAGGCCTTTTGCGCCGGCGAACAGGAGGCGTTCGACCAGCTGATGGAGGAGTTTCAGCAGCAGCTGATCTATTTCCTCCATGGCTACGTGCACTCCCTGGACGCGGCGGAGGACCTGGCGGAGGATACCTTCGTGGAGATTCTGCTGCACAAGGGGCGCTTCCGCGGCCAGAGCGCGTTCAAAACCTACCTGTTTTCCGTGGCGCGGCACAAGGCCATCGACCACGTGCGCCGGGAACAGCGCCGCCCCGCCATACCCCTGGACGAAATCGCCGAGCGCAGCGACGATACCATGGGCCCCGAGGAGCAATACCTGGCCGGCGAAAAGGCCCGGGAGATTGCCCGCACCATCGGGGAACTGCCCCTGGAATACCGGGAGGTGCTGCGGCTGCTCTATCTGGAGTACCTGCGCTATGACGAGATTGCGCGGATCATGCGCAAAAGCACGAAGCAGATCGACAATTTAGCTTACCGCGCGCGCCTGGCGCTGCGCGCGGCGCTGGGAAAGGAGGATGATATTCTTGAAGGACCTTGAAGGGTTCCGGGCGTCTGTCTATGCCCGGGCGGAAGCGCGCAGGGCAAAAATACGCGAGCGCAACCGGAAGATCCGGGGCGCGGCGCTGGGCGCCGCCATGGTCGCCCTGGTGATGGCCGCCACGGCGCCGGCGGTGCGCAACGGCCGCATATTCGTAGGCGTGGAGCAGCCCATCGTGACACAAGATCACAGCAACGCGCCTATGAGCCAACCGCAGAAGGAGGCGCCGCCCGCCCGCGTGGTGCTGCTGATGGGGACGCCCGACGGCGGCGAGGCGGAAGTGGTCGTGCTCGACAGCAGCGCCAAGCAGATCGCCTTCGTAGACAGATACAAGGCGGATAACAATATGCCCGAGGAGGAGGACCCCGTCTTGACCCCCGTGCTGGATTCCGCCGCGAAGACCCTGCACTCCAAGGAGGAGCTGGAAGCGTTTTTGCGGTTGCTGCCTAAGACCAGCAACTCGATACAGCAGGTGATCAGCGAATACGACGAGGAATTTTTCGCCAACAATGACCTGTGCGCCATGCCCCTGGACGTCATGCCTGCCGCCATGGGCGCGGAGGAGACCCCGGAGCCGAACGGCGAAGGCGTAACCGAACCCTATTCCAATGAAACGGAACCGGAAACCAATCCCGACACCGGCCCCGCCGCCGAACCGGAGACCGGTATGACGCAGGCCGAAGACCAGTCGCGGCCGCCCCCGCCCTCCACGACCCCCGAGGAGAGTATGCTGCCGGAAAACGGCGTGCAGATGCTGCTGCTGGTGCCGACGAACAAAGGGTAAGAAAAAGCGCATAAAATCCCCTCCCGGCGAGGGGATTTTTGCTTTGCCTGGGAATTTAATTCGCGGAAAATCGCGGAAATCAATTTTGCACCTTTGGCTCCCCCCGACCCCTTCGGGGCCACCCCCCCCCGCTCGCGAAGGGGGCTCATTGCGGTTTAACCAAACGCACGGTTGAGGCAAAAAGCTCCCTACGCTCTTGCGAGGGGGGGAAGGCCTTCGGCAGAAGGTCTGGGGGAGCAAAAAAGGCAAAATTGATTTCCGCGAATTTTCATTTTGCTCTCTTGACATCCCCTTCTCCCTGTGCTATAATGCTATCAACTCAATAACAGCCTTATTCAGAGCGGCGGAGAGATCAGGCTCTATGATGCCCGGCAACCTGACAAAGTGCATGCGGCGCGCATTTTGCAAAGGTGCTAAATCCTGCGGAGGATCCGAGAGATAAGGTGTTTTACGTCTTGCTTTCGGTTGTTGTCGAAGGCGGAATTTTTTTATCAATTTGAAAAGAGGGCATCTTTATGGAAAACCATATCCTGTTCACCTCCGAATCCGTGACGGAGGGCCACCCCGACAAGCTGTGCGACCAGATCTCCGACGCCGTGCTGGACGCCATCATGGCACGGGACCCCCAGGGCCGCGTGGCCTGCGAGTGCTGCTGCACCACGGGGGTGGTGTGGATCATGGGCGAAATCAGCACCTCCTGCTATGTGGATATCCCCCGCGTCGCCCGGCAGGTAATCATGGAGGCGGGCTATGACCGCCCCGAAATGGGCTTCGACGGCAATGCCTGCGCCGTCCTGACGGCCATCGACGAGCAGTCGCCGGATATCGCCCTGGGGGTGGATAAAAGCCTTGAGGACAAAATGAGCGAACCTTGCGACGAGAACAGCGAAGCGACCTGCTCCGCCGCAGGCGGGGGGGCCGGAGATCAGGGGCTGATGTTCGGCTATGCCTGCGACGAGACGCCCGAGCTGATGCCCATGCCCATCGCTCTGGCCCACGCCCTGGTGCGCCAGCTCACCCTCGTGCGCAAGGAGGGCATATTGCCCTGGCTGCGGCCCGACGGCAAGAGCCAGGTGACGGTGGAATACGACGGGGAGGGCAACCCCCTGCGCGTGGATACCGTGGTGGTATCGGCCCAGCACGCGCCGGAAATTCCCCTGGAGGAAATCCGCAGGGAGATTTACGCCCGGGTGATCGCGCCCGTCATCCCGGCGGGCATGCTGGACGATCAGACGGTCTATTACATCAACCCCACAGGGCGCTTCGTGGTGGGCGGGCCCCACGGCGACAGCGGCCTGACCGGGCGCAAGATCATCGTGGATACCTACGGCGGCTGCGCGCGCCACGGCGGCGGCTCCTTCTCGGGGAAGGACCCCACGAAGGTGGACCGCTCGGCGGCCTACGCGGCCCGGCACGCGGCGAAGAACGTCGTCGCGGCAGGCCTGGCCAGGCGCTGCGAGGTGCAGCTCGCCTACGCCATCGGCGTGGCGCACCCGGTGAGCGTGCGCGTGGATACCTTCGGCACCGGCGCCCTGCCCGACGCCGACCTGGCCGCTCTGGTGCGGGGGGTGTTCGACCTGCGGCCCGCGGCCATCATCCGGGCCTTCGACCTGCGCCGCCCGATCTACCGCCAGCTGGCCGTGCTGGGCCACGTGGGGCGCACGGATATCGACCTGCCCTGGGAAAAGCTTGACCGGGTGGAGGATTTGAAAAGGGCGGCGGAAGTTTTGTAACGAACGCACCTCCTGCGCGGTCATAAGGGCAGGAGGTGTTTTTTTATTATGAGAAACTTGGCCATTCTGGCTGCGCTGCTGGCCCTGGCGCTGCTGTGCGCCTGCGGGCAAACGGATATGTCATCATCTGCGGAGCAGACAACTGAAAATATCATCCAGGAATACGTCATCACCCCGGACGAGGAATTTTATCCTGCGAGCTACATCGGCTACCGCTATCCCGTTCGGCCCGGACTGGAAAGCTGGCTGGCGGTGGGAAGTCCCAGCCAGCTGAATATCCAAATCCCCGATGAGGTGCTTGCGGGCATGACCACCGAGGCGCTCGCGCAAAGCGTGGTGTGCTACCCGTGGTATGGCTGGCAGGGGGAAATGATGCGCAGCAGCCAGAGTGAGCAACCCGCCAATTTTGTGCGCAGCTGGTTCGACCGGCGCCATAGGGATTTCTTCGCCCAGGAGGCCCTTGCCGACCGCCCGGACGCCCGGGAGGAACTAGAGAAATGCCGGGCGCTTTATCGGGCGTTTGCCGCGAAAAACCCCTTCGACGGCCATGACCCTGCGCTGCTGCTGCAATCGGCGCAGTTCGGCGGCGGGGGAATTCCCGACCGCGCGCACAAATCACCCTACACCACTGGCTTTATATCGGCTCAGGAAAACCATCTCCATCGGCTTTACCTCGATGAAGAGGAATTTACCCCGTCGGATACCTTCGCGTATTATCCGGCGGCAGACGATGGCCTGCGGATGTACTTCAGCGTGGACGAGCTGGCCATCCTCCTGGAATCGGCGGGGCACAGCGACCTAGTGCGGCAGCTGCGGCAGGCTAAAAACGTGACGCGCATCGGCGGGTCCCCTTATCTGCCGGGCGACGCCCTCCCTGTCGGTGAACTCAGCGTGAGGATCGGCTGGGAGTATAGCTCCCACACGCCAGTTTGGTTCAGCACAACGCAGAGGTGAGAACGGGGACATAAAAGCAGCACTCCTTCTTTGTCAAGGGGTGCTGTGTTTATGTCGGTAGCGCCATAGGGTCTATACGCCTAACGCACCCAAAGGATGCATTTCCCCGCGCCTGACCGAAAACACCAAATGCGGCATATCGACACCGCGATAGTGCTTCATGATTTGATCCCGCACGATCATGCCGTTCCTCCTGGCCACGTTTTGGGAGGGGATATTCGTATCCCGGATGATGGAGAACACCTCATCGGCGTGCAGCGTTTTAAAGGCGTACTCCCTGCAGGCGATGGCCGCCTCCGCGGCGTAACCTTTGTGCCAGCAGGCTTTCTGAAAAAGATAGCCCACCTCAAGCACCTGCGTATCGCAATAATTCTGCATGGTGAGCCCGCATTGGCCGATCATTTCGCCGCTTTCCTTCAGCACGGCCGCCCACAGACCGAAGCCGTACGTCTTGTAATTCCTCATCTGCTTGTCCAGCCATTCCCTGGCTTCCGCCTCGTTCAGCGCGCCCTCATAGGCATACATGACCTCTTCGTCCCGCAAAATCTGGCACAGCGCGGGGAAATCAGACGGCCCCATTTCCCGCAGGACCAGCCTTTCCGTCGCAAGCACCATGTGCCGCTATCCCCCCAGTTCGATCATCCTGTCGATGCATTTTCTCGCCTCATGCATCGTATCGTCGTCCAGTTCGATGGTCTCACCGCCCTCGCCACGCAGTGCAAGCAACACATCCGGCAGGGTAGTGAGCTTCATGTCCGGGCAGAGCAGCGCTTTGCTCAGGGCGTAGAAGCATTTATCGGGGCACTTATATTGCAGGTGCTCCGCGATGCTTGCCTCCGTGCCGATAATGAACTCTTTTGCGTCCGATTGCTTCGCGTAGTCCATAATGCCCGCCGTGGAGCCTACGTAGTCCGCCAGGGCCGTCACCCCGGGCACGCACTCGGGATGCACCAGCAGCAGGGCCCGCGGATGGGCGGCCCGGGCGGCCCGGGCCTCGTCAACGGTCACGGCGGCATGGATGGGGCAACCGCCCTGCAATAGCTTGATTTCTTTTTCCGGCACCTGGGAGGCGACATAGGCCCCCAGGTTGCAGTCGGGGATGAAGAGAATTTTGTCATTCGGCAGCCCCCGCACGATTTTCACCGCCGAGGAGGAGGTGACGCAAACATCGCACACGGTCTTCAGCGCCGCTGTGGTGTTGATATAGGCCACGACGGTATAATCGGGATGCGCCCGCTTCACTTCCTCAATGAAGGCCCGGTCCATCTGCTCGGCCATGGGGCACCCGGCCCCCGGGCTGCAAAGGCGCACGGTCTTTTCCGGCGCCAGCAACTTTACGCCCTCTGCCATGAAGCGCACGCCGCACAGGAGCATATTGCGTTCGGGCCGCCCCAGGGCCGCCCGGCTCAGCGCGAAGGAATCCCCGTGCACGTCGGCGATCTCGAGGATTTCCCGCGCCTGGTAGCTGTGGGCCAGGATGCAGGTATCGGTTTCTTTTTTCAGGAACAGGATTTCGGCCTGCATGTCGGCGACGGTTGTGGGCGGGCCTTTGGGGGACTTGGCGTTCCTCTCCATGATGGCGTCCACGGCGTCCGGGTGCTTTTCATAGCTGAACTTGCGCGCCCACAGGCTATCGCTTCGCAGCAGTTGGTCAAGGTTGTCCATAGATAGGGTCACGGGGCTGCCGGCGCCTCTTTTTTCCCAGATGACGAGACGCAGGTTGTGAGGGAACTCCCATTCCCCCCATCTGACGTGGTAAATCTGCTCGCGGTATTTGCTGTGGAAGGCGAACATCTGCATAAAGATTTCGTCGGCGCACTGGGTCATGCGGTAGGCGCGCAGATTTTCCTCGCGGCCGTAAAACTCCAGCAGGTCGGTTACGAAATCGTGGGTAACGGAAAACCAGTTGCCGCCCTTGTAGATATCCTTGGGGAGCGCGCGCAGGCGGTTGATGCCGATCAGCCTTTGCAGGGGGAGCAGCGCGAACTGCAGCAGACCCAGCGGCCGGAGGTATCTGTGCCCCACCGTGTGCTGGAAAGGGTAGTAATAGCGAATCCGTTTGAGGGCGCTGCGCTCTATCGGGTAGCCCCCGATGAACTCCTTGCCCGCGTTCTCCTGAAAAAACCGCATGATTTCATCGTGGGACTTGATGGGCAGGTCGGTCCCGGAAAGCAGGTGATAATAATCGTGATGGGCAGCGCTTGCCTCGCGCAGCAGCAGCAGCTCCGCCTGTATCATGCTGAAATCGCCCCAGACGATGTCTGTGCGCGGGGTAAAAACCAGGCCCGCCCGCGTTGTTGCGTCTTCCATCTCTTGTTTCACCCGCACGAATACCTCGTCATCCACCTTTTTGTCGATGTGGATATAAAGGTCATTGCCCGGAAAGTCCAGCGCGGACACCAGGCGGGCGAGCAGGGGGAATTCATTGTGAGCGAGGATGAGATAGGCATGGGTCATGGGCGGGCCTCCTCAGGGATATCTGCTAACACCTGTTGCAAACGAGGGAGGTCATCGCAAATTGTTTCCCAGATAATCAACAGATTTACATCTTCGTAGTCGTGTACAAATCGATTACGCATGCCGTTCAGTTTATGCCAAGGAATTTTCATATGGCCAAGCTTGAATTCTTCCGTAATGAGTCTGGCCATTTCTCCCATCTCAATTAGGTTCAGGATGCATACATCATATATCCTGAAATCGCTTGAGAACTGGTCGAAGTTTATTCCTTCGCAAACCAGCAGAATTTTTCGCAAATACTCAGACATTTTCCGGATCCGGATCAGGTTCTTGTTGGCCATATCGAAACCCCCGTACGATATATTTCGCTTTCAATTTTAGACCCTGGATTGACACAGCGAATATCAATCAAATCCGTATCTTTTTGCAGGCTGTCACAAACATCGCCCAGCAATCCAAAAAAATCAAGCCCGATCAGCCCGCTGTCCACCAGCAGGTCCACATCGCTGACAGGCCGGGCCTCGCCCCTGGCATAGGAGCCGAAGAGCACCGCCCGGCGCACGCCGTATTGGCGGAACACCGGCTCCAGCCTGCTTTTGATTTCGTCGATGCCGTAAACGTCTTCGGTGTTGCGTTCCGGCTCACGGAAATCGTCCATGGTTTACTCCTTCTGCCAATCAGTTGGCTCCCATCTTCAGGCGCAGGATTTCCTGCTGCGCTTCGCGACTGGTTATGGCCATTCCCTCATGAATCAATTTGAAAAACTTCGGCAAAGCTGAAGTGGTCTGCATACATGCCCCGCTGCCCTCCAATCAAAACCACAATTTCGCTCACGTTGGGCATGGCCTTCAGGCTTTCTATCAGCGAAGCCTGGCGACATCCGCCGCCGGTCGTTCCCCAGTTAAAGTATATCGCGCTGGCCGGGGTAACATCCGCCACCAGGCGGCTTTCCTCGTACCAAATATCGGCAAGCTGTGTGCCGGTGTGGCTGCTTATATGGTCAATCACCTGCTGCTGCCAGTTTTCGGGCGTAATGGTTTTGTCATAATGCTCAACGGGTCCCGGAAGGTCGAGGTAATGCGTAACGCGCAGATTGAACGGCTCAGTGAACAGCTTGTCCTGCTCCCATCGCCAGCGACTGCGCCCGGCGTCCAAAAAGCCCGGGCCGCCCACCCAATTCACCCCGTACTCCAGCAGCACCCAGCGGATTTCATTCTGGTAGTCATAATAATACCGAAAGGTGAAGTTCACGGGCTGGCGGTCGTAGTCGCCGCGCGCCGCCACCAGATTTTCGTGCCATTCGATGTCCTCTTGCGCTATTTCAAGCTCGGGCATGCCCATGAACTGTCTGACCGCGGGCAGGTTGCCCATGAAGCTTTCCAGCAGCTCCTGGTTAATGGTCTGCTGTGTTGTTGTAGTCGCGGCCTCTGTGGTTGTGGCGGGTTCCGGCTGCGCAGCGCAGGCGGCAAGCGCCAGCACCAGCGCCAGCGCCAGCGCTACCGGCAAACTCGCAAGTTGTTTCATTGCCTATTCCTCCACCAAATCCCCGTGCCCGTGCTCGTCCTGCTCCAACCCGGCGAACAGGGTGGGGTCGTAGGCGACGCCGCTGCGGTCATAGTAATCCTTGATGGCCGCCTTGACCGCCTCCTCCGCCAGCACGGAGCAGTGCATCTTCACCGGCGGCAGGCCGTCCAGGGCCTCCGCCACGGCCTTGTTGGTCAGCTCCAGGGCCTCAGCCAGGGGCTTGCCCTTGATGAGCTCCGTGGCCATGGAGCTGGTGGCGATGGCCGAGGCGCAGCCGAAGGTCTTGAATTTGACGTCCGCGATCCTATTGTCCTCCACATGGAGGTAGACCTTCATGATGTCGCCGCATTTGGCGTTGCCGATTTCGCCCACTCCGTCGGGGTTCTCGATTTCGCCCACATTGCGCGGGTGGATGAAGTGGTCCATCACTTTTTCGCTGTATCCCATTGCCATTGGTTATTGTTCTCCTTCTGCTACCCAGTTTTCATATTTCAGTTCGGGGACAGGATTGAAGTGGTGATCATTAGTCACTCTCCGCGTCTCCCTGATAGTAATTTTGCTTCGCAGGTTCATTCATATCATTTTTCTCCTCTCACAATTTCGTCCCAATAGGGCGACATGCCCCGCAAATACTTCACCACCCCGGGGATCTCCCGCAGGGCGTGGTCGATCTCCGCCTGCGTGGTGTAGCACGAAAGGCTCAGGCGCAAAGAGCCGTTGGCCACCGCGTGGGAGCGCCCGATGGCCAGCAGCACGTGGCTGGGGTCCAGCGAGCCCGAGGTGCAGGCCGAGCCGGACGACGCCCCGATCCCCTTGGCGTCCAGCAGCAGGAGGAGGGATTCGCTTTCCAGGCCGTCGAAGCAGAAATTCACATTGCCCGGCAGCCTGTGAACCCGGCCGCCGTTGAGATAGGTGTGCGGCAGGCCGATGAGGCCGTCGATTAATTGATCACGGAAGTGCGCGACGCGCGCGCTGGTTTCGGGCATTTCCGCCGCAGCCTCCTCCAAAGCCGCCGCCATGCCCACGATAGCCGGGAGGTTTTCGGTGCCCGCCCGGCGGTTTCGCTCCTGGGCGCCCCCCACAAGCAGAGGGAGAAGAGGCACGCCTCTTCGGCAATAGAGCGCGCCCACGCCCTTGGGCCCGTGGAATTTATGCCCCGCAAGGCTCAGCAGATCGGCGTGCAGTGTCCGCACATCCACGGGGATGTGCCCCACGGCCTGCACCGCGTCGGTATGGAACGCGACCTTGCGCTCTTTGCATATCGCGCCGATCTCCGCGACGGGCTGGATGGCGCCGATCTCGTTGTTCGCCATCATGACGGTGACCAGGCAGGTGTCGTCCCTGAGGGCGTCCTCCACCTCTTCCGGCCGGATCAGGCCGGTTTCCGGCTCCACCGGCAGCAGGGTCAGCGCAAAGCCCTGCTCCTCCAGAGCGTGCAGATAATGCAGCACGGCGTGATGCTCGATCTGCGTCGAGACGATGTGCTTTTTGCCCCGCCTGGCCCCGGCCATGGCGCAGCTATGGATCGCCTGGTTGTCGGCCTCGCTGCCGCCGGATGTGAAATATATCTCCCTCGGCTCGGCGCCCAGGCAGGCGGCGACCCGCGCCCGCGCGCTTTCCAGGGCCGCCGAGGCCTCCTGGCCCCAGCGGTGCAGGCTGGAGGGATTGCCGTATAGTTCGCCGAGCACGGGCAGCATGGCCTCTTTCGCGGCCCGGCTGAGTTTCGTGGTGGCGGCGTTGTCCATATAGGCGTTCATGCGTGTTCTTTCTCCATATCGCGTAATTTGCCAAATATAAGTATAGCACAAATTGCCGTGGAATGCTAGTCTTTATTTATATTTTTCCGCCCAAAGCCGCAAATTCATCAAACCGCAAATTCCCAAAAAAAATCCTTGACAGGCGGCAGCCCGTGTGCTATACTGTGTAAGCTGAATATCGCGGAGTGGAGCAGTTGGTAGCTCGTCGGGCTCATAACCCGAAGGTCGTTGGTTCAAGTCCATCCTCCGCAACCACCGCTGTGCCCTATGCCGTTTGCGCATAGGGCATCTTCATAGGGGGGATCGTCCTGAAAGAACTGCGGTTTTATCTGATTACCGACCTGCACTATTTTGAAAATTCCCTCGGGGCCGAGGGCGAGGCCTATGAGGCCAGGAGCCGGACGGATCAGAAATGCATCGCCGAAACGGGCGCGATTATCGACAGCGCGTTCGCGCAAATCGCCGCGGATACGCAGACCGATATCGTCCTGATCGCGGGGGACATGACCTTCAACGGCGAAGCGGAAAGCCATAAAGGCATGATCAAAAAGCTGGAAATGCTGCGGGCGGCCGGAAAGCGGATCTATATGGTTACCGGCAACCACGACGGCAGCAATGAGCCCTATGCTTTTTCCGGAACCGAGCGCATTCCCGTGGAGGAAACAAAGCGCGAGGACCTGGCGGAACTCTATTATGCATATGGGATGCGGGACGCGATTGCCGTGGACGCGCAGCGCGTCTGCTATGTGGCGCAGTTGGGTAAGGCCTCCTACGGAGGCCTTGGCGTGCGCATGCTGGGGATCAACCACGCCTTGGGCCCCGACAACAGCGGCTTTGAGGAATTGATGGGCTGGATCACCGGGCAGATCGAGGACGCAAACCAATGCGGCGATCTGATTTTCGGCATGACGCATGTCCCCATCCTGCCGGGCTCGCCGCTTTTCGCATCCATAGACGACACCGCGGTGCAGGGCTGGCGGGGCATCGCCGCGCGGCTCGCGGACGCAGGGCTCCCCCTCATGTTCACGGGCCACATGCATATGCAGTCCGTCAACAAGCTGGCGACGCAAGGCGGCAATTTTATCTTCGATATCTGCACGGGCTCCCTGGTCGGGGGGCCGGGCTCCATCCGCAGGGCCGTCATCGGCGAGGACCGGGTCATGCGCCTCACCACCTGCGCCGTGCCGGATTTTGACTGGGACAAAAACGGCATGACGGCGGAGGAATATTTTATTTGGCGCTTCAATCGGAAGATCGAGCACGAGATCACCTCAATTCTCAAAAGCAGGCTGCTGATTAAAATCGCGCGCGGTATAACCCTGGGAACCATCGCCGACATGCTTTTTTTCCGCGCGGACCCTTCACTGAAAAACAAAAAGCTGATGGATGTGAGCATCGAGCTTGCGCGCAATATTTTCTACGGCGACCAGGGCTATACGAAGGGCACCCCCGAATACGCCTACGCGATGAAGATGCTCCGGCGCCTGCGGCCGGCCGTATGGACCGCGGAGAAGTGGCTGGGAAAAAGCAGCGAGCCCTTTCGGGACATCCCCGCCCTTGCCGCATCGATGATGGGGAAGGAGCTAAAAATCGACAACAACGCGGTTATCGACCTGAAGCGGGGCGCCGTGTCGGCGCTCTTTCTTTGACAAAAATGTCACTATAGCGCAATATTTGCTGCCAATCATGAAATTTTCCCCGCCGGGGGATTGCTTTTTCTTTCCCGATGGTGTATGATAAAAATGGAGCAAAATGCGGAGAGCATCAAAACAAATAACATAAAGGAGGATCCCCATGGCAACCTGTACTTCCTGCGGCGCGCAAATGCCCGCCGGCTCGAAATTCTGCACCGTCTGCGGCGCCGGCATGGCGCAGGCCCCGGCGCCCGCCTACCAGGCCCCACCCCCGCCGGCCCCCGCGTACCGTCCCCCGGCGCAGCCGATGCCCCCGGCGCAGCCCGCGTATGCCCCCGCCCCGGTCATGGGCGGCGACGCCGCCCCCGCCAAGGGCAGCATCTACGCGCCCATCAGCGCCATCGGCTACATCGGCTATTTCATCCTGTTCGCCATCCCGCTGGTCGGCCTGATCCTCATGATCGCCTGGGCTTTCAGCAAAAGCGGCAACGTCAACCGCCGGGGCCTCGCGAAAGCCATGTTCACCTTCCTCATCATCGGCCTGATCTTTGGCCTGATCGTCGGCATCACTGTGGGCGTGGGGGCGAAGAGGGCCGCGCAGGCGGCGGGCATCGAAGGCAGCGGGCTGTCGGTCTTCCAGCAGATGTTTTCCGGGGGGGAGGGGGGCTTCCCGTTTGGAGAATTTTTCAACAACTTCGGCAACCGGCAGAACGACCCGTCGAATAATCCGTCGAACGATCCCTCCAACGACCCGTCGAACGATCCGCGCAATGACCCCTCGAACGACCCGCCGAACAACGACCCCACCGAGTTCAACCCGGGCGAATACCTGGAGCAATTCAGCTCGGATTGGCCCGACAACCAATTCACCCGGCAGGTGCCCAAGCCGGATTTCAAGGTCACTTTCGGCAACGTCGATGATACGCAGTATCAGGCCCTGATCACCAGCGCGAGCAAGGATCAGCTGAAGGCCTACGTGGAGAAGCTGAAGAAGGCCGGTTACACCAAGAACGCCGATACCCAAGACCAAAACGTGTTTGGCTTCAGCATCTATAGCTATACGGCCGACAACGGCAAATACCGGGTGGAAGTCAGCGACGCCTCGCTCGCGAAGATGATCACGATCAGCAAGCTCTAGCGGGCGGGGAACGGAGGTCAATATGAAAAAGCTTTTCGCCCCTGTGCTGGCGCTGTTGCTGGCGCTGTGCCTCTTTGCCTGCCGCGTCAGCATCGATTCGCCCACCGCCGCGCCCGGCACCGATTCCGGTGAAACAAGCGCCGCGTCAACTTCCGGGGAAAGCGATCAGGCGGTTTTTGCTGAACGCACAAGAGCCGAAACCATCGCGACGAAACCGTTCGTCACAGAGACGAAGGCGCTTGTCATCACGACAAAACTGTCTATCAAAACGACGAAACCGCCTGCGGCTACAACGAAGCCGTCTGTCAAAACGACCAAGCCATCTGTCACCGCGGCGGAAATTATCCAGCACCTCGTCGGCTATTGGACGGCCACGGACGACCTGTATTTCGGCTTCGGCTATGAAGGCGGGAAGCCCTGCGTCACCTACGGCATCTGGGAAAGCGAGGGCCTCGGCTGGGCCGCCGTGACGGGCGGCAAGGTCACCGGGGAGGACAGGGCGGAGCTG
>Ga0123353_10005820_pt1:0-15000 | contig 16287 bp, 7 predicted proteins | sample TergutLab28metaG_3_FD_92763 | JGI IMG/M metagenome (GOLD analysis project Ga0123353, IMG submission 92763) | Labiotermes labralis P3 segment gut microbial communities from Petit-Saut dam, French Guiana - Lab288 P3 | ecosystem: Host-associated > Arthropoda: Insects > Digestive system >... | reverse complement strand
TATCCGTACCAACAATGAGAGCGTGTGTGGTACCGATTGTTCTAAGTGACAGAAGGTGTTATGTAGATGTGCTGCAAACCGGGCTGTCTGGTCTGTAATATGCGTAATGAGTCGATCGATTGGTGGAATTATAAGGGCGTGAATGCGGGACGTAAACTGGACACCGTCTTTGTACTGAACATGTTCCTGATGTGTCGCAAGAATTTGGCGCTCCTGCATGAGATTAACGTTTCCCCATTTAATCCTAACATGTGACGTAATAGAACGTACAGTTTGTGAACTGAAGTGGGTCAGGTACGGTGATGGCTTTGGTATTGGATCTGGGGAGGGGGGAGGGGGGTGGTTTTGAAGTGATAGTTCATTGTCGCAACATTTCGCATAGTGAAACCGAACACTTTGTTATTTTCGGGCGACCAAACTGTCGTTTTTACTCAGATGAAAACTGGCGGTTGTACATCAGGCAGCAAAAAGGATTGGCGTGGAAATTCGCCCCCAAAACACCGTAATAATGGCGGTTGTAGGCATGGAGCTAATGAATAGTGAACGTGGTTGATAATGAGTATTGGAGCCGGTAAACGTTTCAAAAGCATTCGTTTTGTAAGTACTGGAACATTGAACTGTCAATCTGGAACCTGATTTGTTGGAAGGAAAGCAAAATCGTGCAGAACATTAGGTCTTTCGTCTTAGTGGCATTGAAATTTGGACACGAACTAAACGTGGCGAATGATTCTGCTAGGTGTAGGCGTGATATTTTTGCGAAGAAAGACAGCTGTGCTGCGAAAGAAATGAGGATATTTTGTCAAGCATTAATGTAACACAGTCTCAGGGCACGCCGGAGTGCACATGGGGAGTAGAGTCATAGCTCCACGCATTCTTAACTTCGGCACTGGATGGAGGGGAGTGGTTGGTTTCACGCCCATAACGCTCTGCTGCCGGGGAAGGAATCCATGGTACTCACTGAATAGGAGGCTAGTTGGGCCCCAAGACCAGGCCGGACGCTTGTGAGAAAAGCCATTGTTCACGTGTAAGATATTTAAAAAATGTCGAGGTTGTTAATTAAAACCCACGTGTTAGGCCTACAACGGAAACAGGATGGTGATGCTTCAGAAGAAGGTCGACTGACAATGGGCGATAATGATGGCACACTACAGTTGCATGTACCCTGGACATATCTCAAGGACATGTAATAGAGAAACGATGATACGACACGTGCGAACGTGGTCACACTGGGCAACAAAATTGAGTGGTGGCGGCGGGCGGGCGTTTAATTTTGGGTCAGAAATGTCTTAAATCAAGACGCGTGGGAGGGGTGCTGCGGATTCTGTAGAAAGAGAACTGAGTACGTGAGTATAGACATGCGTACGTGCACACACACATATCAATTTTTAATGATTTTCATTGATCGATTAACAACTTGAAGCACGGATTTCATGGTATAAATTTTTGACAAGGTTGGAATGTAGTAGCCCTAGACAAAGTTGCCATCGGCGATCTTTGAATAATACCGGCAATGTACGTGTAACGTGACGTGGCGCGTTAGCGAAATTTTTATACCTTTCCGGCTGCCCTTACAGTGCGATGCCATTTCATTCGAAGAGGACGCTTGTATGTCGATTAAATGTCGCCGGCAACAACCAAACGTATTTATGTCGTCACGAAAATGCCCGATATTTTGGCCCGATTTGAACCAAATTTGGATTTTGTCGACAAATTTTCATAAACGTCTCCAGCATCAAATTTGACGGAAATACATCCAGTGGGAGCCGGCGCTGATACGTAGCGAAAGACGGACAGACAGTCGGACGGACATGACAAAGCTAGTAGGGCGCTTTTCGCGACTGTGTGAGCGAACCTAAAAATGGAAATAGTGAAATGCAGATGAGTAAGTGGCTACCATGTGGAACGTGTATGGGCCAAACGGAGAAGGCGTTATGAAAACAGGGTTTTGTTATGAACCGGTGACTGAAAATCAGAATTGTGCGACGACTCCTGTATCGAGTTTCAACAGTATGTGAAATGGTTTGTGAGATACGTGGAGAAGGCCACATATAGCGTAAATTTTATTGTTAACCAGCATGTTTTAAAATTGAAACGTCCTAACGTACTTCAAGACAGGTACATCATACCTAATTTCAATAAACGGTGTGTGTGTGTGGGGGGGGGGGGGGTATTTGGGAAGCGTCTGTACGTGGCCTGTACAGCAGTATTCCGTACGGAAAATCGAAGTTAACCGTGCAATTTTTGTAGAAGTCCTGCCTACCTCCCATGCTGAATTTCAGTAAAATCTGTAAAGTGGTTTATCGGATACGCGGTAGTTCTAAGTCGTGTGTAAAACTAGACTTAATTATGGCTCAAATTCGGAACTGCCCAGGAATTTTTAATGTCAACTTTTAGGCAACTTCGCATAGTTGCCTGGACGGATTTCTCTGAAATTTGAAACGGGGGACTTTTCATGAAAACATGTCAGTAAGATTTAAATTTGGTTGAAATTGGGCAAAAATATAAGTCAGTTGTTTTATGACTACCAAAGAACGTTTTGTTGCTGCCGGGGACATTAAATCGCCGTAGAAGTGAAATGATGCCAGGCTGTTAGAATAGCCGAGGAGGTGTTAACATTACGTGAGCACGCCACGTGGCCTGTCTTGTTTTTAGATAAATTTCGTCGGATGGCAGGCGTAGCTGGCAGCCGATTACTGGGATATTATTGGAAGTGGGTACCTTCATAATGTGATTTACAGCCTGGCATTTACACTCAACATTCAGGCGTTGGAAATAAGTTAAAACGGGGGAGAGAAACGAGTCTTTATTTTGCAAATACACGGTGCGGCAAGCAAGTAACGAAGTTCAATAAAACCATGCGGCATGTGTATGGCGCGGCGTCAGGCTTGCTGTGCAGGCATTGACGCGTGACCTTCGTAGTCGGCAGGCCCTGACCAGACGGTACTGCGTTTATGTTTCGTATGGCTGTTCTTTGTTATCGTGTTTTGCAGCGCTGGCGAAGTCTCAAAATGGACCTGGTTAGTAGTATCGGATTTTGTGTGTGTAAAGCCGGGGAAAATCCCCACTGAAGCACGTGAAGTGTTGAGATCTTAGCTTTTCTAGGATGTTAATGCAGGATTCATTCTTAGTTAGAGACGTCTCGGGACCATTCCCATGTATTCGGCTCAATTTAAAATTGATTGAGCGCAGAATAACTTTTTTCTCCCACATTTGAAATGTCCATTTTGTTGCGCCTTGCATTCTGCATTTCGGAGCGGCCGCACAACCCGCCCCGTCCCCCGCCCCTCTGCACCCTTGCCTACTGAAACGTTTCTTAGCGAGAATGAAGGACGTGTGGCCAGATTTGGAATATTGGCGACTTTAGTATTACCATGCACCTGATCTCACAGCGATAAATGCAAGTACTTTTCTAGCCAAACGAGGTTACAGCACTCAGTCATCCTATCCTTCATATTCCCCTAGCAGTACCAGAATTTTTATCTGATTTCCAGGTTTCAATTCGAATTGAAATGAAAATTGAAAGGTCGCCGATTTGACGCGGTCGTTGACATTTGGAAGAACATGACGGCAGGTTTGACTATCATCGCTGCTTACGAGTTGGCCAGGTGTTTCCGAAGCTGTACGAACTTTGTTAACGAAGGTATGTGGTTTCGCAGGGACTGTTGTGAGGGAAGTGACCAACAAACATATCTCTGTGTGCATCGATTTTATTATATTTCAGTTTCATGAAGCACTTTCTGCACGGTGTACGAGTTAATCAGCTTCGTGGAGGTCTGTTGTTAGGCGCGTTCGCAAAATTGCGAAAAGCGACTGTTAGCTTAGTTGTGTCTTGTCTGCGTGTCCGTCCGCATTGAACAACTCGGCCATTCTTGGGGATGCATACGTTTGACAAGCTATACGCCTATGTTGCATGCGGGATCTCGCGTTTTACAGCTGCTGTTACCGACCTCTTACGCAATGAAGAAATACATGACTAATGCTAGTCTGGAAGGAAAGACGGCAACAAAGATGGCTGATTTTGCAACGTAAATATTCACGTCAGAAGCATTGATTGCCAGTGGCCATACATAGTGAGTAAAAGTTGCTGTCCACCCATGCGAAATACGGTCAAACGGCCTCATTCGCAGTGTTAAGGTTACAATCGCCCGTTTCTTAGTACTACTGGCTTGTAACGCAAGTGCGAGAAATGTGCTGGGTCTCTGAGCATGCCCGTCGTCTACTGCCGTACACAGTGACTTGGCTGTCACTCCGCCCTGCTCAACGGCATTGCGTTCTGTGGAGTCGTGAGTAATGGACAACGTGCTTCCAAGCTTTCCTTCTTAATTTACACGTGGGGACATAAACATCAATTCTTGTGAATGTAAAACGGAATTGTGTGTTTTTTTGAATGTCTGCTGACGTTTTGTGTTTGAGATAACGAAATTTATTTAAGAAAGGACCTTCCTTGCCGAAATATTCAGGCTGTGACCATGTGGGCCAGCCCCATGATCCACGTAGGTCATTCTGAACAGTTTAAGCAAAGGAGTTTGGGGGGGAGGGGCTGGGAGAGAGAAAATAAATAATATTTCGTACCCTTTATGCCCATGATAACGCATATTCACCTACTGAAGCGCCATAAGTATTTGTTAGCTGATAAGATGTAGTGAAAGACGTTTCTTTTACCGATATAAAAAAGACACGAATTCAAATCAGTAGGGCCAGTATTTCGAAGGGACATAATTGGTGCACGTTATGAAAATTGTTCAGGTATAAGGTAAATGTTGCCTCTGTGCATAGGTATTGTACCATGATGGCGTAGGAAGAGAAAGGAGGTCAAGCCCTGATGATTCTTGACTTAGCCGTCAGATTAATTAAGTGCCGAACTAAACGCTGTGCCCGAACTGCGCGCTATGTCCAATTTATCTCATTAGACTGCTGATTTACACAGGAAAGGGGCTGGGTTGGACACAGGTTTCGGTATGGGTGTGATGAGGAAAGAAATCCTGGACCCTGTAAAGACTGGAACACCTGCACGCAGTAATATGGAACTCTGTAGAAATGTTTAAAGTCAAGTCCGTTTATTCGGTTGTGATGGCGCTGGCTTTATAAGGCGCGATCGCAGAATTGAGAAATGCCACTATAGCTTCGTCATGTCTGTCCGTCCTTCCGTCAGCTCACATGGAACAACTCAGCTCCCAGTTGACGGATTTTCATGAAGTTTGATATGTGTTTTATGAAAGTCTTTCGAGAAAATTCAAGTTTCATTAAAATTTGGCTAAAATGATGGGTTCTTTACATGAAGTCCTGTCTGCTTTTTTGATCATATCTATGGGTTAATTGTCCTAGAATAAGATTTGTTTCAGATAAGAATTGTAGAGAAAATCAAAAGAATCATTTTATATTCGTTATCCCCCCCCCCCCCCGAAAATCATGCAATTTAGATAATGTGGCAAAATATGGTAGAGCCAGACAGACCGCACAATACAGCACGCCGCATGCACATTGCATGCTGGATAACTAAGGCTGCACACGCATGCAGAGTATGTAATGCTTACTGGTTTTCCACGGCAACAGTGGTTACGCGAAAGCACCTGAGTGTGACGTTTATACGTATTTTGCCTGTCTTGTTGGAACCCCCAGCAGTTCTTTTGCCACTTATGTATAAGCACTACATCTTATACAGGGTGTTTCAGGAGGAATAGTAAATATTTTAGGAGGTGGTAGTATGGACTGTTTCGAGTAAATAATTTCATATAAACATGTGTCCAATTTTCAGTGGGTGTGGAGATACAGCTGTTCGAATGTTACGCATAATAAGCCTTACAAAAGGTATGAGGGAAAGACAAATGACGTATTGATTGCATTTTTTGTTATGTAAATGATCTCAATAAATTGCAGCAGTTCAAAGTAAGTGTTCAAAAATCGCATCATCGACTTCAATGCACTTTTCAACCCTCTTGGCAATAGTACGTGTAGCTCTCCTGAGGTCGTCTTGGCGTTCTTGCTTTATGAGGGCAGCACTATTCATAATGCAAGCGACCAATTCGTCTCTTGTGTTTACTTTTTCTTTGTAGACTTCATTTTTCATTCATCCCCACAGACAAAAATCTAATCTGTACGCGCCAACTTCAAACAGCTGTATCTTCATACCCACTGAAAATTGGACACATGTTTATATGAACTTATTTAATCGGAATAGTCCATACTACCACCTCCTAAAATATGTACTATTCATGTGCAGTGACGTCTGTTTCGTTATGTTCGCAGGATAATTACTTTATTTTATACCAGCTTGCTATATGGATGAAATGTAGATGTTCCATTGAGTTACTGATTCCAGATGTGTACTGTTATTATTGCTGGAAGTTATTTTGGGCAATGATGTAATACCGCTCGATTTTGACGAGTGATTTGCTTGTATTTGAAGAGAGGTCAACGTTTTTCTGTGCAACGTGTCACAATTTGATTTCAGATTTAGGATCTTAGGAAACTACCTACGGAGAAGAATGTTGACCATTGAGAGAAAAATTAACAGGAAATGTGAAACGAATACAAAAATTTAGTTGGAATATCTGGGGGAACGTGACCACATTGCAAACATTGGTGTAAGTGGGAGAATACGGATTTTCGATAATTTGAGTGTGAAGGAATGGACTGGACTCAACCGTCTCAGGCCGTCCCATGACAGGACTTAGTGAACATGATAGTGATCGTTCGCGGCGTCCGAAAGTGGCGAACGTCTTGTTGAGCTGTGCATCTCCACGGACTTAACTTAATGGGGGATTTGGGGATCTACGTTGTCCTCGTGGGATTAAGCAACGACAGTAGCACCATCACTGTCGCGTTCAGACACTTCGCGACATAACGCAATGTCGCGGTGTGCGGGGTACGTCTCACGCAATTTTTTAAAAAGTGCAAGATAAGGTTGGGAATAATAACACTTTAGAAGGGCGCGCCAAAAATGTCCTTGCAGGAATTAAAGCGCAGTGAGATGAAAAGTGGCGGAAGAATACTGGTGGGATATAACAAAGGCGGCGAGGCGGTCATGCTGCGGCCGATCAGGTTCCAGTGTGTTGGAGCCTGGGTGTCAGCTGGACTCACTTGTATGTGCACATACAGTTGACCATACTCTGACTTACTCAAAATTCGACTTGTGCCGGACCTCCTGGAATGCAGGTACCCCGCTAGTCAGGAAGTGTAGTGCAGTCCCTGCCCGCAACGATGGCTCTGGCGATCATGCCAGGTGTAATGTACTGTACGATGTCGAGGATATACTGCTACAAAAATACAGCGGTTTGTATTGAAGTTACGGTTTTACTTGTGTGATCGTATTGCCAATAGAGTGTAGTAACCGCTCAACCGTCCCGGCAAGGTAGCCGTTTCTCTCCTTACCATGTTCAAACGGTCTGAGGTTCCTTCAATAGGTACCGGAGGATTGCTGTCCGAGGTTAAAGGCTACTGCAGTTTGAAGTCAATCGCTGTTTTCTGATTAGTGCAGAAGTTTAGAATTTGTTGAGTTACGTGCTCATGCTCCCTTGTGGACCCTCAATGAAAGGTGTCTGTGCACAGAGGTACGTTTAGTCGTTTTATTCTGTTACCCTGGTTCTTCTGTGCCTGTTAAAACTCCTACAGAGTTAGTACCCATTCGTCATTTGTAGTTGTTATCTCCAGACGTTTTTAGAAGCTTGTCTATACATTTTTAGTCGTTGGATGTAGGTAGTTCCAATATTAACCCAATATTAACAGACACCGGAAACCACGCGCTCTGATTGAACCAAGTGAGATTTCCAGAACTCCCAAAGCTAACTGCCGAACGCCGAGTGGGAAATCAGTAACCAATCAAAAGGCTAGGCGACTGTGGCGACTGTATTTTTTTACTCTTCTTTTCATGATATTCTTAGAATTATATTTGGTTCCGGAACGGGCCAGGTGGCCGGATGGATTATGATTCTTCTGTATGTTTAATATTAATATTGATCATCATAACAGCTTGATCTTCAGATATGATCAGAAAAGTATGGATCAAGTTTTTTCTTTTTTTGTTTGCGTAACTGACGTTGAAGCATAGACATTGCTTGGGGATTTCCATCTGTCCATATTTCGCGCGTAATTTGTGTAAAAACACATGGTTACAGAATCGTTAAAAAAAAAAAAAAAACAAGGTACAAATACCATGAATGTCCGTTCGTCTCCTTCGTGTTTTCTGTTCCCCTACATATTTTCCGGCCAAGGTTTATTTGCTTGCCCAGTTCCGTGCGTACTACTTGTACCGCCCATCTTATATTGGTTTAATTTATGTAACCATGTTGAAACGAAAACTTTCCGTGACGTATTGGGTTTTGGTCGCCAGAAGGTTAATAGGCCTTGTTTGCGTGCATTTACATTGCTGGAGTGGCTGTAGGAAGTAACCTTGCATAACCGACGCGTTTTTTTTTTCAGAACTAATGCAAAGCAAAGTCTACAGATGGCGGAATTGTTATATTTAACAGCCTGTATGTGTTGTGTTTGAATAACAGGGGAGATTCTACACGGAACGAGGCGCGTCAGTCGGCGATACAAGGTCAGTGTCGCCTCGTTATCGTGATGCACAATTAACTGCAAGGTGTCAACACGCAACACTTCCGTTTACAAGTCACGTGTTGTGCGCTGTCTGACGTATGAGGTAAAACTTGTTTCCAGTTTAAAAGTCTGATGAAGTTTGGTTTCAAAAGAAGGAAGCCTTTGCTGTCATGGAAGTAATAGTGATTCTATTTTTGCTGTTTCTTACATTATTTCATGATTTGCACTTTTTTTACTTAATACGCGTAGTTAAACTGAAAACCGAACCCAAACTCACTGCAAGCAGCGGCCTGACGTTGCTGAATTAATAAAAGGCTGGGAGGATGACGTAGCGGGGATCAGAAATATAACCTTTTAGCCTGAAGACCTGAACGTAAGAGGCTTTTTGGTCGCACAGATGTAGATGGGACGGTAATATTAAATGATCCGGTAGGTAAATACACGTTGTAGATGGCGGTGAATCGCCCGAACGACCGAAAAATGACCAGTAGAATTACAACTAATTTCGTTGCTTGCAACGAAACGTAGAAGCAAGGGCAATATATTAGATTATTACTTAGCTGCAAATATTATAATAATTTAACGTGTTCTGTAAACAGCGACGGCGAAAACGAGAAAATTCTTTCTGTGCCCTAATCTTTTTCATTTGGTTTGAGAGGTACCTTTTGATTGCTTTTGTTCCGTTAGGGTTTGAAGGACATAATTCTGTCTCTGATTTCGATTCGCCCGGAGTTTATGCGCTTGGTTATCGAAGTCCGTATAAAAGAAATTATAGTAATGCACATTGCAAGCCGAGAACTGCCAGAGTTCATGTCCCTTTTGCGATTACCCCAGGAACGTATTCGTCATGAATGTGGAGGTATGCCTGTGTTGTATTCCTGTGTTTCTTCGTCCTGCTCCGACAGTAGTTCAGGGTCAGGTAACACGCAGTGTGAACAGAAGGAAGTGTACCGAGGGTGGGGTGATGTTTGTACTGTCATTATCTCGGAGTCCATCTTCATTTCCCTCACCACCCGTTCCGTGCTGCTTACGTCATATCCTTGCATTCCCAACTCTCAGTTCACACCTGCTCTGCTTTGGCTGTGGTCTCTCTCGCCATAAGCAACGCAGTGAGCTCTTTGTTGCGAATGCCGACTGTGTTGACTAAATTCCAGCTGGAGAATTCGGCCAGCTATTATCGCTGTGTGGAGTCGACATTTTTCTCTCATAATTCGTTAATATGTGTAGTAAGGAAAAATTTTTGAAGTAAAAGCTGAAGATTTGAAGAATTAGATATGTGATTTATGCCATGGACCAATCTGTGTAGAAGGCGGTTTTCGAAAAAAACTTGGTTTGCGAGTTTGATGTTTTGCTGACCGAGCATCTCAGTATAATGTTTTGCTGACCGAGCATCTCAGTATAATGTTTTGCTGACCGTGCATCTCAGTATAATGTTTTGCTGACCGTGCATCTCAGTATAATCTTAGTAATTAACGAACTGAATGCACAAATTCTTGTTTTATAATAAGTTTATTATATGCCTCTACATGTTTCGAGCACTATGTGCTTATCATCAGGAGGTCAGAATTGTATTATACAGCATCTGGTATCATTACACTCTGTAGGTGGCCGTCCGGTGCACAGGTTGAGAGAGGACTGTGCACGGGACGGCCACCTACAGGTGTGATGATAGCAGATGCTGTATAATAACAATTTTGACCTCCTGGTGATGAGCGCAATAGTGCTCGAAACATGTAGAGCCATATAATAAAACGTATTATGAAACAAGAATTTGTGCATTAAGTTGGTCAGTTACTGAGATTAGTTTGCGAGATTTAATGCTCTTGCAGTTGTGTTGCAGTTAAGTGGAGTGTTATGCCGTGTCGACTGCTAAGTAGATGCCGACGTTTCGTAGGTACTGCGGTTCTTTGAAACTGCTTACCAGTCGACACCGCCTAAAATTCCAGACGACTGGAACCTTAAAACCAAGTTTTATGTGTAGGATTTTGTTACAAATGAAGATGAAACGCCTTGTGAAGAGGCCATGTCCGTCTCTGTCTGTGACTTAGTCTCACCGCGTAAACAAGAACTCTCAGTTAGGGATGCGACACTTGCTGAACGTTGTTGACAAGGTGTGATTTTTAGCCGTGTTGAACAACAGTGCTGTATTAAGGTCAAAAATAGGCAAACGGCTGCTGGAAATTTCGCATATTACGTTATGAAATACGTTCCTTCCGATAATGTGCCATATTGTAAGGTGCATAGCTTTGTGTAATGCTGAAACTTGGACACAGCGGAAAACAGATTAGACATACCATGAAAACTTTGAAATGGAGAAGGATGTAGCAGAAAAGTTGGACCGATTGTGTGAAAGATTACATATAATTGCATAGAGCCAAGGAAAACGGGAACATCTTACATACGACAAAACAAAGGAACGCGAACTGGATTGGTCACATCTTGCGTAGGAACTGCCTTCTAAAACACGTTATTGAGGGGAAGATAGAAGGGACGGGAAAACAAGGAGGAAGACGTCAGCAGCTACTGGGTGACATTAAGGAAAGGCGAATATTCTTGATTTCAAAATTTCGCCGTGTTCTGAATGTTGTATTCTTTCTTTTAGGTGATTCCCCGGATTCTGAATGTTATATGCAGACGTTTCGGAACACTGTTCCATCCTCAAGGGCGGTGTAAGCAGGAGGATTCTTCTTGCTTACACCGCCTATGAAGCTGGAATAGTGTTCCGAAACGTCGGCGTATAAAATTCCGAAGTCGGGGAATCACCCAAAAGAAAGAATACGAGGGCGAATATAATGGAATTTGAAAGCACAAACACTAGATTGCTGTCTGTGGATCACTGGGTGTGGAAGAGGCTATGGATGTGTCGTAAGACTGACTACGCAATGAATGAATTTTAAGGTAGGGACGTGTTTTATGGTGGATCTCCGAGTACCTCGTGTAATTTAAATCAGTGTAATAATTTTGGAAGTGGAACATGCGGGGAGAACGTGCGGGCACTGCCCTATTGTGTATGTGCGATTTGAAGTTTTCACGTGCACAACAAATTTGGTGTCTGCATGGTGTCATATCATAGAAGAGCGATATTCGTTCTTCCTATCTGTTTGCTTAATGCACATAAAGCCAACAGATGAATCTTGCTGATGTGTTGGTCGATTTAATAAGCCCTCTTAATTATGTATGATATATAGTGTAACATAGGAGACATACGAATGAGTATTTTTGGAATATGTCTTGGGGTTCGGTCGTGACCTGTTCAAGGCAATCTTCTAGAACTCTCCTTGAAGAATTAAAAAAGAATAAAACGCCAGAATGGCCGACTCTGGATCAAGAATTGAGTCGCGGCTACAAGGTACTATGGAATAATCTAATTGTCAAGCCGCCATCGTCGGTGAACTTGTGATCTTCTGATCTGGCGCTGTTTTAGGGCAGTGTCCAGAGGCTAGCTAAATATGTGGAACCGCACTGCACCATCGACGGATCCTCTAGTATTCGACGAACATGGTATGGATTGGGAATTTTGAGGATAGTGTTCCATGGCAAAAGAAGCATTCAGCAAGAAAAATGCTCTTTTCACCAGCAAATTGGACGTAAATTTAAGGAAGAAACTAGTACAGTGCTTCATTTAGATCATAGCTTTATATAGTGCTGAAACTTGGACACTGCGGAAAGTAGCTCGGAAATACCTGGGAAGTTTTGAAATGTGGTGCTGGAGAGGGATGGAGAAGATCAGTTGAACGGATCGTGTGAGAAGTGAAGGATTACTAAGAAAGGAGGAGGATAGGCTATCCTACAAACAATAAAAGGGAAGAAGTCTGACTGGATTGGTCACATCTAGCTTAAGAAACTTCCTTCTAAAACTCGTTATTGAAGGAAAGATAGATGGAAAGATAGAAGTGACGGGAAGACAGGGAAGGAGACGTAAGCACCTACTGGATGACCTTAAGGAAAGGAGAGGATACCGGAAGTTGAATGAGGAAACCCTAAATCACAGTGTGGGGAACTTGCTTTGGAAGAGACTGCGGTCGTATCGCAAGACAGACAACGGAATGGATGAGTTTGTTCTTATTCTATTGGGGGAACCGTGTAGTGTTTTACTTACGCAAGTTTCAGGATATTAAAACAAGGAGTACAGATCCATCTGCTTTGGGAAGGCGGGAAACAGACTTAACTTAGGTTGACATTTCGTACGGTTCTGTATGTGAATTCAGGCTTCCGCCGCGAAGTGTATGAGAACTGCGCTCTTCTGGGCTATTACGCAGCGAGTAGTGGCAATTCGTTACCGACGTTTCGGAACAACCAGTCGGTACCATATTCAAGGGTCATTGGATTCTTGATCCTCGAAGATCGGATCGATAGGTTGTCCCGAAACGACGGTAAGAAATTACCACAACTCGCTGAGTAATAGCCCAGAAGAGCTTAGTGTTCATACAGATATTATTTATAAGTTTATGTGGATAATAAATGTCCCAGTAACCGCGGTAGAGTTACGAAAATCTTCAAGTTAGAATGGAGTAAATTTACTTTTTTTTTTTATTATAATGATCCGTCTTCAGGAAACTTTTGTTCTTAGTTGGGCAGACAGTTGGCAGTATTACTGCACTAAGAGATTTTTTTTTTTAATTGAGGGCACTGCCTTGTTCGTTGTGTTTATGTTGTGTTTACTCTTCGCTGTTTATTGTTGTCGCCCGACTAGTAAAACCACTTACCTTAATCCCCTTGCTTTGTGACAAATACGGGTCTTCGTGTTGTAGATAATAAGTTCAAAATAATCGCTGAACCACATGCAACAGTATGGCTATCAGAGTGTACACAAGCGTTTTGTGCTAGTCGGACACAAGGATAGAGGGTTTGAGCCCGTTTAGAACACATGTATTTGTTTGCGTATATTCTTGCGTGTATACAAACCTTTGTGATGGAGCATTTTTAAATTCAAGAATTTTATCGAGTCTGCTGCACACAGAACTTTTCAACACGTTAACGAAACGGTGGAACACTGTTGACCGTCAAGGAAAGGGATGAGAGATAAAAGTAGTGACAGAAACTAAGGAGCAAGGCTCATCATCGTCGTCGTCCTCATCGTCCTCCTCCTCCTCCTCATCATCATCATTGTGTGCAAATCTCATCTGTTCTGATTACGACCATTAAAATTTTCGACCTATTTGTCTGACGTTCGTCTTCTGCCTTTCCGTTTATTTCGATAGAGCGGCTTCGGCAGTGAGTTTTCTAGAGTTAAGAAAGGAGCGGTTAAGGAATGAAGAAAAAACGGGGATAAAGAGAAGGAAACAAAAGAAAAGTAATATAAGTAAAGAAGCAGGCATATAAAAATAATTCTGGCCCGTTGGCCATTAACTGCTTTAGACTTATAGTTCTTGAATGCTGTATTTTGATGCCTGTATATAAAACAGGCGATGAGGATGAGCTGTGACAAAATTAGTCCGGCGTCCTATTTGTGATGTGTGTTGTAGCGGGGTTTCATGCGACTGTTGTATCGAGTACGTCATTAAAAAAAAAGTCCTACGCGTTTTTGTGCAATAACTGCAGTTGTTCTGTGTAACATTATACTACGAAACTTTCGGACAGCCATTCCTCGACACTCTGGCACGTTAAAATGGTCCCTGTGCCTAAGTACCACATCACGGTATCGTTCAGGAGTCGGCGGAGGTAAAGCTCCGCACTTGCTGAGCGCGAGTTGGATGTGAGAAATGGCTTTATTTCCATGGAAAGAGCCACGGGTACCATTGGTTAGGAGGTTTGATGTGTAGAGTGTGGGAAGAGCGATACATTCCTCAGTATCGTTTTGAGGGTTATGGCATCATGTGGAGTTGCAGGTAGCTAGCCATGTTTTAGAAGTATGCACTATGTGTTCCGTCCAAACGTTGGTGACACAGTGTCAGGCTATATGGTGTCTTTACCTATAAGATCACGTTCTGAATCTTGATCATTGTGAAAACCTCGGATTTCATATGGATAAAACCCTTTATCATGCTTAAGTTCCAAGACCGGTAATCCAACCTGAACTCATTTACTGTATAACACGTTCAGATTTGGGCTCAGTTCCTTGTATTCCTTGGGGAATGTAACGTACATGCCGGTTTGCAATTTCACCCGTATTGTTATATCTTTTCGTTATAGCTACCAATTTCACTTCTTTGCTTTTTTTTTTTTCAGTTTTTCACCGTGCATATTTTCAATATTCACAATAATCACCAACACATGCACACTTTTTCATTTGACACTATAAAACTTTAATTTGTTAAAATAGTTAAAATCTCCGACATGTTTCGGTTTACATTTAGACCATCTTCAGGGAGCTATTAGTTCATGCTAAAGTTACTTATCTCTTGTTGGTAATAGCTAATAGATCATAATATAAGCTAGTATAGACATGCTACCACAATGCCAGCATAACAAGTGTTATAAATTAAAATTTTAGAAAAAGATAGCTAATACAGCATATTTTAT
>Ga0123353_10005819_pt1 | contig 16289 bp, 16 predicted proteins | sample TergutLab28metaG_3_FD_92763 | JGI IMG/M metagenome (GOLD analysis project Ga0123353, IMG submission 92763) | Labiotermes labralis P3 segment gut microbial communities from Petit-Saut dam, French Guiana - Lab288 P3 | ecosystem: Host-associated > Arthropoda: Insects > Digestive system > Gut ... | reverse complement strand
TTAAAGTAATACGTCAAGTGCCCGAACTTTACCGTCTCGGTAACGGTGTATTGCCGCACTCTGTGTTTTACAAGCCACTGGGTCAATCCGTTTGTAATGACCGGCGGCGGGCACAGATAAATCGCAGGCAAATTGTCCTCGGCATCGTATTGTAAAACACCCGCAAAAACGCACTTGTCAATGGCGGAGTAAAGTTCCGGCGACAAAAATCGCCCGCGTTCAAACATTTTGCATGTCCCCACCGCGCGGTCGCCCCGATAGTTTAATAAAAGCACACTATCCCCGTTTTTAATAAGTAAATCAGGTTCCAATATAAACGGCGGTAAAACTTCATCGGTCATGTTTGGATTGTTTGCATATTCGAATTTTACCGCTTTTTCGATATCGGTTACGATAGGAGCATCGCCCCGTGCGCATACTTTAATTCCATCTATATATAGGTTTATGTTGGTTTCATATCGGTCCATAAATAATCTTCCGCGGCCACACAGCGTAGCGATTTTGGCGTTAACTTTAAGCCGCGCGATTTCTTTGCGTGTTGCTTCTATATATATAAGAACACTTTGCGGGGCAACGTCACGTCCGTCGGCAAGCGCATGAATAGACACGGCAATGCCTTCACGCGCGCATTGTTCCAAAACTTTGAACAGGTGCGGTAAACTGCTGTGAACCTTTCCATCACTTAACAAAAACATGATGTTTAATTTAGTTTTTTTGGCATTACAGGCAAGTTGTTTCCATGCCTCGCTTTTGAAAATTCGACCTGTGGCAAGCGCCTCGTTAAGCAACGCAAGCCCTTGCTTTATATACTGCCCGCTGCCGATTGCGTTGTGTCCGACTTCGCTGTTGCCCGGGTCTTTGACATCGACCAATCCGACCTCGGGGCCGCTTGCGGTTAAAAGGGTCGACGGAAACTGCTCAAACGCGTTTTCCAAATTCGTCATTCGGGCGGCACGAACGGCATTACCCATTTCGTTCGGGTTAATTCCCAACCCGTCGATTATGCAAAGGACTGTAGTGTTCACCGCTTAATTATGGTATCATTTAGGTAAACTTACAACTCATTTCTTTTCGCTAAGAATTTCTTTTTTCTCCTGTATAAAGCGGCGGAATCTGACAATGTCTAAATTGTGCTTTAATAATCCAAGCAATTCACAAAACGCGGTAAGTTCCGCGGTATCCATGGTTCTTGCAAGAAGAAGTGCCGCAGTCCCCGCAGTCGCAATTAAATCTTCACCCGTTGCCTCTTTCACAGTTCAGTATACGTGCATATTATCTTTCTGGTCAGAAGCCACTGGTTTTTGAGACCCATAAGAAAGTTGATTGCGGACATTTAAACGGATGCGTAATAGACTGAATCATGATATGCTTTGATTTTTTCGGCTGGGGGCGAAATTGGCGTGATTGCACCTATTGCCCGTGCTGTTTTCGGTCTTTCCGGCAATGTATTTGCGGGTTTTGTTTTCCCGGCTGCGGCTTGGGCTGGCGGCACGGAAGCGGCTACCTGTGCGGCGGCGGCTTCGGCGGCCTTGGACTTGGCGGACTGGGCTTTGGTGGATTGGGACTCGGCGGGTTTGGCGGCGGATTGGGCTTCGGCGGCTGTGGCTGCGGTCTAGGCTTTCCGCAACGAGATTTCATTTTGGAAATACTGCTGTCGCGGTTACTGATGTGCAGGTAGCCATGTACATAGCGGCAGTAGTGCTTGTTTTCATAATTCTTGTATCAATAGACATTTTTGCATGCGGTCTTGCCTATGGCGCGGGCAAGATTCATGTGCCGTTTACAAAAATCCTTTTCATGAATTTGGTTGGCAAGGTATTCATCGGATGCGGGCTTTTCGCGGGGTATTATCTTGGCAATCTTATGCCCGACGTGCTGGGGGCGGTGCTTGGGTTTGCAATTTTGTCGGGACTTGGGTTGACCAAGATTTTACAATGGTATTTCACACGGCGCAAAATTCACAACGCAAAGCATCTCTCGTGGTGGGGTGCGCTGGTGCTCGGTTTAATTTTGTCTTTTGACGGGGTAGCAATGGCTATCGGCACCATGATGATTGGGATATCGCTCGCGGTTATCTTTGTGATTTTGGGGATAATGCTTTTCACCGACCAACTTGTTTTTATGACAAGTCTATATCTCGGGAAACGCCTCACTAAAAAAGCCAATCTCAATTTGGGCTGGCTTTCCGGTGTGATTTTGATTGCGGTTGCGGTTTGTAAGCTTTTTTTGGAATTGTTTGCGTGATTTCATCAATTAATTCATGGCGAGTTTTTAGTGAAGGGCGCACTATTCCAAGGGCGCGCGCAATATTGCGCAATTCATAAATGCTTAGCATTGATATTTCCTTTTTGACATCCATAATAAGTGCAACCCTATTATATAGGATATATCCTAAATGTCAATGTTGCAAATTAAGTCATATTATTGCGTGGACAAAAAGAGCATAGTTTTGAAATTAGCGCAAGCAAGAGTGTCAAAAAATATTTCACAATATGAGTTAAGTTTGCGAATTGGTAAATCTCAATGTTATATCCACGAAGTAGAAAAAGGGAAAAGTAACCTTACTCTAGAAGCGTTTCTTTTGATCTGCCAAGAGTTAGGCATAAATCCAAAAGACTTGTTTTGTTAAAAATCCTGCGACATTCTGCCACAGGATTTTTTCGCACTCGGAATCTCCCACAGGTCCCTCTTCAATGAAGGGGGTGCCTCGCGATAGCAAGGCGGGGGATGTTTACTGTATTACCTTCTCACCTTGCCCGCCGCGGGCGACACATCCGCAATCTTGGGCGCGGCTTTGGTGCCGACCTCGTCACGGTCCTCACCTTTGAACAAACAACACGCCATCAATGCCCCAAGCGCACCGCCTACCAACGGACCGACAAGATATACCCAAACTTCCTTGATTGCGGCGGCGTTTCTGAAGCAACTGAATATCGCATTACCAAGGTTCAGTGCCGGGTTCAATGTCGCACCCGTCAACATCAACGCCGCGAACAACAATCCGATTACCAATCCCGCAATAGTTTTATTGTCAACCTTGCGCACAATCCCCATCCAAGCAAGCACAAACACATACGTCATCACGATTTCTATGATAAGCACCGATAACAACCCGTTAACCGTCCGGGGACCGATATGACTATAAGTATTCCCGAACCTAAACGCCGCCCCGCCTGTCATAAGTTTATACAAGCCAAACAATATGGCAACCCCGGCAATAGCCCCAAGCACTTGCGCTATCATATAGAACGCACAATCTTTCCAACTTAACTTCTTGCGCAAAGCAAACCCAAGCGACACCGCAGGGTTAATATGCGCCCCGCTTATCGACCCGAAAATGTAAATTACCGCCGCCACCGCCAAACCAAACGCAAGCGGAAACAATAATGTCGTGGTAAATCCGGTAAGCTGTCCCGTTGCCGCGATTACCAACGCGCCAAACCCCACAAGCGTAAAAAGCAAAGTCCCCGCCATTTCGGCAAGATACTTCCGCCCGTCTTTCATCATCGATTTCATGTTCATTTAATATGTACCTCCTTTTTGATACAGAGGTAGTTTGCGCAAGGCTTTAACTTATATACGCTTACTTGCCGAAAAGTTCATCCACCGTCGCTATGCCCAATTCTTCAATTTTGCCGACGGCATAGTCAAGGCACTGTTCTGCAATCCCATTTTTGTAAAGTTTGTTAATAAGGAGTTTTTGTTCTCGAATCGCAACATTAAGGTATTCCTGTCTTAGGTATTCGGTCAGGAAATACTTTTTGGGATTGGAAGACCCGCCTGTTTCCAAAAGCAAAAACGATTTCAAAAAGTCCGCGGTATGGTTTTCGACATGACCGTACTGCTTTTGTGTTTCGTATTGATTAAAGTCGACAAAGTTAAAGCCCGCGACCGGATGGTGAATTGTATTTTTTGCGCTGATATCAGGTCTGATTCTTGAATTAAGTATACTGACAAAGGTTCTAATAATGTCGTCATAGTGTTCTTCCGGTCCGTTCAATCTCTCCTCTGTTTTACATGTGGGCTTTTTGTATCCAATAATATCGTTCAATCTTTTACCCGGGGCTCTGTGCACGAAAACAAGGTCTCTATACTTGCTGCCCTTATGATAGGGATTGTGAATCCCCTTTCCGTCTTTGCCTCTTGCATATCCGACAATAGGCGCGACTTTGTGACCTTGCAAGTATTGCTCCCAAACATCATGTATTGTTGCTTTGAAATTATCCGGGGAAATCTTGTTCTCGGTAAAAAGTTTTGAATACAGCACTCCGTATTCATCATTATAAGGCAAATACATTGCTGTTCCGCCGCGAAGTCCGCGGCTAAAGTCTGCGCTTTCCGCAAATTGCATCATGCTGCGCAGCATGCTTGCTCCCACATTGGGAGAATAGATTTCTATGTTGTTCATGATTGTATTACGACAGTATACTATACTATTGCGTGTTTGTCAATGTTAAGCTATTATAACTGGGTGTGCTTCCGTGGCTCAGTTGGTAGAGCAGGTCATTCGTAATGACCAGGTCGTGGGTTCAAGTCCCACCGGAAGCTCCACAAGGAGGTAAACATGCCAAAGATATTAGTCACCGGCGGCACAGGCTACATCGGAAGCCACACCTGCGTCGAACTATTGCAAAAGGGCTTCGGCATTGTTGTCTTGGACAACCTAAGCAACTCCAATGCGGACGTAATCCAAAAAATCCAACAAATCACGGGCAAGACCGTTGATTTTGTGCAAGGCGACCTGCGCGACGATTTAGACGAACTCTTTTCAAAGAGCAAGTTTGACGCAGTCATTCACTTTGCGGGTCTTAAAGCCGTGGGCGAAAGCGTCGCCGAACCTTTGAAATACTACGACAACAATGTCGCGGGAACGGTGAACCTGCTTCAATATATGGCGAAGCACAGCGTTAAAAAGATTATCTTTTCGTCATCTGCAACGGTTTACGGTAATCCCGAAACCCTTCCAATTCGCGAAGAAACCCCCACGGGAACCACCACAAACCCCTACGGCACAACCAAAAGCATGGTGGAACAAATCCTAAAAGACGTCACCGCCGCCGACCCGAAATTCATCGCGGTGCTTTTGCGGTACTTTAATCCTATCGGTGCGCATGAAAGCGGTTTGATAGGCGAAAACCCCAACGGGATACCCAATAATTTGGCACCTTATATCGCCCAAGTCGCGCAAAAACTGCGCCCGCACCTCAATGTTTTCGGCAATGATTATAATACCGCCGACGGCACGGGCGTGCGTGATTACATTCACGTCGTCGATTTGGCATTAGGTCATGTCGCGGCGCTTGAAAAAATTGAAAAGCCCGGCACGCATATCTATAATCTTGGCACCGGCAACGGGACAAGCGTTCTTGAATTAATTGCCGCCTATGAAAAAGCAAGCGGCAAAAAAATCCCGTACAAAATCTCCCCCCGCCGCCCCGGCGACATAGATGCATGTTATGCGGACTGTGACAAAGCGTTTTCCGACCTTGGATGGCGGGCAATGCGCGACATTGACGACATGTGCCGGTCGATAGATAAGTATATTTGTTCTTAAAGTTCTTCCGTACCAAGGATTTGACCGCAAGTCACGCCGAAATATTTTGCGAGGGCGATAATCACAGGATAAGTCGCCGTCCTGGTGTTTGCTTCGTATTGCTGAAGCGATGTATATGATATACCGGTTTCCTTTGCCAACTGTTGAAGTGTCAGTTTTTTGTCCAAACGTAATTCTTTCAAAATTTCAGGAAACGAGTTTTTCATTATTTATGATTATCACAATAGTAATAAAACTGTTGACAATATCCGCATGCGGATACTAATATTGAGCATGGAAATCCTCGCAAAGCGATTAAAGGAACTCCGCACGGCGCGCGGTTTGACACTTTCGGAGGCGGCACGCGGCGCGGGTCTAACTCCGCAAGCATATTCCCGATATGAAAAGGGTCTTCGAAAAAGAGGGTTTGCCGCCTTGCTAAGGCTGGCGTCTTTTTACAAAGTAACCCCCGATTATCTTTTGGGTTTCTGCTAAAAGTTTTTGGTTTTCAAGAATTGCTGTTAATTAATAAGCTTGCGTGCAGAAACAAACTCCTATTAGTTCCCCTCTAAATTAGAGGGGTGGCACGCCGTAGGCGTGACGGGGTGTGTTAATTTTCTTGTAGAGAGTGACAATCCCAAAGGGCGTGACAGGGTGTGTTAAGGGTGGTTTTGAAAAAAACTTCCCCAAAAGTGTCAGTACTTTGTAAAAAACCCAAAACCCTATGATATAATGTACCATGTTTTTCGCACTCAAAAACTCTCACAGTTCCCCTCTAAATTAGAGGGGTGGCACGCCGCAGGCGGTGACGGGGTATGTCAAATTCAAACCTAATTTAGGTTTAACAATTAGGTTTAACATTTTTCTAGGTTTGAAGCGCGGGAAGGGGTTTTTTCCCCGAACCTATTGACACCGTATAAAAGTGTTGTTTATATTGTCGGTACTCTGAACAAGACGAAGGAGGTGACCGGAAAATAAAAAACGGTTGAAGCTTCACAAAATTTTAAAAGGAGGAAAAATGGGTGGATTTATACTTTCAGTGTTAACAAGTTTCGTTATGTTATTCAGCGGAATCTCTGTCGACACAATCAAGAGCATTACCCAGGCTGATAAAGAATCGGCTTACGAACATGTTCTTGTCCAACAAAACACCACACGCAAAAATGCAAGCGGTGCAAAAATCACTTCCAATGCCCACAGCAAAGACTATCCCGGTGTATATTTCATTTGGGATGCAAAACAAAAAGACAGCGGGTATTTGAAAGTTGATCAAAAAGTGTTTGGTGTATACGATGCATTCGTACTTACAACAAAAGAATCAAATACATACTGGGATTTCTTGATTGCAATTTACGAGGGTCAGGAAGCGGTCGCGGAAGGTAACAACAGTTACTATACATACTTTATCCCAAGAGCAATGAACAACAAAAACATCAACATGGTGTTCATTGATACCGCAGCACCCAAATCCGAAGAAGTTGTAACACCTATCCAGTTTGAACTTGAAGTCTACCACATTGTTCGCGCTACCGGAGAAGTTCGTTATTTTGACGGCAACAACAAAAACGAATATATCCTTGGTCAAGGCGAGTACTTTTACAGCGCTGAAGTTAATGGCGTAGTATATGTCTACGATGTCAATGGCGTCGAGTTAACATGGTTAAACGAAAACAATCAAGAAGAGTTTACAATCTTTACATTATTCGGCGCTGCAACCCGTGCAAACCTGCCGGCAGGTCATGAATTCTTAAACGAGATATCATGTATTGATGTAACTTGGGCGGGCAGCCTTGATGTGCTTGTTAATGATGTAAACAGTCTTACTACCACAGCAACAGTTATTCCGCTTGAAAGTGGTCGCTATGTTCTCGTATTCTGGTATGGAGAAAACGACACAGAAGAGCAAATCGAATACCTGCGCTATCGTGCTTATGTTCAACTTTGGAACGACCTTTACCTTTCACTCGGAGCAAATTCTGACGAAGGCAGAATCCTGTACCGCGAAGGCGGAATCGAACATTACAATGCCTTGCTTGTAGCATACGGCGCAACCTCTTTGCCTCCCTACTTTGCTTTCGAAGACTACAATTTCGGTGAAAACACATGGGCAGACAAATTGGAAGTCGGATTGTTGCAGGTTTACGAAGGAAGCTTGGCACAATGGGTTATTGACTTCGGTCAAGTTGCGTAATTAACCACTCTGGCCTCACAAAAAAAGAACTGCCAACCGGCGGTTCTTTTTTTGGCAAAAAAAAGTTTTACCGCCCCCTAATTCTGTGATACAATAACCCGTATGTTAAACGTCGCGACCAACATAAATTTAGATGTCGGGGTAATCGACAAACTCAATTTGGGCAAAGCTAAAAACGTTTTGGTATTATCGGGCGCATATTACGGTCTGAAATCATTTGAAAAATTTATCGAACCGCACCTTAAAGAATTAAAAGTTAAATATTACGTATATCCGAAATTATCGGTGAATTTGAATTCCGATACTGTTTATGCCGTTACTAACTTTGCACGCAACAAAAACATTGATTTAATTATTTCGTGCGGCGGATCGGCTATTATGGATTGCGGAAAACTGGTTAACCTTCTTTTGTCGCAAGGCGGGTCCTTGGACGATTACCTTAATGGCAAGATAATTCTGCCCGGACTTATCGACCATATAACTGTGCCGATGCTAAGCGGGGCGGGGTCTGAAATTTCGCCAAGCGCGGTTTTTGCACACAACAAAGAAATGAAAGTCATAACTCACCATGCCATAATGCCAAGAGTAACTTATATCGACCCGGTGGTGATGCAGGGGCTTCCTAAAATTCTTTGGGCATGCGTGGGATTTGAATGTTTCGCTACAGCCATTGCGGCTTATGTTTCTCCCAAGGCGACGTCTATAAGCGATAACTTTGCTAAACAATCCATGATGCGATATCAAAAATTCATTTTTAAACTGCTTAAAGACCCCGACAGTGTAGAGTGCATAAAAGAAATCGAAGTCGCGGCCATTAATGCTTTCATCGCCGCCAACATCGCGGGAACGGGGGCAATTCATGCGATGGCAAGCGCACTAAACGCCGAGTTTAATTTTCGCCAAGGTATCGCAATATCTATGGTCGCGGGCGAGGTCTGTGCACGCAGTTACGAATACAACAAGGAAAAATTTGATAAAGTATTGCAAATCATGAAAAGCGGCGACGATATTAAAACGGCAGTAAACAAGCATCTCAAAAAAATCGGGCTTGTGGTGCCGTCTCTTAAAAGTCATCTTGATGCTGTCCAGTTTGAAAGATTTGCACGCGCATGTTTGAGTATCTCTGGCAATGCCGACCCGAAGTGTTTTACCGTAATGGATATTGTGTCGATGTTAAAGAACATCCCATAACAGAGGTGAAGTATGGGAAAAATGATAATTGAAGATGTTGAAATAAAAATAAACGAACGCAATGTTGTAAAGGAAGAAGAACATATCATTGACGAAGGCAAATACGTAAATCGTGCAGTTGTAATTCGAGAATTTGAATCAAGTATTTATTCATACAGCGAAAACGAAAAAGTCTTGATAAGTCAAATAAGTCGTTTCGGGGAACTTTATTATAAAGTTGTCATTTTCCATGATGGAAGCAAAAAGGCATGGAACCTTGTCGAACTTCCGACCGACCTTGAAGTGCGCGTCCGTCGAATGAGCGAGGAAAACTTTGTAATTACCGCCGACAATAAAGGTAATGAAAAAATCCAATCCCAGGTTTCTTTTTGTAAATTGAAACCAAGTACAAAGGTTGAAGAAATAACAATAAGTTTTACCAAGTTGAACGAGGTCCGGTTTATCAAGGGCGAGGACGGCGATTTTATCCTGGTCTATTACACCGATAATCTTGATGAAAGGATTTGTCATACTCTTGCGCTTTATAATGCAAGCGGCAAATGCGAGCAAACCCTGTATGAATATTTCGAAGGCGGCGATGTTTCCTATAGTTACGAAGTCATCGACAATGAACAAATAAAAGTTATCAAAACAGAACAAGAGCCCGAGTATGAAGACGAGCAGGAAAATTCGCCGGAAGCAATCCCGCAGGTGCCGAATACCGAACCGAAAACTGAGAAACAAGCTAAGCGAAAAATAACTCAAAAAGAACCGCCTGAGGTGATGCAAGAGTTGGACTCACAAGTCGAACCGACACCAAAGCCTCAGCTTAAACAAGAAGTTGAACCGCAAGCCGAACAACAGTCCGAACCGAAAATAATTCAAGAGGAATTGCCGGAAGTAAAACAAAAATCGGAGTCGCAGGTTGAACCGGCGCCGGAATGGCAAGCCGAACAAAGCGAAGAAAACTTTTAAAGTGTGTTTTATTTGGCATCTGATGATTTTTTACCGGGTTTATCCTTTGGGTCGTCTTTGATTTTGTATATATAAGTGACTATTGGAGTGAGTATTGTTCCAAATACCATCAGTATAAGGGATACCAAATAAAGACGGACCATGAATGCCGAAAAGTTTGTCGAAGCGGAAGTTTTCCAAAACCATATCACTGCAGCGGTAATTGTTGTGACTAATAGTGTAATACCGATTGTTGTCCATCGAACGATTTGTACAACCTTATCTTGCTTTTTTTGCGGTAATACGAATGTGACAAGGACGGCCGCCGCTGCGGTAAGCGCAAATGTCAACACAAGTCTGACAGTTATGTTTTCTGTGCGCATCGACAAGATATCCCATACAGATATAATTAGTATTATGGCAGTAAACGTAAAATAGGCGATACAGGCAACTAGCGGAACAATGATTCTTACATCTTTGGGTCTGTTAAGCCCTTGTTCTATTTGTCTGTACGATTGATACTTAGATATAGTAAGAAACAATCCAATACAATAAACGAAGACAATCGCAGCTGAACCAAGGATTCGCCATTCTGTTGCACTGTAATTTCCTATTAATACTATTACGATTATTATTGCTGTAAGTGCGCTTAGGGCGATAACCGAAAGCCACAAAAATCTCTTTTTGAAACCTTTCATAATTAATATATAGAGTGTTTTGCTTTTGAGGTCAACAAAAATTATTTAAAAAAATGTATAAAAATCGTTTGGTGGAAAAAATAATGTGTTGTACAATTGCGCCAGGGGGAGGTACTGAACATGAAAATTTCCACGATGCTTAATTCCATAATGAACGAACCGCTGGCACTGGCTTTGATAATCGGCGGCGTAGTTTTGGTGGCGGTTGCCGTCATCTTGTACATTTTCTTGGCGCACAAAAAGTTGATGAGTTTCATTCGGAACAAATCGGCGGAGTCTGCTGCGGGCAAAGAAAAACGTACAAAAGAAAAGCAAAGCGCAATGGGGCTTGCTTCCGGTGTTTTCCAAGAACGGCAAAAAGATGAAGTCAAGAGCCAAAGAAAAGATGTTGATGCCGACGCTGCGGTCAATCGTGTTGTGGCTGCGGGCGGGGCACATGCTGCGTCTGCCGCTAAAGTTGAAAAACCGGTCGAGCGGCCAAAAAGCACCAGTTTGGATCCGATGGCCACATTACGCAGTATAAGCGAAGACAAAAATGAAAAAACTAAAAAAGGAGGTAAATAATGAGTGAATTTGATACCATTCGTGACTTGATGGAAGGTAATGCCGATAAAAAGTTTTTGGACAATCAAATACACAAAAAAGCAAGAGACGATTTCAGATATCTTGCTTCGCAGCTTGGGTTTACCGTCCTGAATAATATCGACTATCAAACCGTCAAGACTCATGATAAAGAATTTGGCGACTTTTTGGTTGTCGGGCTTGAGATGGCAAAAGGCACCGTTGAATTTCCAAAGCGGCTGCTTGATGCGGGAAAGGAAAACCTGTATGTTGCCGTCGTGGGATATAAGGACAGCGCGGTTGTGGACGTTTACGCGTTCAAAGCCACTGAATTCGCAAAAGTCGGGCTGTTCTCTATGTACAAATACAACAAGAAAACCGATATGTATGGCATTACGATGCCAAGCGGTGAAAAACTGCAAAAATACAGTTTTGGCTATGTCATTAAGGCATAAGCAACTAAATAAAAAGGAGAAAAAAATAAAATGGCAAAAGAAGAAAAAAAGTCGGGAGGTATCAAATATTCGGGTAAACCGTTTACGCGGGTTATTGGTATTGACGTTGCGAACTCGACAATCAAAATCTGGACGGAAGACGGTAAAAACAATACTTACCGAAACACCGTCAAAGAAATCAATGACGCGGGATTGGTCTATTCGTTTAAGACCGATTATCAAATGTACGTCATTAACAAGCAAGTATTCGAGGTCGGTGACATCGCGGTCATGGGCGGTGGCGGTCGCGGTAAAGCACGCTACAGCAGCGATTCATTCAAAATCGAAGCACTCATCGGTATTTGTACCGTTCTTACACCGGGTCTAAACGAAAGAATCCGTGTTGTCACAGGTCTGCCGAGTGCGCTTAGTAAAAACGCTGCCGTTGCCGAGGAAATGAAAAAGAATCTTCTTGGCGCACACAGTATCAAATCGGTTAAGTGGGATAAAGTCGACGAGCTTGTCTTTGAAGTCGTTGACGTCATTGTCGTTCCCCAGCCGCTTGGAACGCTTTACAACTTTGTTTACGACGACAAGACCGGCGAACTTAACCAACAAGTCCTTGCACAACGCGCATTGGTTGTCGACATCGGGTGGGGTACCACCGACTTGGCATCACTTGAATCGTCGCGTGTTCGCGGTACGTTCGGCTTTGAAATCGGTGCGTCCGACTATATCGCCGACCTTCAGGAAGAAGCCAACAACAAATTCCCCGAGGCAAACATTTACGCGCTTAACTCTCACCAGCTCGACATGGCGATGCTTGAATCCACTACCGTGGAAACGCCGTTCGGTAAATATGATCTTTCGGACCTTGCGGAAAAACACAAGGAAAACCAAGCAAAGCGTATCTATTCTTCCGTCATGGGGCTTGGATTGGAGTACACCAAATTCTATCGAATCATCCTCACGGGTGGTGGTGCGCTGCAATTTGAAAAGTATCTAAGAAAATTCTTTAACGACCCGCGTCTTGTTATCCAGCAAGATGCCGTTATGGCGAATGCAAAAGGGTTCTTTTTGTTAGGGCAGTTTTAATGCTGAGTGTAGGCGGAGATTATGTTGAACATGTTGGAGCAAGCACTGCGAAATGCGGCGGGTAGTCCGCAAATGTCATACGGCAATAACTATGCGGTAGTCAATAACATGCTTGCCGCAATCGGTGCTATCCACAATTTGCAAGGTGTTTTGCAAGGTGACAACATGAATGATGCTTACCTTATGAACCTTCGAAGCAAAGTACAAGAGCTTGAAAACGTGATTTCAATGTTCGGCCAGCAACGGCTTATGGCATGCGGCATTAATGTCGGTGCACCCGGGGCGGGCCAGCCAATGGGTCCGCTTATGGCGAACCAGCCGATGTATAATCAACAAGTCTATTATCCAAACGCGCAACAACCTCAAGGTTTTGGCGCACCGCCACCACCGCCTCCGCCGCCTGCGCCACCACCACCGCCACCGGGTTACGGGCAGCAACCGCAGCAACCTGCGTATGCTGCGCCGCCACCTGCATATGCTACACCTACGGCACCGCCGCCGCCGCCACCACCACCGCCTGCGCCCGCGGCACCACCGCCACCACCTCAAGCAGCGCCACCGCCGCCACCACCACCACCGCCTGCGCCTCCGGCATCATCAAGTAGTTCGGGCGGTGGGTCGGCGATAGGAATGTCGCTTCCGGGAATGGGTGGGGGAGGAGATGACAAGGCTGCCGGACGAGACTTTTTGTTAAAACTGTTGGCTGAAAAATAAAGGGGGAAAAATAATGAACACAGGAGTCCTTATCGCACTAATACTCGTAGCCATTTTGATACCGACCGGCTTGGCTGTCTTTTTGTACTTCTACGTCAAAAAGCGTGATTCAATGGAAACTGTTCGAAAACAACTTTCCAAATCCAATGATGCCACGATTAGCAGTAATCCGGTGCAATACCTTGATGATTTAAAGGAAGGAAAATTTGTCGGTAAAGATGTTTCCGAGGAAGAAGTGAAAAGCGCATTAAAAAGGAAGGAAAAATAATAAAATGAAAAAAAACAAAAGATTAAAACTTTTCTTTGCCTTGAGCGTCATCATTACAATGATGTTCGCGGGAGTCGCACTTGCGATTCCTAGTTTTAATGATAAGACTCCGACAACTCGGGCAGTGATTACCGGGGAGGGGATTGAAAGCGATCCGTATATGATATACGATATTGCTGACCTTAACAGTTCAACGATTCGAAACGCCGCAGGCACGTCTAATCCCAAGGGCGGACCAAATTATTTCAGGCTTGCAAACAGCATAAACTTCGGTGCAAGTGCCTGGACTCCGATTCCGCTTCTGGCGTCGGGCAATGTCTTTGACGGCGACGGCCATGAATTAATTGGTATGAGTTTTTCCGGAACTACAACAGATTTCGGATTTTTTGCTAATTTAAGAGGAACAATCAAAAACGTCACTTTCCGAAACGTTAATATCAATGGCGGCATAAGTGTCGGCACAGTTGCGGCAAGGGTAGACGGCGCTGCGGCTTTTCCGAATGGTGCAAAAATTGAAAAAGTATTCATAGAAAGCGGTACTGTCCAAGCTAATGGAAACCAAGGTGCTAATGCCGGCGGTTTTGTCGGGCTTGTGTCAAGCGGCCATTTGATGGTCGAAAAATGCTATACCAGGGCAAATATAAGCACCGTCGGGAACAACCGCGGTCGCACAGGCGGTGTTGTTGCTTATGTTGACGGCGCTAATAGCCGAGTAACAATTTCATACGTATATAACCAAGGCAACATCACAAACTCCGCAACGGGCGGCCCCACAAACGAAAACGGTGCGGGCGGTATAGTAGGCCAATTGTCGGCCTCGGCATCAGCTGCAAACGTTAATATTACTAATTCCGCAAATATTGGAACAGTAACCGGCAGCAACATGTACGGTATTGGACCCGCTAATACATTTGACGGCACTTGTGAAAGCGGGACTCCGACGGTCAACAACAAAGTTCTTGAAATTGAAATGGTCATTTTCGACATCAAGATTTACGAAATTACTCGCCCGAATCCCGCCACATCTACCGAACCAAACAGTTTTGATTTCAGCACAGACCAAGCGTCGGACAATGTCCGCCAAGGTGAAAGTTATACCTTCCGAATCACATTGGTAACCGGATTTGAACTTTCGTCCATAAGCGTCACACCGACTGATTTACTTGACCCGCTTGGCATGAACGGAACGCAGTTCAGCACAACTCCGATTTCAACGGCTGTCGTAGGCGGCCGCACACAACTAACCTACAAAATAGACAATGTCTTTCAAAGTGTAAAAATCACGGTAACAACCGCACAAATAAAGCACATGGTAACGGTCCCCGAACCCGCCCCGGGTGCAAACTATACAATCAACCATGCGGAATCAGGTCTTGTAAACCATGGCGGATCATTTGAAGTTAAAATCACCCCTGCAACAGGGTACGAAATTGCGTCGGTCATTGCCGGCGGACAATCAGTGCCTTTTTCACGCGAAGAAAGTGGTGTACGCATACACACGATTTCGAACATAACCGCCCCCGTAACGGTGACTGCTGTCAATACACAACTTAAAAGCTACCTTGTCACACGTGTAAACGCAGCAACAGGTCTTCTTGCAAACAGCGGCACGGGATGGATCGTCACCGGAATCCCAAGCCACGGTGTCAGCGCACAAGTTGAACACGGCTTTTCATCGAACTACAATTTTACAATAACACTAGACGAGGGATACAGACAAAACACACCAACTGTTATAATTGGCGGTGTTCCATATTCGCAAGCACATAACCCGCTTGGGGTTTATAACTATTCAATCACCATCACCGCCTCAACCACGATTTCTATTGGCGCCACGATAAACACGTACACAGTTGCATTACCTACAACGGTTTCGGGAGAGTTTGGCTACAGCGCCGCCCCAACTTCGACAACGTCAACTCATCTTGGTCTTAACGACGGTAAAGCCGAACACGGGTTTACTTATTCATTTACACTAACTATGGAAGAAGGTTGTGACCAAGTTTCGCCAACTGTGACATTATTGGATACAGCCACACCGACTCCAAATACAATTGGAACATTGACCGGTTCAAAAGCCGGTAATGTATATACATTCACTTTCACGGCAAATCAGCACACCAATATGACGGTGGCGATAGTAGAAAATACATATTCAGTCACACCGCCCGAGACTCCGCGCACAGGATATGATTATGCCTTTGTAGGCGCGTCGCCCAATCTTATCGGCGACAACATCGAACACGGCGGAAGTTTCACCTTTAGTATCACGGTGCAAGCGGCATACAGCCAAAGTACTCCGACCGTAACATACGATATAGTCGGGGGAGCGTCTGGAAATTCTGCTAACCTTGACGACAAAGTAGGCAATAAATATACGTATACAATCAGCGGTATTACCAAACCGATTGAAATTAAAGTAACCGGCACGTCATCAATGAATGATTACACAGTAAATCCGCCGATAGAAACCGAAATTGATTTTGATATTGTAAATGGGTTCTCCACCGCAGTTAAATACGGAGGTTCATTCAGGTTTACCGTGGATCTAAAAGCGGCATATACTCAAGAAACCATCAGCGTATATTATTACGAAGCCGCCACTGCTACGGGACCCAAAAAGTCGGCGACTTTCCAATCGGGTGAATATGTAATCAACAGCATTGTTACC
>Ga0123353_10005818_pt1 | contig 16289 bp, 19 predicted proteins | sample TergutLab28metaG_3_FD_92763 | JGI IMG/M metagenome (GOLD analysis project Ga0123353, IMG submission 92763) | Labiotermes labralis P3 segment gut microbial communities from Petit-Saut dam, French Guiana - Lab288 P3 | ecosystem: Host-associated > Arthropoda: Insects > Digestive system > Gut ... | reverse complement strand
CCTCAATCGCCTTGCGCTTCATTTCGATATCGGCATATATAAATAATTCTTTATATATTGACAAGCGCGCTTCAGCGTGATATAATAATTGGGTAAAGTATCCGAGTGTGCAGCACACAACTTATCCGAGTTACACAGCGTCATTTTGCCCATGGGGCGAAGTGGCGCTTTTTTTGATGCCAAGCTTTGCTTTAAGCACTATGGATGCTCTATAAAAAACGCGGGTAGCCCCCGCAGAAAGGACAATCTCATGGTCAAAACAATCATCACAGGCACCGTAATCTCCAAGGGTTTCGGCAGCAACCCCGCCATCTGGTTTTCGGAAGGCAACAAATCCGCCCGCTTCAAGGTCGGCTACAAGGTCTACGATAAGAAAGCGGAAAACAACACGCGCTGGATGGTATCGCTGTGGGCATAGCAGATGCTGTCATCGCATTTCTATGAGAGCCGCGACGGCAGCACGGCGGGATTTTTCGCCGATAACGTTCCGGCGGGAAAGCAAGTATGGGATACGGTGAATATGCTGTTGCGGTTGGAGAGGCAGCAGAGGTTTTAGCCGGGCCGGTACTGTTTTACATGATGTTCATATCACGGTGCTTGACCGCATAGATATAGGACATCAAACAAACAGGGGGACGGATACATGGAATTGCTAGAAGCTTATAAAGAAGCCGAACAGGGCATGCTTGCTGCGTGGAATGATGCGCAGGCGTTTTTTGATGAACACCTATCAAAAACAACCGTGTTGGACTCAGGCCCAAAACTGACATATGAGGCTATGATAGAGCGCGTGGAGCATTATTACCAGCAGCTTGATCGCCTGAGAAACACAATAAAGTTTGGGGATAAGTGACCGCAACAGTATATTATCAAAGCCCTGGCTCACGCCGGGGCCAATGCTCTTTTAATCTGTCTTTCTCCACACAGCAATTCCCATCGGTACCCTGCCTTCCAATTGTATGATTTCGCAGCCACAAAACCCAATTTCTGGAAGGGACATCTCGAACGCTTTGCTGTCAAACTCGCTTTTTGGCGATAAGCCCAACAGCTTGTACGCTTGTATTATGGCCCCGCCAATGCCGCGCAGATTTTTGATGTAAGGCGTCGTGACAATCACCATGGATTTTGCTGCGCGCCGCAGTTCCGCCGCCGCTTTTTCTGGTTCGTCAAGCAGATTCAGCACTTGTGAAGCAACCACCACATCATAAGAGCCATCCGGCTCACCGAGATCGTAGATGCTTCGATTTACAACCATGACATTTGCCGCGCCCGCTTTTGTAGCCTTACGCTTTGCCACTTTCAGCATATTATCGCTCAGGTCGGTGCATAGCACACGGCTTGCTTTATCGGCAACCGCGAGGCTGATCGCGCCCGTCCCCGCCGCCGCTTCCAGCACAGACACGCCCTGGGGCACAAGCTCCAGCACAATCTTCAACATTTCGCGGTACGCCTGCCCGTTCGCTTTCGCACCAATGTCATAAAATGGCGCGCAAAAATCCCAAAAGTCCATGAGACCGCTCCTTGAAGGCTTCGTAGTTGATGCTTTATATTGCCCTATCGATTTGAAGGTGCGTTATCATATGTGCATCCTTCGTCATAGTATAATGCGGGAGGGATGCCTATGGGATGGTTTTATGAGCTGAATCCAGTGTTGCAGGGACTGCTTGCCACGCTGTTTACATATTTTATAACAGCACTGGGTGCCGGTACGGTTTTCTTCTTCAAATCTATGAATCAAAAAATATTGGACATGATGCTCGGCTTTTCCGCTGGCGTCATGATCGCGGCGTCATTCTGGTCGCTGCTTGATCCGGCGATTGCGCTTTCCGACGAGCTCGGCAACAGCGCATGGTTCGCACCCACTGCGGGGTTTCTGCTGGGCGGCGGGTTCATTCTTGGCTCCGACACGCTTTTATCGAGAGCCGCGCTGTTCCAATCGAAGGGGAAGTATTTTCAGCGCAGTATCTTGCTAACCTCCACCGTGACGCTCCACAACATGCCAGAGGGCTTGGCTGTCGGCGTAGCCTTCGGCAGCACGGCCATTGGGCTCGAAGGCGCGACAGTATCGGGCGCGTTAATGCTTTCGCTGGGGATCGGGTTGCAGAACTTCCCGGAAGGCGCGTGTGTAGCAATGCCTCTGCGCAGGGACGGCGCATCACGCCTGAAAAGCTTTGTGATAGGGCAGGCTTCCGGCGCTGTCGAACCCGTGGCGGGTGTTCTCGGTGTTCTGTTCGCGATGACGATGCGCAGCGCACTGCCCCTTGCATTGTCCTTTTCAGCCGGGGCCATGATTGCCGTGGTCTGCTCCGAGCTAATCCCGGAGTCGTTCAAGGAGAACAAAACCGTTGCAGCCATGGGTGTCCTGTTTGGCTTTGCTATTATGATGGCGTTGGATGTGGCACTAGGATAATCATGAGACATAGCCACGCTTCCGCTTCGGCGAGGCTTTTTTCTTGTCATATCAGGATTTGTCCCGTACATACATTATACAGCATATCCCGGCTATTTTCAATGCTTTGTCCAAATTTTAGCGCCCGGTGGGTGATGGCATGACTAATATACAAAAACATCAAATTCTTTCCTTGCGGCAGGCGGGCCAGACCTTCACCCAAGTTGCCGCCGCCGTGAGCTTGCCCCGCAGCACCATAAAATCTTTCACGCGCCGGGAAGCGCTCAAAAAAGATGCACAAGCCAAAGACATCTGCCTGAATTGCGGCAAACGGTCATTCAGGCTCCCAAGATGAAGCCCCGGCAATCTGCGCCAGCCAGCAGATCCCCGAAGATATCCTGATGGTAAAGCTCGCCGAGGCCGGTGGTACGAAGGGCCTGAAGGAAATCTTGGTGCCGGGTCATTTTCAGCTTTCCTTTTTATATGAGGACGAGCGTGTGGTTGATGTTCCATGGCGGCATTCGTCGCGCCGGGACAGCTGGACTCCCGAGATGCGACAGGCAGTCAGCCAACGCAATTATGAACGCCAGCAGAAGGAGAAAAAAGATGCCTAACATCACTTGCATCCCCGCGACCGTTGATATGCATGCGAAAACGCCGTTGGACGCGCCGCGCAAAAAGAGACTGGCAGGCTATGCGCGGGTGTCGAGCGGCTCCGAAGAGCAGGAGTCCTCATTCGAAGCGCAAGTCGATTATTACACCAAAAAGATTCAGGAAAACCCGGATTGGGAATTCGTCGGCATTTACGCCGACGAGGCCGTTTCAGGCCTAAGCATCAAAAACCGGCCTGGCTTCCAGAACATGATCGCAGATGCACTGGATGGGAAAATCGATATAATCCTCACAAAATCGGTTTCGCGGCTTTCACGCAACACGGCGGATAACCTCGAAACGATCCGCGCTCTCAAAGAAAAAGGTGTGGAAATCCGCTTCGAAAAGGAGAGTATAAGCTCCCTCGACGGATAAGGAGAACTTTTGCTCACCATAATGGCCTCAATTGCGCAGGAAGAGGCCAGGAGCTTGAGCCTCAACGTCACATGGGGCCAGCGCAAGCGGTTTTCAGATGGGAAAGTATTGCAATTCAAGAAAAACATGCAAGGCGAATAAAGGCCGCAAAGCCTTGATACGCCTTGTTTTTTCGCTATTATGCCGTCTGCTTTCGCGGAACCCTCCCCCGCGCGGCTCATATACTGTAGTATTTGAGCGCAGGGGGTAAGCACATGGATGAGGGCAAAAAGAAAATTATTTTGCCGGAAGATTTGCAGATTGAAATGTTGAAATTCTTCCTTGAAACATCTATCCCGCGAAAGAAGATGCTACAGGAACAGCAAAAAGCGTTGGAACAATCCACATCTGAAATAACAGATGGGAGATTGTAACCATGGACATGACAACCGCAATTTACGAAAGAGTTTCGACCGAAGAGCAGGCGCAAGAGGGCTTTTCAATCCGCGCGCAGGAGGAAAAACTAAAGGACTATGCCAGAATCAAGGGCTGGCCCGTCTACGGCGTTTACTGCGATGAAGGTATCAGCGGGAAGAACATCACGGAACGGCCTGCTATCAATCGCATGATTGACGATATCAAGGCCGGGAAAATCAAAAACGTGCTTGTATTCAAGCTGGACCGCCTGACCCGGTCCGTTGCGGATTTGGTTTTCCTCATTGATTTGTTCAAACAAAACGACTGCGATTTTAATTCCCTTATGGAAAGCTTGGACACGTCCACCGCGTCCGGGCGGATGTTCATCAAAATCATTGGCATTTTCGCGGAATTCGAGCGCGAGAACATAGCGGAACGGGTGCGGGTGGGCCATGAGCGCAAAGCCCGCGAGGGCTATTCCAATTCCGCGCAGATTAACAGTTATGGCTACGACCGCGCGAACGGGCAGCGCATTCAAACGATAAATGAGGCAGAGGCCGCGATAGTGCGCGAAATATATGATATGTTTGTCAAGCAGGGCCTGTCATACACGGGCATTGCGAAGCGGATGAATGTGCGTAATGTACCCACGAAAAAGGGCGGGACTTGGAGTTCCAAAACCATTAAATGCATTTTGACCAACTGCAATTATGTTGGCAAAATTCGATACGGCACGGAGGACCCGGAGCGGTATTTTGAAGCGGACGGCCTGCACGAACCGATTATATCAAATGAGCAATACGTCGCCGCGCAGGATATTATCGCGCGCATTCCGGCGGTCAACAGGACAAAGCGGCCTCTTGATATTAATTTCTTCGCCGGTCTGCTGTTCTGCGAAAAATGCGGCTCGAAGCTGAACACGCAACAAAGCGCGAAACAAAAAGAGGGCGATACAAAAGTATACTCGCACGGTTATATATGCTATTCGCGGCACGTTAGCGCGTGTGACGCGCCTGCCATGCGGCATTATGCGGTGGAGGACGCTTTCAAGGAATATCTGCTGGGGGGCCTGCACGATTTGACGGTGGGCGACAAGCTGAAGCTGGAAGCGCAGGAACGGGCTAAGCGGGAAACGGCAGCGCAATTGGAAAGCTACCGCGAAAAAATGCGATTTTTGGACGCGAAGGAAAAAGAGGTGCAGGGCTTCTATCTGAGCGGCGAAATCCCCTTTGACGGCTACCGCAGCATGAAATCGCAGCTTGACGGCGACCGCGCCGCTATCCTTGAGGAACTGGCAAAGCTGGAAGCGTTGGAAGCGCAGGACAATACCCTTGTTTGCCGCGGAGATATTATGCTGAACTTTCAGGAAAATTGGGAGTATATGACCAACGTGCAAAAGCGGCAATTCCTAACCCGGTTCATCAAGAAAATTGTCGTGTTCAATGAGCGGACGCCGGGTGTGTTTTATGGCAAGGTAAGGATTAGGGAAGTGCAGTTTAACGCGGCGTGACGTTCTGGCGAAAACAACAAATAAAAATGCGCCGGGGGCCTGAGCCTCTGATGCATTTTAATCTTCTTCTACCACGCGCGGAAAGCCCTGAAACCAATGCATATCCGCGAATGCGTCAGCGGCATTGATATAGTAAGACGCAAGTCGCTCCATTTGCTTTTCGTCCGATTCATGCGCATAGTTGCCCTGCATCATTTTGTATACGGCAAAGGCAGTGGCTAAATTGTAATAGGCTTGTTCGTTGGGAACTTCTTTTTCCTTTGATTCGGCTGACATGGTAATACCTCCTATTATTTGTGTCGTGATTCAACTGAATAATGATTATTTTGCGCTGTAAACTCTATCGTTTGATTGTATTGTACTCCAAGATTGTTAGTAGCAACGATTTCAAGAGTGATTTTTTCATAGGCATCTATAATGATAGGGGCAAAAACATTGAGGATATTTCCTTTTATAGGGATCAGTTTTTCGATGACTTCCAGTTTCAACTGCAAATTTTCGTCTAACGCTTCCTTTTTAATCAATGCGTATTGGTCGAAATCGAAAACATAAGATAAGCTTACATCAATGGCATCTCCAGAACTTAGATAGTGAAATAACTTAGTGTGCTTGCTAGTTTTCAATTCGAGCGACTTTTCACCGACAGAAGCAAAATCAATATTGGCTTTCACAATCTCAAACGATATAAGGTCATATCCAATGTTTCTAAAAGTTACTATTGCGAGATGCGCCCACTGTCCCAATGGATTATCTCTGTTATTTGTGCTTTTTCTTGAGTCTAAAATCAATGAATAGATGGAATCGGTTATGACCTCTTTTTCTCCATTTGAATCTAAAAAGCTTCTTGAATCAAGAATGATCTCAGGGCCATCTGTTAAGGGTACGGAGGGATAAAACTTTAACCCTCCCTCACGTTCATCTGTTAATTCAATTTTGTCCACGATTAGAAAAGGTGAATTAGTTTTCTTTTCCTTACTGCTTCTAAAGATATGGCTACCAATAGAAAAAGCAAGTGCCGCCAAAGAAATAACAATGGGAATAATCTTAATCGCTACTTCAAATGCGCTCATTTGCACACCGGCCTTTCTCATGTTATTAATTAGTTGGAAAGCCCTACGTCTAGTGCATAGCTTGTCCTTAAAATCATTTTAGCATTTATTGGAGAAAAAAGCAAGTCCTTTTTTCGAGGCTACCCTGAACTTTTTATTGGAAAAATCTTGCTTTCTGGCAACCGCTGTGGTATAATCAAGGAAAATAAATATTGGGGTGATTATGTGTTTTTCAAGCCTCGAATCTTCATCAGCAGTACATTGGGAGAGAATCTAACTGTTCGGAATAGTATGGAGCAGCATTTCCGCAGTCTTGGGGCTGAGCCGCTTCTTTACGAAAAAAACCTAACACCCTCTACCATGCCATACACCTATCGAGCAGACATTGTAGAGGCTGATTTTGTTATTTTTATTATCAAGGATAAGTACGGCACAAAGACAAATAGCGGGCTTTCTGGAACGCACGAAGAATTAGAGATTGCTTTTAATGCGGATATTCCTTGTCATGTATATGTTAAGCTAGATTCAACGACACAAGGCGAGGAATCCTCGAAGGAACTGAGAGATTTTATTGACAAAAACCATGCGTCATATTACTGCTACAAGAATGACGATGACTTGCTAGAAAGAATCAAAGAAACGACGTTTACTATCGCGAAAGAGGCGGCTATAAGAAGTTTGACGAAAAAAGCACTTGATAAAAAAACATCTGCATCCGTTGCTGCGAATTATGATTATGATTGTGCGCTTGGCTGTATACGTATCATGGAAAGTCTTTTTCGGATTGGCAGGGCATATGACTTTATTGAATCGACAATTATGTATCGGTTTTCCCTACTATTCGTATCTGAGAATTGGACTTTTGTTGATAAGAAATTGGAAGAGAAATATAAACAAATTGGAAACCTAGTGAGCGAATTTACTGAACATCATTGCCATGATTATACTGCTACCGGACAAAATGTATATAACCATCCAGTTCCTAGCTTGGGAGATATCGGCGTTCGCTATAGTAGCCGCACACATCCAGATGAACAGTTAAAAGTAGATTATAAAGAGATAGTCAAAAAAATCATGGCGGCCTACGCTGATTTCTGTGGGTATGTTAAAGATATGAAATTCATAATTGACAAAATGAATTATCGATTTTAGGCATAGCTTTATTCACTCGCTGTTTCCTCTCTGAATAGGATAACAAGAAACTATTCAGGGAGTGAGAACCCATAGACACCGAAAAATACAACAACATCCCGCCCGAGCTACGCGCGTTACCCCAATGGGTAACGCACCGTGCCAAAATCCCATACAACCCGGCGACCGGCGACAAAGCGAAATCCGGCGACCCCACCACATGGACCACTTTCGCCGCCGCGCTGGCAGCGCTGCAATCCGGGCAATATGACGGCATAGGATTTGAGTTCCACGACAATGGCATTGTGGGCATAGATTTAGACAGCGCCATTGACGACAACGGCGCTGTTAAGCCGTGGGCGCAGCAGATTGTTGACCTGTTCGGCAGCTACGCCGAATACAGCATCAGCGGGCGCGGCCTGCATATTTTCGTGCGCGGTGATATCCCGGTGGACGGGCGCAAGAAAAAGCTGTCTGAGGCCGGGGAAGCGATAGAGCTATACAAGGCCCGGCGGTATTTCGCAATGACCGGCAACGTGTACAACGCCGCGCCCATCGAGGCCCGGCAGGCCGAACTTGACCGGGTGTACAGCAAATACTTCCCCGCAGCAAAGCCGCAGCCGGACCCGCCGCAACCCCCACCGCCTGAAATGGGCGGCAAGGATTATCTTGCTATCGGCCTTGAAAAAGACGCGAAATTCCGCGCGCTATGGGACGGCGAACGGCCCAAAGAGGATGAAAGCGCGAACGATATGTCCCTCATGAACAAGCTGGCCTATTGGTGCAACCGGGATATTTCGGCCATGATTGCGGCGTTCATGCGGTCCCCGTTTGTCGTCGGAAAAGGCGAAAAGCACACGGCGAAACTAAAGCGCGCGGACTATTTGCAGCGCACGGCGCACGAAGCCGCCGCCAAGATGGGCGCAACGGCAGCGCAGCACGACCGGGATTATCAGCAGGGCAAAAAGGCAGCGAAAAAAGATAGCAGCAGCGGCGGCAGCCTAAAGCCGGATGAATTCACGGACGCGGGGAACGCCGCTATTTTTGCGTGCCAATTCGCGAACAAGGCCGTATTCGTGCCCTCCATGGGCTGGCTTGTCTGGAACGGCAAGCAGTGGATTGACAATGACCTTGACGCGCTGGGCCTTGCCCTCGAACTGACCCGGGAAATGCTGCTGGAAGCGCGGGCCGAATGTGTACAGGCCAAGAAAAGCGACGACGCAGCCAAGCTGAAAGCCGCCAAGCAGTTTTACAAGCACATGCATACAAGCCGCAACCAGCCCCAGATTGAACGCCTGCTTGAATTGTCGAAATCGCATTTGCAGCGCGTTTTGGAGGATTTGGACGCGGACCCGCATATCCTCAACACGCCCGCTGGAATTGTGGATCTTAAAACAGGCAATATATCCCTGCACGACCCGGCGAAACTTTGTACAAAAATCACAAAGTATTCCCCCGGGGATAAAGGCGCGGATGAATGGCGGGATTTCCTCAAAGTCATCACATGCGGGGAAGATAAGCTCATTTGGTTTTTGCAGCAGTTGGCAGGCATGGCGGCTGTGGGCCGGGTGTACTGCGAAAATCTTGTGATTGCCTACGGCGAGGGCAACAACGGCAAGTCTACATTTTTCAATACGATACGCGCCGCAATGGGCAGTTACGGCGGCACAATCAAACCGGAAATCCTGACAACATCGTCAAGAGAAAACAAAGGGGCGCACTTTGCGGAACTCAAAGGCAAGCGGCTTGTCATTGCCGCCGAACTGGAAGAAGGGACCCGGCTATCCAGCAGCGCGCTAAAGCAGCTGACCAGTACGGACCCCATAGAGGCCGAACCGAAGTACAGGCGGCCGGAAAGCTTCACGCCCACGCATAGCCTTGTGCTGTTTACCAACAATCTGTTCCGCGTTGGGAACCGGGACAACGGCACATGGCGGCGCATTCTTGTTTGCCCGTTTGACGCGGAAATCAAGGGCGACAAGGAAATCATGAACTACAGCGAACAGCTTTTGGAGCGCTGCGGCGAGGCCGTTTTGTCATGGATTATCGCGGGGGCTGTGGAATTCTGCAAGTCCGGCCATAGGATTTTCGCGCCGGAAATCATCATGGAAGCAACGGAAGAATATCAGGATGATAACGATTGGCTACGGGAATTTATCGCGGAATGCTGCGAATTGTCACCGGCAGCGCAGGCCCGGGGCGGCGAACTCTACACGGCATTCAAGGAATGGGCGCAGGCGCGCGGGGAATACGTGCGGTATAATCACGACTTCACAGCGGAATTAAAGCGGCAGGGCTTGCGCAGCCACAGAAACAAGCACGGGACCCATTGGCAGGGAATCGCCGTGATTAACCGGGTGCAAGAGCATTACCGCTATTGCCCGCGCTGGGGCACAATGTAATATACTGTGGGTGGTGCGGTGACGCGCCGCTCTTTTTTTGCCCGGTGTCATGGGATGGCAAGGCATTCTATTCTTTTTTTATTCCCGCATACCGGCGCAAGGGGGAGGGGTAGGTTCCAATTGTTTTTTGAAAATTTTTTTGGGGCATGTCCACAGGTGGACATGTTACCGTCGTTCGGCCTTACGCATAAAGTGATAAGAGTATGCGGGAAGGGGGCAGCGGCATGGGCATTTTCCAGCGGATTTTCGGCAAGCAGAGCGCCGCCGGCGCGCACAGCGAAATCATCGAGGCCGGCGCGGTCCGCTTCACCGCATGGGCCGGCGGCGCATATGACAGCGATTTGTACCGGGAAGCCGTGGACGCTATCGCCCGGAACGCCGCAAAGCTGAAAGCCTCCCATGTCGTGAAATCCGGCGGCAACCAGCGCGGCGGCGGCGACAGCCAATTGAACCGCCTACTGCAAGTGCAGCCGAACCCGTATATGTCCGCGTTCGATTTGCTGTATAAACTCATAACGCACTACTTTTTATACAACAACGTCTTTGCATATCTGCACAAAGACAACAGCGGCAACGTCACAAGCATTTATCCTGTCCGGGCCAACAGCGTTGACTTTATCGCCGACGGCAGCAACAGCCTTTATTGCAAGTTCTTCTTTGATGGCGGCAAAACCGCAACCCTGCCTTATGCGGACATCATACATTTGCGCCGCCATTTCAACAACAATGATTTGCTGGGCGAAAACAACAATGCAATCATGCCCGCGCTGGAACTGGCCCATACGCTCAATCAGGGCATTGTGCAGGGCATTAAGAACGGCGCGCGCATTCGCGGCGTTCTGAAATTCGACCAAATGCTGCACGGCGAAAAATTAAGCGAAGAAAAAGCGAAGTTTATCAACGAATATCTGAGCATGAACAATGACGGCGGTGTGATTGCAACCGACATCAAAACACAATATCAGCCGCTGGAATCGAACCCGGCCATTGTGGATGAAAAGCAAGTCGAGGCCGCGAAAACCAAAATATATGACTATCTGGGCATTTCCGCAAAGATTGTGAATTCCTCATACAATGAGGATGAATGGGCGGCGTTTTATGAAAGCGTCATAGAGCCTTTAGCGGTGCAAATGGGCCTTGAATTTACCCGCAAAGTGTTCACGGACCGGGAGCAGGCTTTCGGGAATTCCATCTTGTTTGAAAGCGGGCGACTGCAATTTTCCAGCAACGCAACGAAAGTAAAGCTGATTGCGGAACTGATACCCTTTGGATTGCTGACAATCAATCAGGCATTGGAGATTTTGAATTTACCCGCCGTTGCGGATGGCGACAAACGCCTGCAAACGCTCAATGTAGTTGACGCTGATAAAGCGAATATCTATCAAATGGGGGAAAGCATTGAAAGAACATAGAGTTGCTACTATTACAACCGAAAAAGCTATGACAATCGAGGGTGTGCCCATTGTTTTTGATGTGCCCGCCGTCATTGACGACCCCGCCGGGAAGTATACGGAAATTATTCAGCGGGGCGCACTGGATGGCGCGGACCTGAGCGAATGCCGCCTGTTTTACAATCACGACATGAACCGTGTGCCGCTGGCGAAATCGCCGCATACAATGCGCTTTGAAGCAACCCCGCAGGGCCTGCAAATGACCGCCGAACTGCCCGACACCGAGGCCGCGCGGGAAGTCTATACCGCCGTGAAGCGCGGCGATCTGTCCGGCATGAGCTTTGCTTTTAAGGTCCCGCCCGGGGGCGACAGCTACGACCGCGCAAGCAACACGCGCACGATTCACCGCATTGAAAAAGTTTATGAAATCTCAATCGTGCCGTTCCCCGCCTACCCGAAAACCAGCGTTGAGGCCCGGGCGACCATGAACATTGTACCGCAAACAATCGCGCTTTGCAATGACATTTTGAAAAAGGAGCCTATTGTTATGACTTTCGCAACCGTTTCCGAGGCATTTAACCATTACCGCACGGTGAGCCTTGACGATATCGAGCGCCGCGCCGCCGAAATCAAACAGGCAATTGAAGCCGATACAAGCACCGATTGCGCCGCGCTGCACATCGAGGCCGAGGGCCTGCGGGAAGCCCGGGCCAATATCGCCGAGCGCGGGGAAAACCGGGGCGGCTTTAACCCCATCACCGGCATGAATTTTGAAACCCGGGCAAGCTTTGAGGCCATCGGCGGCAATGTGTTCAGCAGCGCGGAATACCGCAGCGCGTTCTATAAAAAGCTGCTGGGGCAGAAACTCAACACATTTGAGGAAGCGGCCTTTGCCCGTGGGCAGGCTGAAATGCGCGCCGACTTCAACACGACAACCGACAGCGCGGCAGTGATCCCCACGCAGACGCTCAATGAAGTTATCTCAAAAGCGCGCAAAATGGGCGGGCTGCTGAGCGTGTGCCGCAGCTTCAATATACCGGCGAAAATCAGCATACCTGTGGGAACGCCCACCGGCGCGGCGGCATGGAATACCGAGGGCGCGGAAGTCGAAAGCAGCAAAACAAGTGTTGCGTCCGTCAATTTTGGGGCCTTTGAAATCCTGAAAGTGTTCTCCATTTCCGCGGCGGTAAAACGCATGAGCGTCCCGGCCTTTGAAAGCTATCTGGCTGACGAGCTGGCCGCGTCCGTCATGGCCTGCCTGGCTGACGGCGTTGTCAACGGCACGGGCAGCAACCAGGGCTTGGGGATTCTGCCCGGCATTACATGGAAGGACGGCGCCAACGCGCTGACCTACACCAGCAGCAGCACGCCGTCCTATGGCGATTTCCCCCGGGCGGTTGCGAAACTGGCACGGGGCTACGCCAACGGCGCGCGCTGGGCCATGAATAACGCCACGCTGTTCACCGGCGTGTATGCGCTGACGGACAACAACGGCAGGCCCCTATTTGTGCAGAACCCGCAGCTTGACAGCATCGGCAAAATCCTAGGCTTTGACGTTGTTGTTGACGATTATCTCCCTGACGATACAATCCTGTTCGGCAATTTTCATTACATGGGCTACAATCTGCCGGAAGGTATCGCCGTGGAAGCAAGCACGCAAAGCAGCTTCAAAAGCGGCAGAATTGACTACCGCGCGCTGGCGATTGCTGATTGCAAGCCGATTGTCGAGGAAGCATTTATTAAACTGTACAAGGCGGCGTAATATGGTTACGATTGAAACCGCGCGTGAGTGGCTGCGGCTGGACGGCACGGACAATGACGCTATCATTGCCGGGCTGCTGGCCGCCGCGCCCGGCTATATCGAGGTTGCAACGGGTATTCCGGGCTATGCGCAGCGGGATATTCCAATGGTTGACGTTATCACGAAATTCCTGATACAACTGTGGTATAACCCGGACGGCACGGACACCGAAAAGCTACAACATGTAATTGACGGGTTGTTAAAATCGTTGTCGAGGCTAAATTTATGAATTTGTCCTCGTTTTATTGGTCCAAACAATGGCGCAAAACATCACAACTTTATATGCAAAATCAGCATGGAATCTGCGAACGCTGCGGCGGACTAGCGCATATAATACATCACAGGGAGTATTTATCCCCGGCGAATGTCAACAATCTTGACATTGCTTTGGGCTGGGATAACCTTGAAGCGCTGTGCTTTGAGTGCCACAACAAAGAGCACAAAGGCGGCGCGACCACCGCGCGGGGCTTGATATTCAACGAAAACGGGGATATCGTGCCGCTATAGGCGCTGTGGGCCTGCGTGTGGAATCGGCCACCTTGCGCAACTTTCGACAAATACCCCCCGGGTGCTGGGATTGCAAGTGCCTTGCTTCGCACCGACACAGGGGCTTACAAAACCTCTCCCTGATTTTTCATATAAGGGGAGGGGTAGGTTCCGTTTTATTATCAACATTTTTCGGGGTGATTTTTAGATGATTTCCGCAGAGATTGAGCGGTTAAATGATATTATTGATTTAATTCCGGCAGAGAAGAAACCCATTGCGGCGCAATTGCTGAAAGAGCTTGTTTTTATGAGCGAAACCCTTGAAAACCTGAAAGCCGCAATCAAGGACAAGGGCGAAATCGACCTGTTCAAACAGGGCAAGCAGGAGTTCTACCGGGAAAGCCCGGCCATGAAAACCTACAACACGACCGTGCAGCGCTACGGCCTATTATTCAAACAATTCACTGACTTATTGCCCAAAGCGGATAAAGAAAACGAGCAAAGCGAATTGTTTGAATTTCTGAGGGATGAAGAATGAACGCGATACAGGAATACTGTGGATATATCAATGACAATCCCGCCGCCGTGTCGGTACGCATACGCAAAATCTATACACAATTGGCCGCTGACAGCGTAAAAGCTGACGGCGATTTTATCTTTGACGAAAAGAAAGCGAACAAGCCGATTGCGTTCATTGAAAAGTTCTGCAAGCACTCAAAAGGCGAATGGGCCGGGCAAAGCGTAAAATTGGAACTGTTCCAAAAGGCTTTCATATCGGCGCTGTTCGGCTTCGTGCATCGTGATACCGGCCTGCGGAAATACCGCGAGGCGTTTTTCATGGTGGGCCGCAAAAACGGCAAGTCAACGATGCTGGCCGGGCTGGCGCTGTACATGATGATTGCGGACGGCGAGGCCGGGGCCGAGGTGTATTCCACGGCGACAAAAAAGGACCAGGCGAAAATCATTTTCGATGAAACAATCAACATGGTATTGCAAAGCAGCGAGTTAAAACGGCACTTGAAAAAGCGCAAGACTGATTTGTATTTCCCCGCCGCAATGTCTAAATTCGTTGCGCTGGGCAAAAACTCTGATACACTGGACGGCATGAACGCGCATTGCGTTATCATTGACGAACTCCACGGCGTAAAGGACCGCAATTTATATGAAGTCATGAAGCAATCGCAGGGAACGCGGCGGCAACCGCTGCTCATTATGATAACAACCGCCGGGACCGTGCGCGAATGCATTTTTGACGACATGTACAGTTATGCCTGCTCTATCGTTGATGGTACGTTTGTTGACGATACGTTTTTGCCGATTATCTATGAATTGGACGACAGGCAGGAATGGCTGGAGCCTGAAAAATGGGTGAAAGCGAACCCGGGGCTGGGCACAATCAAAAAAGTTGCCGACATTGAGGCCAAAGTGGAGCGCGCGAAAAACTCCCCCAAAGATTTAAGCGGCATTTTGTGCAAAGACTTCAATATCCGCGAAACGGCGGGCGGCGCATGGCTGACTTTTGACGACATCAACAACGAAACGCTGTTTGATTTATCACGGTTCCGGGGCTGCTACGCAATCGGCGGCGCGGATTTATCCATCACAACGGACCTGACTTGTGCGACCGTCCTCATGATGGACAAAGCGACCGGGGATTTATTCGTGCATCAAATGTATTGGCTCCCCCGGGAAAGCCTGCTGGAACGAGTACAACGCGACAAAATCCCATATGACAAATGGCTGGACCGGGGCCTGCTGCGGCTGTGCAGCGGCAATTCTATCAGCTACGGCGACATTACGGCATGGTTTTTGGAGATGGTCCGTAACCACGGGATAATCCCCGCATGGATTGGCTACGATTCATATTCAGCAAAGTATTGGGTTGAGGAAATGGAATCGCATGGCTTTAGAATGGAGCGCGTTATTCAGGGTGCGAAAACCTTGTCACTGCCCATGCAAAAGCTGGGCGCAGATTTGCAGGCAAAGCGCGTTTGTTACAACAACAATCCTATCTTGAAATGGTGCTTGACCAATACCGGCATACAAACCGACCGCAACGGGAACATTGTGCCTATCAAGAACCAGTCCAGCAAACAGCGCATTGACGGCACAAGTTCGCTGCTTGACGCTTATGTGATTCTCATGGACAAATACAATGAATTCAGGGGGGCGCTGTGATGCAGCACAGGGAAAATTCAAAACGGCAATATTTGAAAGACAAGAAAATTATACTCTATCGCGTTGAGCATGTCAATGACAGCGCGGGCTTTTCTACGGCGAAATATACGCCGGTTCACGCCGGGCAGCTATGGGCCTATGTGCGGCAGCTTTCGGCCCGGGAATTCTACGCCGCGCAGGCCGTGCAGCGATCCGAGGATATGCTGTTTGTCGTCAACTGGCGCGCCAATATGTCCCCGGATTGGCTTGTCCGATATCGCGGCGTGTTTTACGATATTACCCGGGTTGATACCTTCGAGGGCTACAAACAGGATTTGCGGCTCTACGCCGCAAATCTGGCGGCGCAGCCGGGCGAGGGGGATTTGTTGCCCTTTGAGGGCTGATGGTGCAGGGCGCGCAAACCGTTGTTTATAGTCAACTAACCTGAAAGATGTTCTGCACAGCCTTATCAAACGAGTTGAAGCTTGGCAACAGTTGACGAAGTTTTCGTTTAAGCCAAGCCCACTTGTTTTCAATGGGATTCAGGTCTG
>Ga0123353_10005817_pt1 | contig 16291 bp, 15 predicted proteins | sample TergutLab28metaG_3_FD_92763 | JGI IMG/M metagenome (GOLD analysis project Ga0123353, IMG submission 92763) | Labiotermes labralis P3 segment gut microbial communities from Petit-Saut dam, French Guiana - Lab288 P3 | ecosystem: Host-associated > Arthropoda: Insects > Digestive system > Gut ... | reverse complement strand
TCAAAATGTTTTAAAAAGATAACGCCCCGGGAATGCGACCGGAGCGTTATCGGGAGAAAAGACGAAATAGGAAGGAGAGTCTATTCTGTCTTTAGGGGTTGTTTCTTTCGTGTTTTTTAAAGACAATTCCTTTTTTTTATTTTTATACGGACGATACCTTGACCCTGAGCGGAAGTTTATTTATAGATAAAGGCAGATGTTTTCTATTTTTGAAGAAAATTGGTGCGTATGTCTTTTGTTGAACAAAAACCCCAAGCCCCATTTCGACTGGTTCGCTATTTTACGCTGGCTAGTTTAATTATGATCCTCATTGGCTCGATCGCTCTTTCTCTGTTAAACACGCAATGGGTAAAATCCATCCAAGTCAGCAAAAACGAAACTTACGCTCTTTCTTTGGTTGAAAACTTAAATCATCAAATTCAGGTACAATTTGCCCTGCCCATGGTTCGAGAATATGGTCGTATCCAACTTAGCAACCCAAATCAATATGCTGTCATGGATACTGTTGTGCACGGCACAATGGTTAGTTTTAAGGTTGCCCGGGTTACAATTTACGACATGGCAAATACTGTCGCTTATAGCTACGATAAAGATATCGTTGGTCAAGAGGGTTTAGGTGGCCATGGCTACCAACTAGCCTTGGCAGGCACTTCTTCTTCAAAAATCCAACAAAAAGGCTCTTGGTTTGAGATTTTTTTTGGCATTCCAAAAGAAAGCAAGCTAGTAACCTATGCCCCATTACGAATACGAGAAGGAATTGGGGACATTTCTGGACCTGTTACTGGAGTTATTGAAATCATACAAGACTTAGAAACTGATAATGAAGCTGTTTTTAAGTTTCAACGGAAAATTGTTTTCGTCTGTTGTGGTATTATGCTGCTATTGCTATCTGGCGTTCTTTGGGTTCTTTCTCGCGGAGAACGGTTTTATGCAAACCATGCAAAAGAGCAAATTCGCTTAAAAGAAGCTTTAGAACAATCTCGACACTTATCTTCGCTAGGCACTATGACAGCCGGTATTTCTCATGAAATCCGCAACCCTTTGGGCATTATTCGCTCCTCCGCTGAGCTGTTAAAACGGAAAATAGACCAAGGCGCCGACACTGGCACCTTGCCCGATATTATTATTGAAGAGGCTTCACGCTTAAATACAATTATTACTAACTTTTTAAATTTTGCAAAACCACTAACTCCAACATTCGCGAAATGTTATATTGAAGACGTTATAGAAAAAATTATTTCGGCAGTGTCTATTCGGATTGATGAACACAACTGCCATGTTGTCAAAAGTTTTGAAAAAAACATTCCTGCCATATGGGCCGATGCGGACATACTCTATCAGGCCATGTTAAATATTTTATTAAACTCTATTCAAGCAATGCCCGAAGGTGGTACTATTTATATTGATATCACTACCGATAGAAAAAACATTCAAATCAACTTGCGGGATGAAGGAACTGGTATTCCCGAAGAAATTTTAGAAAAAATATGGGATCCTTTTTTTACCAGCAAAGAAAAAGGTACTGGCTTAGGCTTAGGAATTGTGCGAAAAATTATTTTCGTACACGGCGGACAAATCGATATTCAAAATTGTCCTCAAGGAGGCGCTTGCGCTTCCATCCTTCTTCCTGTTTTAAAGGTGATACATGGAAAACATTCTGATCGTTGATGACGAAAAAAATTACCCGCTTGTTTTAGGATCCATGCTTCGAGATGAAGGCTTTGAATGTGTTTCTGCCAATAGCGGTGCAGAAGCGTTAGAGATTCTTGCTATGGCAGATATTGATTTGGTTATTTCAGATATGAAAATGCCCGCAATGGACGGGCTCATGCTTTTAGAGGAAATAAAAAAACAAAAGCCAACTTTGCCTGTTATTATTATGACGGCTCATGGTACCGTTGAAAAAGCTGTGGAAGCAATGCAAAAAGGGGCTTACACCTACATTCTTAAGCCTTTTGATAATGATCGGATGCTTTTATATGTTCGAAAAGCACTTGAGCTTGGTGATGTTTTAAAAGAAAATGAACGCCTTTTGGGCGATGTTAAATCCCTGTATAGCTTTGATCAAATTATTGGTAAAAGCAAAATCATGCGACAGATGTTTCAAAGCATCTTGAAAGTAGCACCCACGAATGCTTCTGTTTTAATCGAAGGAGAAAGTGGCACGGGAAAAGAACTGGTCGCTCGCTCTATCCATTTTAATAGTAGTCGCAAAGATAAGCCTTTTATTGCTGTTAATTGTGCTGCCTTGGCAGAAAATTTGCTTGAAAGCGAACTTTTTGGCCATGAAAAAGGTGCCTTTACAGGAGCGTATTCTCTCAAAAAAGGTCGTTTTGAATTGGCAGACGGAGGAACTCTTTTCCTGGATGAAATTGGCGAACTACCGCTTCAGCTTCAAGTAAAACTTCTACGAGCCCTTCAAGAAAAACACTTTGAACGTGTGGGCGGCGAAAAAACTATTGCTGTTGATATTCGCTTAATTGCAGCCACCAACTGCATTTTGAAAGAGGAAGTCAAGGCTGGTCGATTTCGTGAAGATCTTTATTTCCGTCTTAATGTAGTTCATTTTATTCTACCGCCGTTGCGAGAGCGTCCGGAAGACATTCTCATTCTTGCAGATCATTTCATTAAAAAATACTTGACCAATAATCCAGACTCCCCTTCTGTTCGTGGCTTTGAAAAAGAAGTAGATCGATTGCTATATGAATACGACTGGCCTGGGAATGTGCGTGAATTGGAAAATGTGATTGAGCGAGCGATGATTATGTGCTCTGATGATGTTATCCGCGTTGGAGATCTCCCTAAAGATTTTCGTAAAAATGTGTCTAGCATTCTGCAAATTGAAGACATTCCGGCCGATGCAAAGTTAAACGAAACACTTGAATTAATCGAACGAAAAATGGTCGAACGAGCCTTGCGTCTTACAAATGGCATTCAATCTCAGGCTGCAGATTTATTAGGCATTGGGAAAAGTGGTCTGAACTGGAAAATTAAAAAATTTGAAATGGATTCTAGTCAGAAAAACGATTTTTAAACTAAAAATCGTTTTTCTGACTGTTTCTTTAAAGAAATATTGAAAATACGACCAGGCGGTGAGAGTTCTGAGGCCTTGCTCATCAACTGGCTATATTTACTAAAAAAGGGAGAAGTATTTTGCTTCTCCCTTTTTCTTTATTTTAAAATTCTCTTTTTATTCTGCTATCGCCGACTTTGCCAAAGGGGTATAAAAAGAAGCAGGATACTCGTCGATAAGCCGCTGATACATTTGTTGGCTTTCTTTTGTTTTTGCCTCTTTTGCATACAGGCGCCCCAATGAAAACAAGGCTTCGTCTTTTATTTGAAACTTATTTTCATCAACTATTTTCTGATAGTATTTAATTGATTCGCTCACATTCCCTTTATCTTCATATTGTGCCCCTAATACTAGGAGAACTTGTTGTTGCAAAGCAGGTGCCTGTGAAAGCTCTTCTTCCAGCTGACGATATAATTCAACTCCTTTGTCCACTTTGCCAGACTTTAAAGCAATTGTTCCATAGAGTAGTTTTGCCATTTTTTCACCAAAATAACGGCTTTTAGGCTGAATCAGTGGTTCGAATTCTTTTTCTGCCACCGGAAATGTTTCTTTTAATAACTTTTCCAAGCCTTGCTGAGTCATTCCCGGACCAATTTCTTTCGCCTTTGCCGCAATTGCTGCTTGATACGCTGTCACCGCAGCCTGATACTCCATAAAAGCTTTTTCCTCAGCCTTTGTCTTCCATATGCTCCAGCCATACCATACACCCATAGCTACAAGTATTGTCACGACGACTATAATAATTGTTTTTAAATTACGAGAAAACCATTGTGCTACTTGTTCTGGCAAAGGTTTTTTCATTTCTCTTTTTAAAAAATCTGTATCTGAGAGCTTCAGGCTCATTTTTTTCTCCTAATATGTTAACTTCGTTTTCTCCCTACTACGGCATATTTAATTGTTTTTCAAGAAACAAAACGACTATTCTTCTTTATCCGGGCATTTGTTTCTCTAAAAATTACTTTATAAAAAATAAACTTTTTAAAGCAATTAAAACTAAAATTTAAACGTCTTTATTTTGTTCAAATTTTTGAACCTTTCTGTAAATGACAATTTTTTTCTTACATATCAATGCCTTATGTCAAAAAGAATCTTGTTGGGTTCAAATTTTTGAATTTTTATATCTTTAATTGTTTTTTTTCTTTAACAAACAATCATAAGCCCATATCAAAATGAAACTATAACTATTTAATAATATTGTGTTTATTTTTTTATTCTCTTATTTTTAATTTTTGGCACGATATTTGCTTCTTATATGTTTATCCTTACTAAAAAATAAATTTCATCTTTTTTTCCAAAAGGCCGACCTCATCAGTCGGCCTTTTCCCTATTTAAACTATCCCAAGCCCAAAAGCCGACCTCCTTGATAAATACTTACGGAAACGACCCAAGCAACTGTGGTGCTAAACGCCATGCTAAAAAACATCCATTTCATCCGCCCTGTTTCGCGATACACAGCTGCAATGGTGGCAACACAGGGAAGATACAAAAGCACAAAGCACATCATTGAAAAAGCAGAAAGTGGTGTCATGCTAGAATGTAAAAGTGCTTTTGACAGGTCGTTTGTATCTTTTGTATTTGCTCCATATAAAATTCCCATAGTGCTCACAACCACCTCTTTTGCAACAAACCCAGTCAATAGCGCTACGCTTCCTTGCCAATCGATCCCGGCTGGTTTAAAAACAGGGGCAATCCAGTGTCCTAATTTTCCTAAATAGGAATTTTCAATCGTAGATTCTTTCTGAATCTCTACAATTGCTTTTTCTTGGGTAGACAACTTTACAAAAATCTGTGCGGAAGATTGGGGGGTTGCTGACAATGCCCATATAATGACAGATCCCACTAGGATAATGCCGGTCATGTGTTTCAAAAATATTTTACTTCGATCCCACATGTGAATTACTAAGTTTTTTAACAAAGGCAATCGATAGGGTGGCAGCTCCATTACAAAATGGACATCCTCCCCACGCAAAAGAGTTGATCTCAGCAAGCGCCCTGAAAGCATTGACACAACAACGCCAATTAAATACACAGCAAAAATGACAGTGCCTGCCCGAGCACCAAAAAAAGCTCCCGCTAATATAATATAAATCGGAAGCCTCGCCGAACATGACATAAAAGGAGTAATTAAAATTGTCAGCAATCGATCCTTTGAGCTTTCTAAGGTTCGGGTAGCCATAATTGCCGGTACGGTGCAACCAAACCCCATTAACATAGGAATAAACGATTTCCCATGCAACCCTATCAAATGCATAATTCGATCCATTAAAAATGCGGCTCTGGCCATATATCCCGTATCTTCAAATAACGCTATACAGAAAAAAAGAATCAAAATATTTGGCAAAAAAGAAACAACGCTTCCAACTCCTGCAATAATCCCATCAATTAAAAGATCTTTTAATATGCTCGGAGGAAGTGCATTTTGCAGAACAGATGAAAAAGAAGAAATTCCGGAGCCTATCCACTCTTGCGGATATAATCCCAACCAAAAGGTAGCCTGAAACATCATCCAAATAAAAAAAATAAAAATTGGGAAACCAAAATACTTGTGCGTCAGCAAAAAATCCACGGCTTGGGATAAATCCGCCCTGTTCTCTGTAGCACTTGTTTGAACTTCTTTTATGATACCTGCAATATGCCCGTAACGTTCATCGGTAAAAACCAATTCTGGTTCTTCATCATATAAAGTTTTTAATCGTTCTCGTTGCTGTTCTACCTTTTTTAAAATTTCTGGAGCCTGAATGGGTGCCCGAGAAACCAATCGCCCTACAACCACCAAATCATTTTCCAGCAATTTAATAGCCACCCATCTGGGCGCGTGTGCCAAAACAGAAACAACACAAGCCAGTTCGTCCATAATTATCGAAATTGAATTCTCAATATTCCGGCTATATTGAACAAATCGATTTGTCGGTATAGGCTTGGATTCATCAGTAATTTGTACTGCTTTTTTTATAAGTACATCTAGTTTTTCTTTTTGATTTCCTATTGTTTCTACAATGGGTATCCCCAAAAGAGAAGAAAGCTTCGGAACATTAATAAGAATTCCTCGATTATGTGCCATATCCATCATGTTTAACGCAATCAGAACAGGACACCCCATTTCACGAAGCTGAACAGCCAAATATAAATTTCGCTCCAGATTTGTTGCATCCACCACATCAATTACAACATCTGGCTTTTCTTCTAAAATAAAATTGCGGGTCACTACCTCTTCAATCGAAAAGGGCGTTAAGCTATATGTCCCCGGCAAATCTACAACTTTAAGCGTTCGACCTGCAAATACAACAGATCCCTCTTTTTTTTCAACAGTTACTCCTGGCCAATTCCCAACTTTTTGCCTGGCTCCAGTAAGACCGTTAAAAATAGTTGTCTTCCCTGCGTTTGGATTCCCCGTAAGGCCAATTTTTATTTGTGGTTTCATATTTCTTAAGAATGTTTTTTTTCTATATCTATGTAATGCGCTTCTTCCACTCGCAAAGAAACATGATATCCTTTTACAATAATTTCCATCGGATCTTTTAAGGGTGCATATTTTTCTACATACACCTCTGTTCCTTTGAGTATTCCCATCTCCATTAAACGATGTTTGAACAAACTAGGGCCACCAATATGGGCGATCACACCTGTTTCTCCTTCATGCATGTCACTTAATTTCATTTAGTTCCTTTTGGACAACTGACTTCTTTTATATAAACAAGTTTTTCTTTATCTTTTAAAGCTATGCTCTCGGCCCAGGCAATTCATATGTCGTACAGCTCCCGCTACCGCATTTCCGTGTTTCTACTTTTCGATCCGACTCTCCATTGCCCGACCCCATGGCAAAGCTTGCCGCGCTCATCACTCGTTCTAGTCCTTCTTTTCCACACTTTGGGCATTTTTGACTTGTTCCATCATCGCCGGATTGACATAAAATCTCAAAAAGATCATTACACATTTCACATTTATATTCATATATTGGCATAAAAAACCTCTTTTTTAGTCGGACAGCAGAAGATTATGGTAAATCTTTTTTTCTGCGTCAAGGGCAAAACGCGTCACTTTTCTATAAAAATAACGCCGCTGCATTTTCTCCTTTAATTTTTCGTAACTGCGTATCCGAAAGACCTATCTTCTCCATTTCCTCAAAATATCGACTGGGAGGAAGAAGAGGGAAATCCGACCCAAAAAGTAATTTGTCTTCTCCTAAAAGAGAGGTTGAAATTTGATATATTTGTGGTTGATATAAATAGGGTGCTGCTGCACAATCAATCCATAGGTTTTGAAATATATCTTTTGTTTCTTCTTTTAATGAAGCGTAAAAAAACAATCCGCCTCCAAAATGGGCTAAAATAATTTTTGTCTGCGGAAATCGACATATCATTTTATATAATTGTTTAATAGTGCTAGGGCTTTTCCCTGGATAAGTACGGCCAACCGGTTCGTTTGCATGAATTAAAACAGGCCGATCAAATTGTTGACAAAGACTCATTACTGGTTCTAATGCTTCGATTATTTCATCTGTAATGTCCGAATCGTAAAAAGCAATTTCTCCCACACCCACACATCCCGCTTTCAAACAACGCTCTACTTCTTGAGTCGCATTTTTTTGCAAAGGATCTACGCAACATAGCCCCAAAAACCGATCTGAATGTTGTTGCACAGCTTCTAACACAACGTCGTTATGTCGCTGTGTTAACTCCATTTGTTGCCACGGTATACCAAAAACAACTGCTCGATCAACTTCTTCTTGTTCCATCATGGCTAAAGTCTCTTTTGCTGTTACCATTTTTGTTTTGGGAGACTTATACAATAATTGAAATGCCGGTTCATTTATAAAATAATGTTCCCGCTGAGAAATTATTTCCTCGGGGAAAATATGGGTATGAGCGTCTATAATCATTTCTTCCCTTTTTTCTTTGGTTTACTATGCTAAGCCTTTGCCAGACACTTGTAAAGGACTTCTTTCCCTTTTAAATTTTGTCTGATTACTTTTTTCTCGTAATTATGTTTTTCTTTCAGAAGAAAATATAAGACAGGCTTTTCTAGATCTTATCCCTTTTTATCCCAAAATATTTTGGACAGATATTGAAAAAGATTGCCAAACAACTTATAGTAACAGGTCTCAATCCTGATGGTTTTCAGAAGGAAACGTGTTTGTTTATGAAATACTACCCAATTAACTTGAATATTTTAAACAAAGAAGTGCTGGTTGTTGGCGGTGGGCCTGTGGGGCTTCGCAAAGCGCAGGCGCTTCTTGATTGTGGTGCGTATGTTACAATTGTCAGCCCCTCTTTTTCTGAAGAAACAGATCGACTTCAGCCTCGCGAACGAGTTCAGTTTAAAATACGCCCCTTTGAAGAAGCTGATTTAGAGGGAAAGTTTTTAGTTCTTAGCGCAACTGATGACGTTTCTTTAAATCAGCATATCAGCAAACTGGCTCATAACCGAAACATGTTATGTAACATCGCCGATTTTCCGGAAGCCTGTAATTTTATTCTTCCTTCTATCGTGCGGCAGGGAGATTTTGTTCTAGCCATTTCCACAAGCGGTCAAAGTCCTGCGTTTGCCAAAGCCATGCGAAAAAAACTCTCTGATCAATTTGGGCTAGAATACAAATATTTTTTAGATATCATGGGTGCTCTCCGCAAAAAATTACTTGCGGAGAAGCATGCTCCTGAAGAGCATAAACTCCTCTTTGAAAAAGTCATTCAAGAAGGACTTTTAGAAAAAGTTGCTCTTCGTAATGTTTCCGAAATCGACACTATTTTACAATGCATTCTAGGGAAAGAATTTTCTCTCTCTGATATTTGTCCAGAAGCATATGTTTTTTGCTGTGAAAGTGAGGAAAAAAAATGAATGCCCTTTTATTTTCTTCTCTTCTAGCTGCAATCCTTGCACTCGTTGCTTGTGGCGTATATTTCTTTACACAGCATGAACGATTGCATCAGATTGGGCTAGTCGGGCTGTGTTCCTGTTTTATTTTTTTGTCTGTACAAATTATCATTCTTCTTCGAACAAGCGGTTATCTCCCTGCTCAAAATTTATCTGATGCACTTATTATTATCGCCTGGTCTATTTGCGCCATTTATCTTCTTTTATTTGTGCTCTTTAAGCTCCGAATTATTGGCTTTTATGTTTCTCTTTTGGTGGCTCCTCTTCTTTTTTTATCTTTGACAATACCAGAAGCGCCTGCTCCTCTTCATTCACTAGGGAATCATTCCGTTCTTTTTACTTTCCATATTTTAACTGTTTTTTGGGGTGTTGCTGCAATGGCGTTAGCATGCGGCACGGGAATTTTATATCTTCTCCAAGAAAGAACTATTAAAAAACATAATACTCGTGGTTTTTTCTTTAAACGGCTCCCTTCCCTTGAGCTGTTAGATGCGACCGGATATGGCTGTCTTTTAATTGGCTTTTCATTATTAACAATCGGTCTTATTTCTGGTTTTATTTTTTCATATCAAGTATCGGGTCATTTTTGGAATTGGGCGCTGAAAGAAATATGGTCTGTTTTTGCCTGGGTTGTATACGCTATTTTAATTCATGAACGACTGGTTGTCGGCTGGCGAGGGCGAAAAGCGGCATTAATGATTATTTTAGGCTTTTTTTTGTTGCTACTAACTTTTTTGGGTCTCAATTTCTTGTAAAGGCTTCGCATAAATGAACCATCTTCTCCTTGTTGGGATTAATCATCAAACAGCTCCGGTAAGCATTCGAGAGCAAGTCAGTTTTTCCGAAGAAGAATCTCGCAAAGCTTTGCTCTATTTGCTCGAATTCCCGGAAGTTTGCGAAGCCTTTTTCCTTTCTACATGTAATCGAACAGAAATTTTGGCAGTTACCAATAATCTTTCTGTTTCTACTCAACAATTACAAAAGACAGTTGCAACATTAAAATCTCTTTCGCTTGAAACCTTATTGCCGTTTTTTTATGTACACAAAGAAGATGCTGCCTCTCGCCATTTATTTCAGGTTGCTGCCGGGCTTGATTCCATGGTTTTGGGCGAACCTCAAATTTTAGGACAAGTTAAGAAAGCTTTTCATCTTGCTATTGAAGCAAAAGCTTCCGGTGCTATTTTAAATCGTTTGTTACATCGGACTTTTTTTGTTGCAAAAAAAATTCGTACTGAAACCGGTATTGGCAGCAAAGCAATTTCTATTAGTTATGTTGCTATTGAGTTGGCTCGCAAAATTTTTGATCGTCTTTCCGGACAAAAAGTCTTATTGATTGGTGCTGGCGAAATGGCTGAACTTGCTATTATTCATCTTCGTCAGCAACATTGTGGAGATCTTTTTATTGCCAATCAAACATTCGAACGTGCTCTTCAGTTAGCGGATCGTTTTCAAGGTGCTCCTGCTCGTCTGGAAGAAATCCCATCTCTCTTGGAAAAAGTTGATATTATCATCAGCTCAACTGGCTCGCCAGATCGAATTGTCTCTTTTAATCAAGTTAAATCCATCATGAAAAAGAGACGAAATCGACCGTTATTTTTTATCGACATCGCAGTTCCACGAGATATTGATCCTGACATTAACCGTATTGAAAACGTTTACGTATATGACCTTGACGATTTACAGAAGGTCGCTGAGGACAATTTGCAAAATCGACAAAAAGAGGCTATAAAAGCTCAATCCATTGTGGAAGAAGCTGTCGTTCGTTTTAAACAATGGCTCTCTGGGTTAGGCGTTATTCCAGTAATTATTCAGCTTCGCAAACAAATTACTCAAATTGTCGAAGTTGAAGTAGAAAAGTCTTTGGAATCCCTTCTCAAAGAAAACGAAGGGTTAAAAGAAATTAGCCACCGAATGACTGAAGCGATTGTATCGAAACTAATTTATAATCCTGTTAAATATTTAAAAAAACCGGAGTCGCATCATCAAGTTTCTACAGAAACACTATCCATGGTTCGAGACCTATTTGATTTAAAGGAATAACCTTTTTTCTTAGGAGAATTATAGTGAAAAAATTAATTTTTTTATTTCCAGGTCAAGGAGCCCAACAAGTCGGTATGGCAAAAGATTTATACGCTTCCTACCATTTTGTGCGAGAGCTTTTTGATATGGCAGAAGAAATTACAAAACTGCCCCTTAAAAAACTTTGTTTTGAAGGCCCTATGGAAGAACTAACACAAACAATTCATTTGCAACCGGCTCTCACAACAACGTCTCTTTCGTTTTTGCGTGCACTCCAACAAGCACACTCTGTCATTCCTGTGGCGTCTGCTGGACATAGCTTAGGAGAATATTCCGCACTTGCTGCTTCTGGTGTTTTAACAGAAGAAAATACTCTTCGGGCTGTTTTTGAACGCGGTCGCTTGATGCACCAAGAGGCATCTGCTCATCCTGGAAGTATGGCTGCCATTATTGGTCTAACGATTTCTGAAGTAGAAAATATAATTCAAGAAATTGCGTCTTCTGCCGAAATTGTTTCGGTTGCAAACCATAATTTAGAAAACCAAATTGTTATTACAGGTACGACGGAGGCTGTTTTAAAAGTATCGGAGATTGCTTCTCAAAAAGAGGCCCGTGTTGTGCCGCTAAAAGTTAGTGGGGCTTGGCATAGCGAACTCATCCGAGGTGCAACAACTCCTTTCTCTTCGTTTTTAGAGACATTGCCCTTTTCTGCCCCCATAACTCCCTTATATTTTAATGTTACGGCTGAGTCGGAAAAAAATCCGGAAAAAATTCTTACGCTAATGGTACAACAGTTGTGTTCTCCTGTTCGCTGGTTTGATATTATGCAAAATTTGCTAAACCTGAACGCAGACATCATGGTAGAATTGGGTCCTGGAAAAGTGTTGTCGGGTTTGTTTGGAAAAATTTGTCCTGCTGATTCTTCTCAAACAGCGGTCTCCATTAATTCTTTAGAAAAGCTGGAACAATTTCTGGAAGAGACGTTAAAATAACTCCCTCTTGCAATCAAAAATTTCTCTTTACACATACTTTGAAGTACGATAAGAGGAGAGCCCAAGATACTCTAAAAAAACGAACTGTTTCAACGGAAAGACAAAAATGGATAAAAAAACTGTTGAATATTTCAAAAAGTTACTAGCTGAACGACTAGCAGAGCTTTTAGGACAAGCGGGTGAAACTGTATCTGATATGACTTCGCAAAAAGAGTCTTTCCCAGATCCAACAGATCGGGCTTCGCATGAAGCTGATCGGAACTTCATGCTTCGAATTCGGGATCGAGAAAACAAACTCATAAAAAAAATTAAAGGCACGCTAGAACGAATTGAAAATGGCACATTTGGTACTTGTGACGTCTGTGGAGAAGAAATTTCTGTGGAGCGTTTGAAAGTTCGTCCAGTTACGACACAATGTATTGATTGCAAGACAAAAGAGGAGGCAAAGGAAAAAGCCCTTGGTCTTTGATTCTCTTCAAGGCATCGACCTTCATGTGCATTCAACAGCTTCGGACGGTACCTATGCCCCGTTTGAAATTTTGGCTACCGCACAAGAAATGGGTCTGAAAGCCATTTCCATTACTGATCATGATACTTTGTCCGGCACAAAAGAGGCTCTGCAGCTTGCATCCTCTTTTTCTGTTTCAGTCCTCTCTGGTGTAGAAATTAGCGCCAAACCTCCTCCATATATGAAAAATATTAAAGGGAGTTTACATATTTTGGGATATGGATTTGACGTAGAAAACAGCCCCCTTTCGGAAACTCTTTCGGAATTTCAACAAATTCGTAAAAAACGAATGTTTCAAATTCTTCAAAAATTACAACAGATAGGATTCTCGATTTCTTTGGAAGACCTTTCGACACCAAATGAATCTATCGGCAGACCTCATATCGCCCAAAAAATGGTTGAAAAAGGCTTTGCTTCTTCAATTAATATCGCTTTTGATCTCTATTTGGGAAAAAACAAGCCTGCATATGTGGATAAATATCGTCTCCCAGTGAAAGATGTAATTTCTCTTATTCGAGATGCTGGCGGCGTTCCCGTTTTAGCGCATCCAGGATTATTGCATATTGAAGATCCAATTGAATATCGAACAATTTTTAAATGTCTTGCGAATGAAGGTCTTTTAGGAATTGAGGCACTATATCCACTTCATTCTTCAGATCAACTTCAGTTTTTTTTAAAATTGGCGCAAGAACATCATCTTTTGATTACAGGAGGGTCTGATTTTCATGGCGACATTAAGCCTGATATACTTTTAGGATCAGGAAACGGCTCTTTTTTTGTACCGTATTCTTTGTTTGAAAATCTTGTGCGGAATATTCATACATCATGAAAAATACATCTTTTTTACAAGAACAGCTTAATTATACCTTCCAAAACATTGACTTATTGAATCAGGCATTACGGCATCGCTCCTATAGCAACGAACAATCTGACCCTTTGCCCCACAATGAACGACTTGAATTTTTAGGCGATGCTATTTTAGAAATGGTTGTCAGTGAATTTTTATATCAAATATTCCCAAAAAGCGATGAAGGTCTTTTGTCTCAGTTGCGTTCTCGCCTTGTAAATACTCTTCATTTGGCAAGCGTAGCTCGTGATTTATCCATAGGAGATTTTTTATTTCTAAGCAAAGGGGAAACTCTCGGTCGAGGATATGAAAAAGATTCCATCCTAGCAGGAGCTATGGAAGCTGTTGTTGCTGCTATTTATTTAGACGGAGGGTTCACTGCAGCACAATTGTTTATTCGGCAACAATTTCAAGAAAAGCTTATCTCTTTGCCCGAAACTCTTAGGGATCAAGACCATAAAACTCTTCTACAAGAAATGGCACAGCAGGCTCTGGGATCTGTTCCTCATTATAAAATTATAGAAGAAAGTGGGCCTGATCATGACAAACGATTTATAGTACAAGTTTCTTTTGGGGAGAAATATCAAATTGGATATGGAAAAAGCAAAAAAGCCGCGGAGCAAGATGCTGCTAAAAAAACACTTGCCTTGCTAAAAATGGATTTAATTTAGCCATGCCCTCTCTTTTAATTCCCATCTTTATTCCTCATCTAGCATGCCATCATCGCTGTGTCTTTTGTAACCAACATCGCGTTACTGGTCAACAGCAAGCTGAGCTGCCTTCTTATCAAAAAATAAAAAAAATTGTTTTGGAGTATCTTTCTTTCTCGCCCAAACGACAAGATGTGCAGATTGCTTTTTATGGTGGAAATTTTCTAGGCTTGCCTGTTTCTCTTTTGAATGATTTATTAAAATCCGCACTAGATATTACGAAAGAATTTCATCTTTCTGGTATTCGTTTTTCAACCAGACCTGATACTGTTTCTCAAGAAAAAATAGAGCTTCTTTCAGCATATCCTATTACAGCTGTGGAAATAGGAGCTCAGTCAATGGATGATAATGTGCTTCAACTCTCTGGTCGAGGGCATTCATATCAGGATACAGTTAACGCGGTAAAACTTCTTCAAGCGTATTCTTTTAAAGTAGTTATTCAAATGATGGTTGGTCTGCCAGGGGATTCAAAAAAAACCGTCCTGGCCTCAGGCAAACACATTGCCCAACTACAGCCAGCAGGCGTTCGTATTTACCCTACACTTGTTTTAAAAGACAGCTTGCTGGAGGAATGGTATCAAGAAGGGAAATTCGCTCCATTTGACCTAGAAAAAAGTGCTAGGTGTGTCGGAAAACTATTGAGGCTTTTTTCGGGAAAAAATATTCCGGTCCTTCGAATAGGGCTTCCTTTTTGCGAAGAACAAGCGCTTTCTTCTGTTGTGGCAGGCCCTTACCACCCTGCTTTTGGTGATTTGGCGTGGACTTATTTGTTTGAGGATCTTATTTTTGAAAAGCTTTTAAACTATGGGGAATTACCTTGTAGCCTTACGTTTTTCACAAACCCTAAATACCTTTCTCGTCTTCGAGGCTATGAAAATTTAAATATAAAAACTCTTTCCCAAAAGTACTCTTATGTACAGTTTGATTTTCAGCCTGATCTTTCTTTATCTGCTCTTTCACCTCAGATCCGACTGACTACATGTTCTCCTTAAAAAAGCGTTCCCACTCTTCGTCTACTGTTGCTACAGGGCTAGCCGTTTCATTGGCTACAGGAGCTACGTCTAAATCAATTTTATAATACTCCCCGTCTCGCAGAGAAACCGTGTCTGGCATAGGAGGAAAAGAACGAACTGGCTTTCCTTTCAATGCTCGAGCCATAAATCCTGTCCAAATGGGTAACGCTGTCCGCCCACCTGCTTCTCCGGATCCTAGAAAATGATCTGTGTCAAAACCAACCCAAACACCTGTTACATAGCTTGCTGAATATCCTACAAACCATGTGTCAAACATACTATTTGTTGTTCCTGTTTTTCCCGCTACTGGATGTCCTACGGCTTGAGCTCGTTGCCCTGTTCCACGATGCACAACCCCTTCTAAAAGAGTTGTCATAATAAATGCTGTGGATGAATCAATCACTGGCTCTCGACTGGGTTTTGTTTCCTCTAAGACGTTCCCAGAAGCATCTTCTACTCGCAGAATAAAAACAGCTTGTACCAGATCTCCTTGGTTTGCAAACACAGAAAAAGCCCTCGTTAATTCCAACAAAGAAACTTCTGATGCCCCCAGAGCAACTGACAAATTAAACGGAATAGGAGATGTTATCCCTAATTTTTTTGCGTATTCCGATACATATTCGGGGCTAATTGCCTGCAATATTTTTACACTAATAATGTTATTTGATCTTTCCAAAGCTTGACGGAGCGTCATTGCACCGGAATGCCCCCCCCCATAGTTTTTAGGACTCCATGTTTTTCCTCGCCCTGCGATGTAACTTACAGGCTCATCGACCAGTATGGTTGACGGTGTATATCCTTTATCTATTGCTGCCGCATAAACAATTGGCTTAAAGGAAGATCCCGGTTGTCTTCTTGATTGCAATGCTCGGTTGAAAGGGCTCATTCGAAAATCTCTTCCTCCGACTAGCGCCTTCACATGTCCAGTATTTGTTTCTAAACACAATAAAGCCGCTTGTGGCATCGGAGGCTGTTCTAACGAAACAGGCCATTCATTATTCTGAGCGTTTTCTTTAATACGAACCAAAATTGTATCACCCACATGAAACGCCTCACTAGGCACTCGAATTCTTGCGCTTGTTTCTGGATTTTTCGCCCAGTGCATATCTGAGAAAGCCATATATCCATTGGCAACACCCATCTTTACTCGCAACGTTCCCGCCCGATCGTCCACTTGCGTTACAATCGCTGGCACAATTGCTCCCAAACGAATAATTTCTGACGTTCTCGGCTTTTTTTTATTTCCCGACAAGGTTAC
>Ga0123353_10005815_pt1 | contig 16292 bp, 16 predicted proteins | sample TergutLab28metaG_3_FD_92763 | JGI IMG/M metagenome (GOLD analysis project Ga0123353, IMG submission 92763) | Labiotermes labralis P3 segment gut microbial communities from Petit-Saut dam, French Guiana - Lab288 P3 | ecosystem: Host-associated > Arthropoda: Insects > Digestive system > Gut ... | reverse complement strand
GCGCCCCTGCGGACTGCCCCGCCTCGGCGTCGTGCACGGCTGCGGCCACGGGCTCGCCGTACACCGCCCACAGCCACTGCTGGGCGCGCCCCGCGTCGTGGATCTCCGCCGCGGGCACCGCCGGCTCCCCGAGGACGGGCCAGGCCAGTGTCGCTCCCGCGACGTCGAGCACGGACCGGGTGAAGTCCGCTTCCGCGGCGGCCGGTTCACCGGAGGACCCGGCATGCCCGGCGGCAGGATCGGCGGCATGGCCGGCATCAGGACCGGCGTCAGGATCGGCGTCAGCATGGGCGGAGATCAGGACCGTGCCGTCCTCGCTCCTCGTGACGCGGACGTGCGTCCCGGCCCCCGCCATCACGCGCTCCCCCGCTCGGCCGCTTCCACGGTCCCTGCTTTCACCGGTTCCGCTGGTTCCGCCGTATCCGCCGCTTCCATCGGTTCCGCCGTTTCGACCGCCGCGGCAGGTGGCGCCGACAGCGCGCGCAGCGCCGAGCGGACCCTGGCGCGGTGGTCCATCATCACCGAGCGGGCGACCCCGTCGAGGACCGCCCAGGCCGACGCGAGGTCCGCCAGCGGCGCGTCCCGCACGTCCCGCCCGTGCAGCCGCACCCACAGCCGCCGCATGTAGGCCGCCCACGGGGTGCGCAGGTCCCGGGCGAGGGCCTCCAGGGCGCCGCCGTCCGGGTCGGGACGGGGGGAGACGGTCATCCTGCGGGCGCGCAGCACCGAAGCCTCCCGCCGCCAGCGGCTGTTGACGGCCCGGTGCGCCGCCGTTCGCCCCGGCGCCGGGTCCCCGGTGCCCAGCGGGTCGAGGCCGACCGCGAGCCGCCCGCCCAGGACGACGGTGACGCGCAGGCTCTCGTCGTCCAGGCCGAGCGGAGCGCAGCTGCGGCCGACCTCCCGCTCGACGAGCATCGGCACCGCCGGCAGTTCGTCGCGCCGGGCCGACGACTGGAGCACCACGAAGATCCTCTCGAAGAGCGTGCGGTCCAGCGGCGCGGGAAGCGTGGCCGTCGACGCGCCGTGACCGACCCCGGGCCGCGGGGGCGCCCGGTGCGCGGTCAGGCCGAGGGGCGACGGCGGCCCCTCGGCGCCCCAGACCCCGCTCGTCCGCGCCCACAGCGCCCGGCCCAACAGCGCGCCGTGTCCCGCCGCGACCATGGCCGCGTACGCCGGCGAGTCCCCCGGGGTGGCGGCGCAGGCGTCCAGGGCCTCGGCGGCGAGCGTGACGGCCGTGGCCACACCGGTGGTGGGGGCGGTCGGACGGCTCTCCCACGCGCGGGCCAACTCCGTTTCGAGGCGGGCGCGCCGGCCGCCGTCCGCGAGGTGCGCCCTCAGCGCCTCCACCGTGCGCCCGCCGCCCGCCTGCGCCAGTTCCTCGACGACCGCGTCGGCCACCGCCGGCGCACCGGCCTGGGGCGGGCCGTGCTCGGCGGCCAGCTCGAAACACCGCTGGAAGTACAGGTCCTGGGGGTTGCCCGCCACGACTCCCCGTGCCCGGCGGGCCTTCTTCAGCAGCGTGAACCAGCGCGCCGTCGCCGCGAGGGACGGGCCGAACTCCCCGATCAGCGCCTCCAGTTGCGCGGCTCCCTCCGGGGTGAGGAAGTCCGCGGCGAGTTCGGGACGCAGCGCGGGCCTGACGATCAGCGGCAGCACGATCAGCTTGACGGTCCGGGTCAGCGGGGCGCCGCCGGGGCCGCTCAGCGGCTCCAGCCCCGGACCGAGGCTCCGCCAGGCGCGGTCGATCACCAGGGCGCGGGACCGGGACGCGTCGGTCGGCTGGCGCGGGAGCGGCATGCGGGGAGCGTACGTCGTCCCCGGACGGGCGGGCGAACCTGGGATCGGTAGGCGCTCCGGGCCGCCTAGCGTCCGCACCGTGCACCGCACCGGCTCACCGCAAGGAGAAGTGGTCATGGGAATCTTCGGGAAGCGCGGCAGGAGCCGCGAGGAGCGCGCCGCAGAGATCGCCGGGAAGGTGGCGAGCGGCAAGGGGTTCTACGGCCGCGCAACGCGCGCGTTCCTCGGCCAGGAGGACTTCGCCCGGGTCCAGCAGTCGATCGGCGCGTACCGGTCCGGCCACGAGGTCCAGCAGTTGCTGGCCGCCGGGGCGCCGACCGTGCCGGCCACCGTCGTGTCGCTCGCCGACACCGGCCGACTCGTCAACTTCGACCCGGTCGTGGACCTGGTCCTGCAGCCGTCCGGAACGAGCGACCCGGTCACGCTCCGGACGCTCGTCTCCAAGCTGCGCATCCCCCGTCCCGGCGACCAGGTGCTCCTGATCGCCGACCCCGCCCAGCCGGGTGCCTACCTCTACGCCGGTGACGGCGTGAACCCGTGACCGGGGCACGCCACTTGTGCCGTGGCGGACGACGTCGCGGCCGCACCGCGCCGGCCATGACCGGGGAGGGATGATGCGCAGCCGTATCGGGGTGTTCGCGGGCCAGTTCCTGTTCGCCGCTCTCTGCCTGTCGGCCGGGCCGGTCTTCCTCCTCCTCGGGTACGGCGCCTGGAGTGACGGCGAGGGATGGGGAGCCGCGATGTGCGTGGCCGGCGCGGTCGTCACCGCCGCGATCCCCGTCTCGGCCGCCGTCAGCACGCAGCGGATCACCTCCCGGATCACGCGCCGGGACTGCGTGACGGGCGGGAACGGCGCGTACGGGGACGACACCTTCGTGATGTGGGCACCGCAGTCCGCGCCGGGCCGTGCGGGCGCACGGCTGGTGCGGGCGGACGTCCTGCGGGCGTCGCTCGTGCACTACAGCCCCGAGGGGGAGGCGACGTTCACGACGTACTACGGCAACTACGCCCCCGCGGAGTTCACGCCGGTGGTCAGGATGACGCTGCGGGTGCACGGCGACGGCGGGGGTGAAGGGCCCGGCGGGCGCGCCGGGTTCGAGGTCACCGACGAGTGGCGGGTGCCGCCGCTGTGCCTGTCGGCGGTCACCGCCGGCCGCCTCGCCGTCCTCGTCGCCCCGTCCGGCCCCGGGGGCTCCGGGGGCCCCGGCAGGGTCGGCGTCCTCTGGCCGGGCAGCACCCTGCTGGCGGGCACCAGGACCTGCCGGGTCATCGACCTGGAGGGCCGGGTGACCGACGTGACCCGCCGTACCGGCCGCCAGTTGGCGCAGATGCGGATCTCACGGGAGGTCGGAGGCGTCGAGATGCGCGGGGACACGATCGACCTCCGCCGCCTGGACGCGGGGACCGCCGCGCGGTACGCCGCCGTGGCCGACCGCGCCCGCGCCTGCCCCGAGGACCGGGCGCCGGTGACCGAGCCGGGCGAGGCGGCACGCCTGCTGGTGGCCGAACTGCCGGGCGGGGAGGGCGGGTTCGGCCACTCCGGCCGGGGATGGGCGCGCCGCGGCGGCCATCTGGCGCTGGGCCGGTTCCTGGAGATGCGCGGCAGGACCACCTTCCAGGACCACGGCCCGGTCCTGGACACGGTGCTGCGCGTCCGGCCGGCGGACGGCACCCGCCCGTTCGACGCCGCCCGGCGGCTGACGGTGCCCATGAACTACCTGGCGGTCCTGCACCACACCCGGGACGTGGTCCTCACCGTCAGCCCGAACGGCCGCTCCTACGATGTCGACTGGACCCGCACCCACCTCCTCGCGGGCGTCACCGCGGCCACCGTCATCACCCCCGAAGGCCACGCGATACCCCTACCGCGCCGCTCCGAAGCCCTCTGGCCCCTGATGAACCTGCTGGCGTCCCACGCCGTCTCCAACCCGGCCCCCGTCCTGGACCTCCGCAAGCGCCGCACGGCTGCGGTGGCGGCGGCGGTGACGGACGTGCTCCGCGACTGCGGACTGATGCCCACGGGCGACCGCGCATAGCGTGCCCGACAGCGCCGACCGCGCGCCCGCCGCCGCAGAGTCACCCGCGATGGAGCGCGGGCCGATCACGCTCGTACTTGCGTCGATACGCAAGGAGTGCTCTATAGTGTGGAGCGTTGGGAAACCAAGGCACCTCGTTCGGTGAGGCGTCTTCACGGACACAGGCCACTGACCCCACGACGTCGAGAGACGCCCAGGTTCAGGACACCTCTCCCCGGCCTAAGGGGTGAGGCCAAGTGGCTGCCCGCGTCAGGGACTACGCCGTGGAGTGCCAAAGCTCTGACGAGTTGGGGTGTGCCGGTCCTCTCGGGCCGGTCCGCTCCTTGCCGAGTCGATGACGACGCCCGCGGCGGGCGTCCGGCCGGAAGGAGGCGAGAGACATGGAATGCAGTAGTCCGGGCCACAGTCGGCCCTCCCTCCGCTTGTCCTCGCACTCTTCCGGCACGCGGTAACCACCACCCCCTGCACAGGCCCTCCCGGGTCGTGACCCGCCCTGCTCAACCACGGGCACCGATCGTCACTCCGGGTGTCCGAACGGTCACGGTGTGCAGGGGTGATGACTGCCGCGTGCCCCAGACCTCCCCGGTATCCGGGGGCCTGGAGGCATGTCATGAGCAACTACACGGACACCGTTCCCGGATCGCGCCCGGCGGCGGTTCTCGACGATGCGCACGTCGGCGACATCCGCGGTGCGCTGGGCACCATCAAGGTCGGCGACACCGCCCCGCGGCGGGGCGTGCCGGCCAAGCTGAAGACGCTGCTGGCGATCGTCGGGCCCGGCCTGATCGTCATGGTCGGCGACAACGACGCGGGCGCCTTCGGCACCTACACCCAGGCCGGCCAGGACTACGGCACCCGCCTGCTGTGGACGCTGCTCCTGCTGATCCCGGTGCTCTACGTCAACCAGGAGATGGTGCTGCGGCTCGGCGCGGTCACCGGGGTGGGGCACGCCCGCCTCATCCTGGAGCGGTTCGGGAAGTTCTGGGGCGCGTTCAGCGTCATCGACCTGTTCGTCCTCAACGCGCTGACCATCGTCACCGAGTTCATCGGCATCACCCTGGCCGTGGGATATCTCGGCCTGCCGAAGACCGCGAGCGTCCTGGTCGCCGCCGGGATCGTGATCGCCGCCGCGTCCACCGGGTCGTTCCGCCGGTTCGAGCGCACCGCGGTCCTGCTGTGCCTGGGATCGCTGCTGCTGATCCCGATCTACTTCCTGGCGCACCCCGCCACCTCGCAGATGGCACACGACTTCGCCACCCCCGGGATGCCGCACGGCGCGAAGATGTCGGACGTGATGCTGCTGATCATCGCGATCGTCGGCACCACCGTCGCGCCGTGGCAGCTGTTCTTCCAGCAGTCCTACGTCATCGACAAGCGCATCACCCCGCGGTTCATGCGCTACGAGAAGGCCGACCTGATCATCGGGATCGGCATCGTCATCGTCGGCGGCGCCGCCATGATGGGCTTCACCGCCGCCGCGTTCAGCGGGACCGGCGCGGGGGGATTCACCGACGCCGCGGGCGTCGCCCACGGGCTGGAAGCCCACGCGGGCAAGGTGGCCGGGGTGCTGTTCGCCATCGCCCTGCTGGACGCCTCGATCATCGGCGCGTCGGCGGTGTCGCTGTCGACCGCCTACGCGCTGGGTGACGTGCTCGGCATGAAGCACTCCCTGCACCGCGGCGTGCGCGGGGCGAAGGGCTTCTACGCCGTCTTCTCCGGCCTGGTGCTGGCGGCCGCGGTGATCGTGCTGATCCCCGGTTCCCCGCTGGGTCTGCTCACCGAGGGCGTGCAGACCCTTGCCGGGGTGCTGCTGCCGTCCGCGTCGGTGTTCCTGCTGCTGCTGTGCAACGACCGCGCCGTCCTCGGGCCGTGGGTGAACGGCCGCTGGACCAACGCCTTCACCTCGCTGGTGGTGGCGGTCCTCGTCACGCTGTCCATCATCCTGACCGCCTCCGTCCTCTTCCCCGACATCACCTCGGGTGCCATCACCGACATCATGGCCGTCGGCGGCGTCGCCGGGCTGCTGGCCCTCGGGTACGCGGAGCTGCGGCGCCGGCGCAAGGGCTGGGCCCGCACCGGCCGCCCGGTCGACCGCAGCGGCAGGGACACCTGGCGGATGCCGCCGCTGGCCGACCTGCCCGCCCCGACCCTCTCCACCGGCCGCAAGGTCGGACTGACCGCGCTGCGGACCTACCTGCTCGTCGCCATGGTGCTGGTGATCGTGCGGATCGTGCAGCTCGCCCTCGGAAACTGAAAGCCGCCCGCCGCCGGGAGAACCGTGCAGGATCTCCCGGCGGCGACCGACCCGTCCGCGGACGGTGAAGGAGGTGCCCCGTGCACGCCCTGACCACGACCGACTTCGTCCTCCGGCTCGCCACCGGCGTCGCCTGCGGCGCCCTCATCGGTGTCGAGCGCCAGTGGCGGGCCCGGATGGCGGGCCTGCGCACCAACGCCCTGGTCGCCGCGGGCGCCACGCTGTTCGTGCTGTACAGCGAGGCCGTGGGCGACGCCGGCAGCGCCACCCGTGTCGCCTCCTACGTCGTCTCCGGGATCGGCTTCCTCGGCGGTGGCGTCATCCTGCGCGACGGCGCCGGGGTCCGCGGCCTCAACACCGCGGCGACCCTGTGGTGCTCGGCCGCCGTCGGCGTCCTGGCCGCCTCCGGCAAGCTCGCCTTCGCCGCCCTGGGCACGCTGGCCGTGCTCGCCGTCCACCTCGTGCTGCGCCCGGCGGGGCGGCTGCTGGACAAGGCGCCCTCGGCCGGCAGCGACCCCGACGCCCTCGCACGGGCCACCGTCCACCTGCGGTGCGCCCGCAAGGCGGAGACCCACGTCCGCGCCCTGCTGCTCCAGGCCCTCGCCGGCTCCGGCCTCACCCCCACCGGACTGCGCGCGCACCGCGAGAGCGAGGACACCACCGGCGTGCGCGCCACGGTGACCGTGGAGGGGAGCGTCGCCGCCGCCATGGAGCAGGTCGTCACCCGCCTGTCCCTGGAGCCGGGAGTGCAGGACCTGCACTGGCACCTGGAGGGCGACGAAGGGCACGCGGCGCCGCTGGCGGCGGACCAGGCCCTGGCCTGACCAGGGGGTGCGGGATGCGCCCGGGGCGGCGCCGCCGGGCGGCCGGGAATCAGGGCCGCCGGGGGCCCGTCCCGCGGCGAACCGCGCGACGCTGGACATGGAGGGAGATGCAGCATGAGGAGCCTGCCGCACCCGCGCACCGGGGAAGGCGCCGCGGCCCTGGGCGTCTTCACCCTCGCGGCGCTGGAGCTGATCGCTCTGAGCGCGGCTCCGGCCGGGAACCGGCCCGTGATCGCCGGTGCGCTGGCCGCCGCGGCCGCCGTGGTGCTGCTGGGCGTCGCCGTCGTCTGGCACCGGCACCGGCACCGGCGTCCCGCCGTCCCGCTCGGCCACCCCGCGCCCCCGGAAGCGGTCGGCGCGGAGTGGTTCACCGCCGACACCTTCGAGGGCTTCCCCGCCAAGGCCGTCGCACCGCTGCTGCGGCACCCGGGCGCTCCCTCGCCGAGCAGCGTGTACAGCGCGTGGGTCCTGGCCGTCGAGGGACACGACCCGGTGTGGATCGAACGTCACCTCGGCCTGCCCCCGCAGGTGGCGCACGTCCTGTGCGAGGCGGCCCGTTCGCGACGCTGAGCGGTCAGACGGTGTCGTGGGGATGGAGAGCGATCCAGATCGCCAGGAACGCGATCCATGCGACGGCGAGCGCGATGAGCAGCACCAACGTGTACTTCTTCACGCACGCCTCCTCGGCCGTCCCGGTCAGCGTGCCTTTGCTGCCTGCTGGAGGATGATACGCGCTTCGGGTTCGCGCACGAGTTCGCCGTCGTCGGCGTCGTGGCCGAACAGCTCCCCGTAGCGGCCCCAGTTGATGGCGATCTCCACGTGGCGGCGGCCGTCGTCGGCGGAGTGCGGGACGCCGTCCCCGCGGACCGCACGGTGTTGACGAGACCCCGCCGTGATCGTAATTTTCATCCTCACGGAGAACGATGAAAATGAGGATCGCGGTGAGTGAGAGCGGTGGCCTGCTCAGCAGGCTCTCGATCGAGGGGCCGGACATGCCGGAGGCCCTGTCGAAGATCGCGGAGGTCATCCTCGCCGATCCGGAGGGCGCGGCCCACCTGAGCATCCTGGACCTGGCCGAGCGCTCCGGCACGTCCACGGCGACGGTCACCCGCTTCAGCCGCACGCTCGGATTCCGGGGCTACGCGAACCTGCGCGTCGCCGTCGCCACCGAGACCGGACGGGCCGAACAAGCCCGCTGGGAGACCGACATCGGCGGCGACATCGCCCCGGACGACCCGCTCACCGAGGTGCTCGGCGTGGTGACCGCCGCCGACACCCGGGCGATCCAGGACACCGCGGCCGGCATCGACGTCGCCGCCGTCGAGGCACTCGCCACCGCCATCGCGTCGGCGGGCCGGGTCGAGATCTTCGGCCTGGGCAGCAGCGGCACCGCGGGCAGCGAGATGGCGTTCCGGCTGGAGCGCATCCGGGTCCCGGTCCGCTACCGGGCCGACACGCACACCGCGCTCACCAACGCCGCGCTGCTCCGACCCGGCGACGTGGCCATCGCGTTGTCGCACTCGGGGCGCACCCGGGACGCGATCGAGATGCTCGCCGAGGCGGCCGACCACGGCGCCCTGACCGTCGCCGTCACCTCCTACGCCCGCTCGCCGCTCGCCGAGACCGCCGACATCGTGTTCACGCCCTCGGTGCACGAGACCACGTTCCGGCTGGCGGCCCTGTCCGCGCTCCACTCCCAGCTGCTCATCCTCGACCTCATCTATGTGGCCGTCGCACAGCGCACGTTCGGGCGCACCGCGGAGGCACTGAAGCTGACCGCCCGCGCGGTCGACGCCCACCGGGTGCCGGACAAGGCGCCGGCCCGCAAGCGCGGACGGGCGAAGGAGTAGCCGACCCGGACTCCTCGCCGCCGCGCGCACCACCCTTTCCGCTCCGACCTTCCAGGGACATCACATGGCACGAGACACGGCACGAGACTCCTCCACCCCCAGCCGGCGCGGCGTGCTCGTCGCCGCCTCCGGCACCCTCACCGCCCTGCTGGCCGGCGCCCTCGCACCCACCCCCGCCTCCGCCGCCCCCGCGCCGGCGGCGGGAGCCTCCGCCGCGTCCGTCGGCCGGGCCTTCGCCTTCCTCGACGCCAAGTTCGACGAGTACGGCAGCGGCGACGCCCTGCGGGTCCCGCGCAGCTACACCGGCGGCTTCTTCGAGACGCCGACCTGGACCTTCGTCTCCTCGTTCGTCTACGACGACGCGCTGATGATCATCGCCTGGCTGGCCCGGGGCCGGCCGGACGACATACGCCGCGCCACGGTCCTCGGCGACACCCTGCTCTACGCCCAGGAGCACGACCCCATCGGCGACGGACGCACCCGCGCCTCCTACCAGCCGGACTCGTTCACCACCCTCACCGGCCGGCTCGACATCGGCTCGCCCGCCGCCTACACCGGCAACCAGGCCTGGGTCGGCATGGCCTTCGCCCACCTCTACGCCCGTACCCGGCAGCACCGCTTCCTCGACGGGGCCCTGCGCGAGGCCGAGTGGATCCACGCGCACACCTTCGACGGCACCCGGGCCCCCTACGGCTACACCGGCGGCCGCACCGCCGACGACCAGCCGAACACCTACAAGGCCACCGAGCACAACATCGACACCGGCGCCTTCTTCACCATGCTCGCCCAGCTGACCGGGAAGCAGGTGTGGCGGAGCCGGGCGAGCGTCGCCTACGCCTTCGTCGACGCCATGCGCGACCCCGCCGGCGGGCACCTGTGGACCGGCACCGACCCCGACGGCGTCACCACCAACCGCAGCCCGATCCCCGAGGACGTGCAGACCTGGTCGTACCTGGCGACGCTCGACCGCCGCTACGGCGCTTGCGTGGACTGGGTCGTGCGGAACCTGGCGGCGGACGACGCGGGCGTCTCCGGGGTCAGCTTCAGCGACACCGACGTCAGCAAGGTGTGGCTGGAGGGCACCGCCCACACGGCACTGGCCCTGCGCGCCCGCGCCGCCAAGGGCGACGTGCCGCGGGCGAAGAACCTGCTGTGGAACATCGAGCAGGCCCAGACCACCACGCCCGTCGGCGACGGCCGGGGCATCCCCGCGGCGTCCAGCGACGGCCTGGACACCGGCTTCGGCGACCTCTACTACGCCAGCCTGCACACCGGGGCGACCGCGTGGTTCCTGCTCGCCGCGCTCGGCAGCAACCCCTTCCGCCTTCCCCACTGACGCCCGCCGCCGCCTGCCGGTCCGCCCCCTCCCGGCGACAGTTGCGAAGGGGCGGACCGGCCGGGACGGGTCCGCGTGCGCCGCGCCGGCCGGCAGGCGTGGTGCATGCTGAGCCCCGAGGCCGGTCCTGTGGGCGAACACGGAGGAAGCGATGAAGGCGGCGCAGTTCAGGCGGTTCGGCGGTCCCGAGGTGCTGGAGATCGTGGACCTTCCCGACCCGCACGCCGGTCCGGGGCAGGTGCGGATCGCGGTGGCCGCCGCCGGCGTCAACGCGAGCGACTGGAAGAAGCGCCAGGGCCTGATGGACCCCGAGCTGCCCCAGACGCTGGGCTACGAGGCGGCAGGCGTGGTCGACGAGGTCGGCGAGGGCGTCACCGATGCCGGCGTCGGCGACCGGGTGTTCGGCTTCTGCGTCGAGGGCGCCGCGCAGGCGGAACGGGCCGTGCTGTCCTCCTACGCGCCGATCCCGTCCTCCCTCGGCTTCGCGGAGGCCGCCGCGCTGCCGTCCGTGCTGGAGACGGCCGCGCGGGCACTCGACCAGCTCGGTGTCACCGCGGGGACCACGCTGCTCGTCAACGGCGCCTCCGGGAACGTCGGCAGCGCCGCGGTCCAACTCGCGGTGGCGCGTGGCGCACGCGTGATCGGCACCGGCGGTCCGGCGAGCCACGAGCGCCTCCGCTCGCTGGGCGCCGCACCGGTCGCCTACGGCGAAGGCATGAGCGACCGCGTGCGGGCGCTCGCCGCCGGCGGGGTCGACCTGGCCCTCGACGTCGCCGGCAGCGGCGTCCTCCCCGAGCTGATCGACCTCGCCGGCGGCCGGGACCAGGTGGTCACCGTCGCCGACTTCGCCGGCGCGCAGGAGCACGGGGTCCGCTTCAGCCGCGGCGACTCCGGACGCGCCCTCTACGTACTGGACGAGGTCGGCGACCTGATCGGGTCCGGGCAGTTCATGCTCCCGGAGATCCGGACCTTCCCGCTGGCCGCCGTCGCCGAGGCGCACCGCACGGGGGAGGCCGGTCAGGTCCGCGCGAAGCTGGTCCTGCTGGCCGGCTGACGCGGGGTCACCACCGGGCCGGAGAAGGCAGGGTGCGGGCGGTGCGCGGGGCGGGTTCCAGGGCCCGCCGGCCACGCGATCACGGGTGGGCCCGTGGCATGTGCCAGCCCGAGCACATGGTCTAGGCATGACAATTTCTTGCCTTTATGATGACTCGACCACCCCTTGAGAGCGCTCTCTTGGAGCGGTCTCCCCCCACCTCGAAGGACGTGCCATGAAACGCAGAATCGGCGCGATCGTCACCGTCTCCTTAACGCTCGCCGCGGCGACCCTGGGCGGCGCCGGCGCGATGACAGCGACGGCGGCCCCGGCGGCCCCCGCCCGCGCGGACGCCTCCGAAGCCGTGGTCACGGCGATGGCCCACGACCTCGGCCTGACCCGGGCCCAGGCGCGGCAGCAGATCCAGCGGCAGGCGGACGCGACCGCCCTGGAGCCCAAGGCGCGCAAGGCCGCCGGGAGTTCGTACGGCGGCTCCTGGTTCGACCCGTCCGGCGGGCGGCTGGTCGTCGCGGTCACCGACACGCAGGCGGCGAAGGCCGTCGCGAAGACCGGCGCGGCCACCGCGGTCGTCGCCCACACCGCCGCCCAACTCGACTCGGCGAAAGCCGGGATCGACGCCCTGTCCAGGAAGCAGAAGGCGCCCGCCGGAGTGAGCAGTTGGGGCGTCGACCTCCGGTCGAACCAGGTCGTGATCGACGTTTGGGCCGGCGCGGCCTCGGACGCGGCGGTGCGCTCCTTCGTCGCCGAGGTCGAGCGGCACGACACCGCGCACGTCGTCACGGTGAACTCCACCACCGCCGCGCGGCCGACAACGTTGTCCGCCGGCACGGTCGGCGGCGATCCCTACTACAGCCACGGCATCCGCTGCTCCATCGGCTTCTCGGTGTACGGCGGCTTCATCTCCGCCGGCCACTGCGCCCAGACGGGGGCGGCGGTGTACGGATGGGACGGTTCCTACGTCGGCAACTTCCAGGGCGGCACGTTCCCGGGCAACGACTACTCCTGGGTCAACGTGGGCAGCGGCTGGTGGACCGTCAACGTCGTGCTGGGCTGGGGCACGGTCTCCGACGTGCTGGTCCACGGCTCCGCCGTGGCACCGGTCGGCTCCTCCATCTGCCGCTCGGGATCGACGACGCACTGGCACTGCGGCACGGTCCTCGGGATGAACGAGACGGTCAACTACAGCGAGGGCAGCGTCTACGGGCTCACCGAGACCAACGTGTGCGCCGAACCGGGCGACTCCGGCGGCTCGTTCATCACCGGCGACCAGGCGCAGGGCGTGACCTCCGGCGGCTACGGTGACTGCACCTCGGGCGGCGAGACCTGGTTCCAGCCGGTCAACCCGATCCTGTCGCACTACGGCCTCACCCTCCAGACCAGCTGACCCGCACCCCGCCCCGCGCACGGCCCGGCCCCGGAACGCGCCACCCCCGGGCCGGGCCGTGCGCGGGCCACGGCCAGGCTCCCCGGCCCGGGAATCCCCGCACAGGCGTGCCCGGGCCGGCCCCCCACCCCGACCTCCATGGAGGGACACGGCTATGCCCGCTCCCGAGCCACCGCTTTCACGAACCCGCCGGCGTCCGCCCGCGGCCGCCGGCCTGGCCGCCCTCTGCCTGCTGGGCGCCGCGCTGCTCCTCGGCACCGGCCACGCGTCCGCCGCGCCCGCCGGCGCGACCATCGCCGGACCGGGCAACACCTGCGTGGACGTCAGCGGCGACGACGTCGGCGGCAACGGCGCGCCCGTCCAGCTGTGGGCGTGCCAGCCGCAGGCGGCCGACCAGCACTGGACGTCCAACACCGACGGGTCGCTGGAGACCCTCGGCCGCTGCCTGGACATCAACGGCAACGGGACCGCGGCCGGCACGCAGGTCGAGTTGTGGGACTGCAACGGCGTGGGCGGCCAGGTCTGGCAGCAGCGTTCCGACGGCTCGCTGTTCAACCCGCAGTCCGGACGCTGCCTCGACAGCCCCGGCGGCGCCACCGCCGACGGCACCCGCCTGCAGATCTGGGACTGCAACGGAACCGCCGCCCAGCAGTTCCGCCTCGGCACGCCGTCCGCCGGGGAGTCCAACGGGGGCGTGCGCATCATGCCGCTGGGCGACTCGATCACCGACGGGTTCAACGTGCCCGGCGGCTACCGCGCGGACCTGTGGCAGTACCTGGCCGCCGACGGCCACACCGACGACTTCGTCGGCTCGCAGTCCAACGGCCCGGCGCGGCTGGGCGACCACGACCACGAGGGTCACCCGGGCTGGCGGATCGACGAGATCGACGCCCACGCCGCCGACTGGGTGCGCGCCACGTCGCCGCGCACCATCCTGCTGCACATCGGCACCAACGACATGGTCCAGAACCACGACCCGGCCGGCGCGCCGGCCCGGTTGTCCACCCTGCTCACGCACCTCACCGACGCGGCCCCCGGCGCCGACGTGCTGGTCTCCGACCTCATCCCGCTCGCCGACCCGGTGCTCGAGAGCCGCGCCGAGACTTACGACGCGGCCGTCCCCGGCGTCGTCTCCGCGCTCGCCGCGCAGGGCCGGCACGTGCACTTCGTGCCCATGCACTCCGCGCTGACCACCGCCGACCTGGCCGACGGCGTGCACCCGACGGCCGGCGGCTACTCCAAGATGGCCGCCCGCTGGTACTCCGCGCTGATCTCCTCCCCGGTCACCCGCTGGGAGGCGGAGAACCCCGCCTACGCCACCGTGCACGACGCCGACCTGCCGTCCAGCCCCACCGCGTCCGGCGGGGTGAAGGCCGGTCACATCGACAACGCCGACAGCTATCTGCAGTACGCCATCACCGCCCCCTACACCGGCGCGTACCGCATGTACGTGCGCGCCGGAAACGGCATGGGCTCCGTCTGCACCCACCTGCTCACCGTCGACGACGCCCCCGCCACCACCGTCGCCTACCCCTCCTACGGCTGGGAGGAGTGGTCGATCACCGGCGTCGACGTCCACCTCCAGCAGGGCGCCAACACCGTGCGCTTCGCCAAGGGCACCTGCTACGCCGAGATCGACGCGATCGACTTCGCCACCCTCGGCGCTCCCACCCCCTGGATCTAGCCGGACCGGGCCGCCGGGCCGCCGACCCACCGACCCACCGACCCGCCGGGCCGCCGACGTCAAGGGCGGCCCGGCGACCGGCCGTCAACCGGCCGCCGGCCGGCCGGGACAGTGCGGTTCGCCTCCCCCTGCCAGGGCCGTTCGGCCCTAACGGCCCTGGCCCCGGCTCCGGTTCACTGACCGTGCCGGCGGAGCCGGCTGCGAGGAAGTCGGCCGTCCGCCAGGGACGGCGGTAGTGCGGAGGACGCCGGGATGGCAGTGGACGAGGGAGTGCGGTGATCGCCGCGGTGGGCAACGCCGATCCGGGCGCGGGCGCGCGGGAAGCGTTGCAACGGGACGTGCGTGCCGGGCTGGAGGCGTTCCCCTCGGGAGCCCCCGTGCTGGTGCGGGCCCGCGCCGGGCTGTCGCTGCTGATCGGCAGGGCGGTGCGGGAGGCCGGCCGGAAGCTGGTGCTGCTGCTGCCGTCGCAGGCGGCGCTGCCGGCGGCACTGCCGCCCCGCGACCACGCGGCGGTCGGCGAACTGCTCCTGCTGGCCGACCAGGTCCGCCTGCTGCCCTTCGACCCCGCGGACCGTGACGCCTGCGTCAGCGCGGACGAGCGGCTCATCCGTGGCTGCGGACGCGTCCTCGCCGTGTGGGACGGCTCGCCCTCCAGCCCCCAGGACCCCACGGCCCACCTCGTGGCCTTCGCGCGGGGCCGCGGCCTGCCGGTGCACGTCATCCACCCGCGGGAGGCACGATGACGGCGGCCGGGGCCGCGGACACCGGCGGGCGGCAGGCGCGCCGGTCCGTCCGCACCATCGGGGCCGGGCCGGGACTGGCCTGGCTGCTCGTGGTGACCGGCGCCCTCGGCCTGGTCGCCTCGTTCGTGATCACCGTGGACAAGATCAGGCTCGCCGAGAACCCGGACTTCCGTCCCTCGTGCAGCATCAACCCGATCCTGTCCTGCACGAACGTGATGCGCAGTGCCCAGGCGTCGGCGTTCGGGTTCCCCAATCCGCTGATCGGGCTCGCCGCGTACGCGGTCGTCGTCGCCACCGGCGCCGGTCTGCTGTGCGGCGCCTCGTTCCGCCGCCGCTACTGGATCGGGCTGAACCTGGGCATGCTGTTCGGCGCGGGCTTCTGCATGTGGCTGATGTCGCAGGCGCTGTACTCCATCGGCGCGCTGTGCCTGTGGTGCTGCCTGGCCTGGGCGGTGACCATCACCATGTTCTGCGCGACGACGGCCCACACGCTCGACCGCGCGGTCGTCCCCGCGCCGGGACTCCTGGTGGCCGGAGCGCGGGAGTTCCCGTGGGCCGTTCCCGTCACCTGGTGCCTGATCGTCGTCCTCCTCGTCGCCGTACGGTTCTGGTCGTACTGGCGAACCCTCGTCTGAGACCACCGGCCGGCGCCCGGTGGCGCGCCGGCGCCCAGGGCGTCAGCGCTTCCCGGCGAGGAGTGCCACGAGGTCGAGGAACTGCCGCCGTTGGGCGGCGGTCAGGGGCGCGAGGAACTCGCGCTGGACGCCGTCGACGACTTCGTCGAGTTCGAGGAGCCGGGCGGCTCCCCGCTCGGTGATGGTGACGATCTTCCGCCGCTTGTTGGCCGGGTCGACGGAGCGCACGACCAGGCCGCGTGCCTCGAGGTCGGTCAGGACCGCGGTCACGTCGCTCCGGTCGATCCCGGTGCTGCGGCCGACCTCCGCCTGGCTTGCGGGTCCCCATTCCTCCAGCGCGGCCAGCAGCCGGTAGTGGTAGCCGCGCAGGCCGTCGCCGTGCGCCTCGAAACCGGCGTTCAGCAACCCGAAGGCGCGGGCGTGCGCCCTGCTGACGAGCCAGGTTGCGCGGCCCTGGAGCCGAGCGGGGGAGCGGCCGCCGGGGCCGTGGGGTGTGGGCACTCCGCCAGCCTAACGGTTGTTGGCGCCACCCACATAGGTTATGTTGGCTGTACCAACATTGGTAGGGCCAACACGTGGCCCGCGAGCCGCGCACCTTCCCGACACCACGGTCACGGAGGAAGTCCACTCATGAACAGCGCCCACGACGCGCCCGGGCGCGTCCTCATCGTCGGACGCAGCCCCGGCGTCCTGCT